>Ga0206130_10000202_pt1 | contig 104065 bp, 91 predicted proteins | sample Helgoland_Spring_9_FD_148637 | JGI IMG/M metagenome (GOLD analysis project Ga0206130, IMG submission 148637) | Pelagic subsurface seawater microbial communities from Kabeltonne, Helgoland, North Sea - Helgoland_Spring_Bloom_20160512_1 | ecosystem: Environmental > Aquatic > Marine > Epipelagic ...
CGGCTGATTATTTGACCCACAAGCTTGTCTAGCCTCTTAGCTGTTACGCGCTGTGAATGGCGTTGCCATCGACAGCAAGTGCGGCCTCTTTAATCGCTTCGCTTACAGTTGGGTGGGCGTGGACGGTACGGGCCAAGTCTTCAGCACTGCCGCCATATTCCATATGAGCCACTGCCGAAGCGATGAGCTCGGAAGCACCTTTGCCGATCAGTTGAACGCCGAGGATACGATCGGTCTTTTTGTCAGCGATGACTTTGGCAAAGCCGTCAGTTGCATCAGTCGCGATGGCGCGACCATTACCTGCAAAGTTGAACTTCCCAACTTTGGTTTCGTAGCCCTGTGCCTTTGCATCGGTATCTCCGAGGCCGACGCTGGCGATTTCGGGATCAGTGTAGATAACATTGGGGATCACGTCGTAGTTAACATGGCCCGCTTGCCCAGCGATGCACTCAACGCAGGCGACAGCTTCTTCCTCGGCCTTGTGTGCCAGCATCGGCCCTGGAATCACGTCACCAATCGCATAGACGCCAGTTGCAGAGGTTTGATAATGCGCGTCCACCACGATTCGGCCTTTGTCGTCGGTTGTGATGCCGGCAGCCTCGAGGCCAAGACCATCAGTGAAGGGCTTACGACCTACTGCAACGAGTACCTTGTCCACTTCGAACTCGATCACTTTGCCGGCTTTTTCGGCAGTCAAAATTTGCTTACCCTTGGACTTCTTTATACCGGTGACCTTAGTCTTGAGGTGGAAGTTGAGGCCTTGCTTTTTGAATAGACGTTCAGCCATTTTAGAAACGTCTTTATCGAAGGTAGGTGCAATGACTGGGAGAAATTCAATCACGTTGACCTCTGCGCCGAGGCGCGCCCAGACCGAACCGAGTTCTAGGCCGATCGCACCCGCGCCAACCACTGCGAGTTGCTTGGGTACCTTTTCGAAGGCAATGGCTTCAGTGCTGCTGACGACGGTCTCGCCGTCATATTTAAGGAAAGGCAGTTCGATCGAAGCAGAGCCGGTTGCAATGATGATGTGCTTGCCGTTGAGAACCGTGTCTTCGCCAGTGGCACGCACGCGCACTTTGCTGTCGCCTTCCAAAATGCCGAGGCCATTAAAGACTTTGATCTTGTTGGTCTTCATCAAATGCTGAATGCCGCCGCAAAGTTGAGCGACGGTTTTGTCTTTCTTCGCCATCAATTGCTCGATACTGATCGAGAGGTTGGTCAAATCGATGCCGTGTGCCGCTGCGCCATGGCCAACGAAGTGAAACATCTCGGACGAGTGTAGTAGCGCCTTGCTCGGGATACAGCCGACGTTGAGACAAGTGCCGCCGAGCGTCTTGCTTTTCTCGATGAGTGCGGTTTTGAGGCCGAGTTGTGCGCCGCGAATGGCTGCTACGTAGCCGCCAGGGCCAGAGCCGATAATGACGAGATCGAAAGTATTTTCAGACATGAGAAGAGTGGGAAATTCGGCTGCGCCGAGTGCGAAGGTGGAAAAGTTTAAAGGTGGAAAGCTTAAAAAGTGAGAAGGTGGAAAAGTTTAAAGGTGCGAAGGTTGAACTGTCAGACTTTCACACATTCCTACCTTTAAACTTTCCCACTTCGGGATCTAGCCGCGCTAGCGCGGCTAGATCCCGAACAGTAAGCGGCTAGGATCTTCGATCGCCTCCTTGATTTTATTGAGGAAGGTGACGGCTTCCTTACCGTCGATAAGTCGATGATCGTAACTGAGTGCCAAATACATCATCGGGCGAATGACAATTTCGCCATTTACGACGACAGCGCGCTCGGTGATGTTGTGTAGGCCGAGGATTGCAGGCTGTGGGTAGTTAATGATCGGCGTGCTCAGCATCGAGCCGTAGATGCCACCATTGGAGATGGTAAATACGCCACCTTCGAGGTCGTTCATTTGGATCTTACCCTCGCGGGCAGCTTTGGCATATCCGAGGATGTCTTGTTCGATTTCGGCAAAGCCTTTTTGATCACAATCTCGAATGGTTGGCACCATCAGCCCTTTGTCGGTACCGACCGCGACGCCAATGTCGTAGAAATGTTGAGTGACGACTTCGTTGCCTTCAATGCGTGCGTTGACGGCGGGCACGGCTTGTAGTGCGTGAGTCACGGCCTTGGTAAAGAAGGACATGAAGCCGAGCTTAATGCCATGGCGCTCGACGAATTTCTCCTGATGCTGCTTGCGCAACTTCATCACGCTGCTCATGTCGACTTCATTGAAAGTCGTTAGTAGTGCACACTCCTGAGTGGCAGCCACAAGACGTTCGGCGATCTTGCGGCGTAGCGGGCTCATCTTCTTGCGCGTCTCGCGAGTGGCTGGATCAACGGCAACTGGTGCAGCCTCAGGAGTGGCAGCGACGGGCACTGGTGCAGCAACGGCGGCAGGTGCGGCAGCGACTGCAAGAATGTCTGACTTGGTCACACGACCGTCTTTACCTGAGCCAGCAATGTTGGAGGTATTAACGCCAGTTTCCGCGGCCGCTTTGCGAGCAGCAGGGGAGAGTGGGTGTTGTGTGCCAGTAGCAGCTCCGACTACGGCAACTGCAGCGGCTGCGGCGGCAACTGGAGCGGCTGCGGCCAGAGTTGCGGGTGCGGCTTCGACTGGAGCGGCTACGGCTTGAGCTGCGGGAGCTGCGGGAGCTGCAGATGCTGGCGCGGCACTAGCACCTGGAGCGGTGGCGCTTTCATCGATTGAGGCGACGACTTGGCCGATATCAACTTCATCATCGACAGCAACCTTGAGAGAGATAATGCCAGCAACTTCAGCATTTGCCTCGGAAGTAATCTTATCGGTTTCGAGCTCGTAGATTGGTTGATCTTTTTCGACGTAATCGCCATCTTTTACGTGCCAAACGGCGAGGATGCCGCTGCTGATGGATTCGCCCATTGCGGGAATAGTAACTTCAGTAGCCATAATATGAGTGAGGTATTTTTGAAAGTTGTAAGTTTGAAGATCGGCTGCGCCGAGTTGGAAGTTTGAAGCGTTACAGTTTGCCGAACGCTTCTTTGACGAGTTTTGCTTGTTCGCGCTTGTGCAGTGCGAGTGAACCGACGGCCGGACTAGCTGCTTCGGCGCGACCTGCGAAACGTGGCATGCGCTCGATGGTGTCCATTAATCGTGGTGCGATAAACGTCCAGCCACCCATATTTTTCGGCTCTTCTTGGCACCAGACAATGTCTTTAGCCTTCGGATAATTGGCAGTGATGCGCTTGAGCAGATCAGTGTTGAGTGGGTAGAATTGCTCTAGACGAACGATTGCGGTGTCCTTAATTTTGTTGGCTTGGCGATATGCCGAGAGGTCATAGTAAACCTTGCCGGAGCAAAACACGACCCGCTTCGCAGTCTTTTTGGTGACGAGCTCGTCGTCGAGAATGGACCAAAATTCATTGTCGGTAAAGTTCTCGACCTTCGACACGCAGTCCTTGTGGCGCAGCAAACTCTTGGGAGCCATGATGATCAGAGGCTTCTTAAATTCGCGCTTCATTTGGCGACGTAACACGTGAAAATACTGTGCGGGAGTCGTCAGGTTGCAGACCTGGATATTGTTCTCGGCGCAGGCCTGTAGGAAGCGCTCTAGGCGGGCAGAAGAATGCTCAGGCCCTTGGCCCTCGTAACCATGCGGGAGTAGCATGACGAGTCCACTCAAGCGTCCCCATTTTGACTCACTGCAAGTCAAGAACTGATCGATGATGACCTGAGCGCCGTTAACGAAGTCGCCAAACTGCGCCTCCCAGATGGAGAGCATTTGCGGATAGTCGAGCGAGTAGCCGTAGTCGAACCCGAGCACCGCGGCCTCAGATAGTGGCGAGTTATGCACGCAAAACTGCGCTTGTTCCGATTGCAGATCGAGTAGCGGTACATAGCGCTCGCGCGTTTCATTATCGTAGAGCACGGAGTGGCGGTGGCTGAACGTACCGCGTTCACTATCTTGGCCACTGAGCCGGACTGGGGTGCCGTCCATCAGCAAGCTGCCAAACGCAAGTGCTTCGGCCATACCCCAGTCGATACCGCTGTCGGCCTTGACGGCCTTCAGCTTGGTGTTGAGCTGACGAATGATTTTCTTGTTAGCATTGAAGCCTTCGGGGAACTGCACGAGACGCTCAGCGATGTGCTCGATCTGCGCCTGAGGCACGCGTGTGTTGAAGCCCTTAAAATTGTAAGACGGTTGCTTTTTGGCGGTCGACTCGGAGAGCAAGTCGCCATTGAGACTTTCCTCTTTTTTGGCGATTTTAAAGGCCGCTTCGAGGCGCTTATGGTAGTCCGCTTCAATCGTGTTAATTTCCTCGGCGGTAAATTCTCCGGAAGCGATTAAACGCTCTCCAAACGCACGGCCAATCGGCTGCATGCTGGAGATTTCCTTATAGAGTGTCGGTTGCGTGAAGGCAGGTTCGTCAGATTCATTATGGCCGTGCTTACGCCAACAATACATGTCGATCACCACATCACTGCCAAAAGTTTGGCGGTAGTCAAAGGCCGCTTCGATCGCTGCGATAGTCGCGAGCGGGTCGTTGCCGTTGACGTGAAAAATCGGTGCGTCCACGATCTTGGCCACATCTGTACAGTAGCGACTGGAGCGTGCCTCATCGGGTCCGGTGGTGAATCCGATCTGGTTGTTCACCACAATATGAATCGTGCCGCCAGTACGGTAGCCCTGTAGTTGTGAGAAGTCGAAGACTTCGGCAACAATGCCCTGGCCAGCGATGGCCGCATCGCCATGAATCAGCAAAGGCAGTACACGCTTGCGCTCTAGGTCGCCGATGATGCGCTGACGGGCGCGGGCCTTACCTTCGACCACTGGATTGACGGCTTCGAGGTGACTGGGATTGGCCGCTAGGCGAATTTCGACGGCATGTCCTTCGCTGGTCTTGCGTTTGGTTTCAAAGCCGAGGTGATACTTCACGTCGCCATCGCCATGAATCGTTTCCGGAATGTAGTTTTCCGAGAATTCGCGAAAGATGTATTCGAAAGATTTACCGAGAAAGTTGGCCAAGACATTGAGCCGACCACGGTGCGCCATTCCCATTACGATTTCATCAACTTTATTTTTTCCGCAGCGCTCAAGGATGCTTTCTAAGCAAGCCATGAGTGTTTCGCCGCCTTCGAGGGAAAAGCGCTTTTGGCCCACGTAACGTGTCTGCAGGAAGTTTTCAAAATCCTCGGCCTGCATGATGGTGCGGAGAATGCGCTCCTTTTCAGGCTTGGTAAAACGAGGGATAAAGCATTCTGGCTCGATGCGTGCCTGTAGCCAACGGCGTCGCGGTGTTTCTTGAATGTGAATATACTCGAAGCCGACCGTGTGGCAGTAAGTTTTTTGCAGGCGCTGCAGCAATTCACCGGCGGCCATTTCGACCCCGCCCAAATAGTTGCCAGTATGAAACTCAGTTTCAAGATCCGACTGGTCCAAGCCCAGACGCTCTAGTGTGAGGCGTGGATTAAATGGCACTTCCTTGGTCAGCGGATTAAACTGGGCGATGGTATGGCCGATTGAACGGTAGGCGTAGATCGCACCGATTAGGCGCGACTGCTTACTCGCAAAATTGTTCGAGGTCGCATCGCCGGACTGCGACGCGGCAAGAGGGCGGTTACTCTGCGCAAGTTCGAAGCCTTCGAAGAAGGCACACCACTCGGCACTGAGTGAGTCCGGGCTGGATTGCCAGGTCTCGTAGTTTTGGTCGATCAAATCTGCGTTCCAGCGGCTGGCGATTGTAGAGTGCTTCATGGCTTTAATAAAGGGGATTAGATTCAGCCAAGTTAGGATTTAAGCATTAGCGATACAAATTTTAAAAGTATATTTTTGGCGTTATTCGCTCAGCTAATACTGGAATGGCTTGACGTCATGTTTTATTGCTTGACGTCAAGTGTTATGCTCAAAGTTGAGTCGGTTTCGTTATGGGCTTGCGCCTGATACGGCACCTTTATGAGACTATTGGAATGGATCTTGATCAGATAAGAATGGACTTGGAATACATTACACAAGCGCGTGATATTCCAGAGGGGGAGTCGCTGCGAAGCGTGCTGGCACGTCTCGATGCCTGCGCGCAAATACCTGGTTTGCATGATCGACTGGAGCACTACTTGACCAAGCGCAGTTATGCTAAGGCCCTGGTCTGGCTCGACAATCCCGACAGCCCCCACCACCCATGAGTAAACGCTCCAAAAGTAAAATCTCGACCGACGGCGCGGACGGCGCTTTGGCCAGCAATCCATTCGGGGCACTCAATGCTGGAGGACTCCCCAGTGGACCGACGTCCGAGCAGATGCGACCGAAAGCGACAGAGAAGAAGCCGAAGTCCAAGGGACGCGTCGAAGTGCGCCGTGAAAAAGCAGGCCGTGGCGGCAAGACCGTGACCACGCTGCGAGAATTCCCGAGTTGCATTCCACTCAAAGAACTCGAAGCGATGACCTTTAAGTTTAAAAAGACCTGTGCCTGTGGCGGCACTCTCAAGGGCCGCGCCATCGAATTGCAGGGTGATGTCTGTGACCGCGTCATGGGCGAACTCGAAAAGCTCGGCTACAAGCCGGTGCGTGCGGGTGGTTGACCGCGGCTACGCCGCTGAGTGAAGAGTGATAGTGCGTGAGTGGCTAGGCCGTTCACGGGTAAAAAATGAGATTCTACATGACGTGCGAATTCATCCTATACGAGGCGCACTCATTCGCCCCCTTTAAGTCTGCTGCGAATTTTGGTGTGTTCGCCAACCCAGGTTGAAGGTGCGAGTTGAGTTACATCTGGGGCGAGGCATGTATGGGCCATTGAGCAAGCAAGCGATTTGTTGGTATGATTGGTTTTCTTGCTTCGACATTTGAAGTGGGACTCGCAAGGTGCTGATTTCCTGATGACCGATACTTTACTATATATCGTCCCTTTTTTTATAGTGGCCCTGCTGTATGCCGCGGTGGGGCATGGAGGCGCTTCGGGCTATTTGGCGGTGATGGCCCTGCTGGGGGTTGAGGCTGTTCTATTGCGACCGACTGCACTTGGGCTAAATGTTCTGGTTTCCACTCTAGGCACGATTGCTTTTTTCAAGGCCGGCTACTTTCGGGCAAAGCTGTTTTGGCCGCTGGCACTAGCGGCGATCCCTTTTGCCTATTTTGGGGGGAGCCTCGATATCCATGAGGCACTTTTCCGGAAAATCCTAGGGGTGGCGCTGGCAATTGCGCTGCTTCGTTTGTTAATATCGCCGGAGGATAAGGGAGTCACCAAGCTGCCCCCAATCTGGCAGATGCTACTCGCGGGCGCGTTGATGGGCTTTGTTTCGGGTTTGATTGGCGTGGGGGGGGGCATCTTTTTGACGCCGCTCGTGATCTTCTTGGGCTGGGCGCCGACGAAGACGGCAGCTGCGATATCGGCACCTTTTATTTTACTCAACTCACTCGCGGGCTTAGCTGGTTTACGTCCAGCGATGGATTCGTTTCACCCGCTATTCATGAACCTAGCCCTGGCCGTTCTACTGGCTGGCCTGGTTGGTTCCTGTTGGGGCAGTCGTGTTGCCGCCTCACGGCAAATTCGTATCGCTCTTGCTATGGTGCTGAGTTTGGCTGCCTTTAAGCTTTTCCTGTAGACAGCGTTCCACTGGTCAGAATGCGCGCCCGCAACCCGCCGAACCCTCGGAGCGCTTCGTCCACGCCTGGGCCAATGGCCTGGTCCATCCAGTAACAGGGGCGACACTCTTCACTTCCTTCAAAGTCGATGCCTTGGAGAGTGAAGCGCTGACCGATCAGAGTATTGAGGTCGACGCCAGAAGTCAGAACATTACGGCGAAACAGTGCTGGATCGAGATCAGGGCAATTGAAATCGTTGCAGATACGCTGATACACTGCCCAGTCAAAGAAAGTAATCTGCCCCTTGTAGTCTTCCTCATAGTTGAAGAATCGGTCGCCGATGATTCCCGAGCCAGCCACGCACTCGATCGAATCGACTTTTTCAATACCATGATCTAAGCGCTCCAGGCCATGGCGACCGACGAAGTCGTGTCCAGTTGAGATGTAAATGGCTTTGGTTTGCATATAAAGGAATTCGGGGTTCAGCAGGTGCATTCTTAATCATACTCTTAATCTCTAGCCTAGCCCGAAGGACTCATTGTGGTTAAAAGTAGGATTCAAGTGACGACTTAATGGTGGTGCTCTAAATTTGTAGGGTCGGTGCAGCCACAGTGGTTGCTTTCGATCCATGCTTCGCTGCCGTCTGTGTAGACTTCTTTTTTCCAGATGGGGAGGCGGTGCTTTACGTTGTCAATGATGTATCGGCAGGCGAGAAAGGTGTCGCCGCGGTGGTGCGCTGTCACGCCGACCCAGACGGCGATGTCGCCAGTTGTGAGTAGCCCGATACGGTGAACGATGGCCGCGTCTTCAATGTGGAACTTCGCTTTCGCTTCTTCGAGAATCGTTTCAGCGATGGCTGGCGAGAGTTGCGGATAGCCGCTGTAGTGGAGCTCCGCGACGGCGTTGCCTTCGTTATGGTCGCGCACCCACCCTTCGTAGCTGCAATACCCCCCCGCACTGAGCGATAGCAGTTCTCTGCGTAGCGTGGACGGGCTAATTTCGGAATCTGTGAGTTGGAAAGTCATTATAGAAGTGTCTCTTAATCTGAGTCATACGCCTAATCTTACTAGCATGTCAGAAATTAAGATTAAGGGAATTGAGATTATCCCCCCGTCATCGGAGGGAGGAAGGCAATCGAGTCGCCGTCTTTGAGCGCCGTTTCGTGGGCCGACAGTTGGTGATTGATCGCCACTTGTAGCTGCGTGAACTCGTGTGAAAAGTGATAGGCTTCCTTGAGGTCGTGATAGAGTTGAGCCGGCGAGCTGTAGTCAATATCGCGAGACTCTTCAGTTTTACCTGCGTGGTCGGCGAGCTGAGCGAAATAGAGAATTTGGATCTGCATGGGAAAGGGCGGGACTATTGGGATGGTCGAATGTCCGTTTTGATTAGGTCTTGCCTTGTAGTAAGAGAACGAGCGAGAGAATGATAGGTGGTTTCGGTGGAGCAGTTAGGAGCCCAACTGTGCACCGAGAGTTTGCTCATATTCCTCGGCCGTGTTGATGTTGTCGAGGCTATGGGGATCGTCCTGCTCGACGAGTGCGGCCTCTTTCACTATCAGTAATTTACGTGGGCAGCTTTTGCCGAGTTCTTTAGAGAGTGCGAGCAACTCGGCATCGCAGCCAGACGGATAGAGCGCACAGAGCGGCTCTGGCAACCCATCGTGCGTGCTCCGGTAGGCGGTGAGATGGGGCTCGGATCGCTCGAAATGAGCAATGAGTTTTTCGAGCGTAGCGACTTGTAAGTAGGGCAGGTCGCAAGCCAGCACCAGCCAATGCGCGGCGGGGTGCGCCTGCATGGCTGAGAGAATGCCACAGAGCGGACCTTTGGCCGCATCAATCGAATCGAAGATGGCTTCACTCCCGTCAGGTGTGTCGAAGGCTTGCTCCTTGCGTTGTGAAACAAACACTTGCGTGCAGACTTGCTGTAGAAGACCTGCAGTGCGCTCCAGTTGTGTCTGTTCCCCTGAGTAAGTGAGCAGCGCTTTATCGCGTCCCATGCGTTGGCTTTTACCGCCGACAAGAACGAGTCCATGAATTGGTTGATTCATCTTTTATGATTCACTTCGATAGTCCGATTTCCCACCAGTTTTTTCAATCAGGCGGGTCGATTCGATCACGATACTTTTTGAGGCAGATTTGCACATGTCGTAAATTGTGAGCGCTGCGCCACTGGCGGCAGTGAGGGCTTCCATTTCGACACCTGTTTGATCGGTTACCTTAACCCGTGCTTCAATCCGTAGGCGGGATTCGTCGGCAGTGGTGATCTCGATCTTGATGGATTTGAGACTGATAGGGTGACAGAAGGGGATCAGCTCGGAGGTCTTTTTGGCGGCCATGGTGCCTGCGATGATCGCGGTGTCCAAGATTGGGCCTTTCTTTGAGCTCCAGCCAGACGCGGCAAAGGCTGCCATGATCTCGGCGCCGAGATAGACAAAGCTCTCGGCTATGGCCGTGCGGTCTGTGACCTTTTTTTCGGAAACGTCGACCATACTAGGGCGTTGGTCTTTATCGAGATGGGTGAATTCCATAATTTAGCTGTATTAATACCACGGGTGAAAGTCGAAGCTTTTGCCTGCGGAGTAGGACCTTTCCTTGGTGGGTGGTAGTTCGATATAGCCATCACTCTCTAGTATACGAACGAGATCACCGGAGTTGTTGGCGGGTTGGGCGCTGGCTTGATTATTGGCGCCGCGTCGTATGGGTAGAAAGATGGTGAAGTCATCGCGTGCAGAGACTTTTGAATCGATTTGCACTTCGCTCGGCTTACCGACTTGGCGTTGCCCCATTGCTTGGAAGAGGGCGGGGATTACATAGTGGTGTAGGCACGTCAGTGTAGAGAGCGGGTTGCCGGGCAGGGTGAAGACGGCGCAGCCTGACTGACTCCAGTAGCCGATTGGCTTGCCAGGCTTTTGCGCGACACCGTGGAAGTGGCATTGGAGCCCGAGCTTATCGAGAGCTCCGGGGATATAGTCTTTTTTGCCCATGGAGATGCCTCCCGATATAATGACTACATCGTTGGTTTCGATTAACTCGGCGAGTTGCGTCTTAGAGACTTCAGGCTCGTCGGGGAGGTGCACGAACTGACATGCGGGCAAGTCGATACGTTTGAGAGCCGCGTCCATCATGATGTCGTTCGAGCGGCGGATCTGGTGCGGTGCGGGTGCACTCGCGATCGCAACGAGTTCGTCTCCAGTGCTAACGATGGCAATGGAGGGCTTTTTAGAAACGGAGAGGTGGGCGTAACCACAACTTGCGGCCACCGCGATCTCTCTCGCACCGATGAGCGTGCCTGTTTCGAGCAGCGCTTCGCCTGAATCGCGGTCGCTCGCGTAGGCATGAATGAAATCTCCAGCACTGTGGTCGCTCGTATCGATTAGCTGCATGTGCGTGTCGTCGATGCGTCGGGTCACTTCGTATTGCACCACGCAGTCTGCATCACTGGGCACGACGGCTCCGGTCATTATCTCGGCGCAGACGCGTGTAGTGGTGCCAAGTTTTTGCTCGGGTGCACCGGCAGGTGCTTGAACGGCGATTTCAAAGATGCCGCTCTCATCGATGTCGGCGGCACGAATGGCATAGCCGTCCATCATGGATCGATTAAAGGGCGGAAATGGGCGGTCGGCGGTGACTGGTTGCCGTAGGATGCGACCTGCGCATTTCTCTAACGGACAATCGATTGCTGGTAGTTCAAGAAGGTTCGTTAGAATGCGCCGCTGCGCCTCGGCTGGATTGATTAAAGATTTCATTCGGATTATTCGTGCAACTTAAAGATATATTGGTATTTAAATGCCAATGGTCAATGACAAGAAAGAACGAGGGCTTACGGATTTACGAATATCACTGACGGATCGGTGCAACCTACGCTGCACGTATTGCATGCCGAAGGAAGTCTTCGGTCCTGACTATGAGTTTCTGCGCAAGTCGGAGTGGCTGCGTTTTTCCGAGCTGGATGATTTGGTCGAGGCATTTACCAAACTCGGTGTCAGCAAGATACGTTTGACCGGCGGAGAACCCTTACTGCGCCCTGGCCTAAACAAATATATACACGGGCTGAAGCACCTGCACAAAATCGAAGATATTGCGATCACCACCAACGGTCTCCGTTTAGCGGAGCGCGCCAGAGAGCTTAAAGAAGCTGGATTGGATCGCATCACAGTGAGTTTAGATGCACTAGATCCGCAGATCGCCGGAAAAATGAATGGTCGTGGAATCGAACCAAAGTCAGTGTTGGCAGGTATCGCTGCGGCGCAGCATGAAGGTTTTCACGTTAAGGTAAATATGGTGGTCGAGCGCGGGGTGAACGATCAGGAAGTATTACCGATGGCACGCTACTTTAAAGAACGCGGCGTGACTCTGCGATTTATCGAATTTATGGACGTGGGAAATCATAACGCTTGGAAAGTGGAACGTGTGGTCAGTGGTCGCGAGGTTTTGGAAACTATTCAAAGTGAGTTTTCGGTGGAACCTGTCGATTTAAGTTCGAATGAACAAGTGGCCAAGCGTTACCGCTATGCGGATGGCTCGGCTGAATTTGGTTTGATCACTTCAGTGACGCAGCCTTTTTGTGGCGGATGCACACGCGCTCGTATCTCGGTTGATGGCAAACTCTATACCTGTCTTTTTGCGAACCATGGTCTCGATTTGAAGAGCTTCATGCGTGCGGACGATTATAAAAAAGAAGACCTCTTTGATTTGCTGGCCAAGCACTGGTCGGTTCGTGACGACCACTATTCTGAATTGCGAAAAACGACCCCGCCCAGTAAGGATAAAATCGAGATGTCCTACATCGGTGGGTGAGCGGTGTCGTTAGTCGTTAAAAGCTCTTACCGATTAAACCTACCTTCTTTTCAGGGGCACTTTTTCGTGCTTTAGAAAATACAACACTGCCGTCCTGACCATGTCCTACTTATTACGTATTGCGCAGATTTATCAGGGTGTAGAACTGACGCGGCCTGAATTAGTATATTACGCGCGCCACATTCTACTTCCGAGTATCGGAATCGATGGACAGCGAAAGTTGAAGTCGGCACGTGTTTTAGTCGTCGGAGCAGGGGGGCTTGGTTGTCCTGTGCTTCAAGCGCTCGCCGGAGCAGGTGTTGGGCGTTTGACTATTATCGATGGCGATACGGTGCATCGTTCGAATCTATCACGCCAGTGGCTTCATCGTTTTGAAGATGATGGTCTAAATAAAGCACTGTCGGCAAAGAAGGCGGTGAGCGCGATGAATCCTTTTATCGAAGTGGTCGCCGAGGAGTGTATGTTGTGCCCCGAGAACGCAGCCGCTCTGATTGGAGCGCACGATCTGGTGATCGACGCGACGGATGATTTGGATGTGCGCTACACTATCGATGATCATTGCGCTACGTTGGATCGTCCATGGGTGCACGCAGCATTGTATCGAGAACGTTCTCAATTAACAGTGTTTTGGGATCGTTGTGGTAGTTCTTTTCGTAAGCTTTATCCTGAGCCGAGCGGAGCACCGACCTGTTCAGGCGCAGGGATGCTGGGCGCGAGTGCGAGTGTCGTCGGTAACTTTCAGGCGATCGAAGCGATCAAACTTATTACGGGAGAAGGGAAGCCTAAGATAGGTGAGCTCGTTTCATTCGATGCGACTGGGCTGAGCCTTCAGGCCTTTAAGATGCCGAACGTTAATTCCCCTGAGAGCATTCCAACCGATACGGCTACACGGCTATCTGAACTCGGGCTTTCTGTCTTTGCTTTGCAACAAGGACGTTCCATCCATGAACCCATGACTTTGTTAGATCTGCGAGCAGGTGCGGATTTTGAAAAAGGGACGATTTCCGGCGCGATACATTACACGGATACTCGATTGCTCGAAGAAGGGTTACCTGAAGATGCCCGGGGCAAAGTATTACTACTTTGCGAAGAAGGTGCGGTGAGTCTTATTTTGGCGGACGCTTTAAGTAGTAGGTGCCCGGATATTTATTTCTTGGAAGGTGGGCTCCGCGCTTGGCGACGTTTCAATCATACAGAATAGAGCTGACAGCTGCTTGTTCTTCGACGCTGTGGTGCAGGTCGATCGAGTGTTCTCCTAATGGGAACTTGAGGTTTTATAACTCGCCCAGAGAGGCCGCAGAATAACGGGGCAGGTCGTAGCGGGGGATGAGATTAGAGTCGACGTTCCTCCAGATTCGCCATCGCGAGTCCCGCGATTCTGCCGCCGGTCCAAGCCGCCTGAAAATTGAACCCACCAGTGATGCCGTCGATGTCGAGGCACTCGCTAGCGAAATCGAGGCTCGGAACTTTGCGGCTCTGCATTGTTTTGAAATCGATTTCTTTGAGACGCACGCCGCCGCAGGTGACGAACTCGTCTTTGAAGTGCCTCTTGCCTTATCTTACGTTTGATTGCTTAAGAGCGCTCGAGGGCGTCTAGTCGTTCGAGTTTTTCGCGAATACGTGCACGGTATGTGCGCTGACGATCGGCACTTTTGGCACGTTTCACCTCACTGCTAACTTTTGGTCTGCCTTTTCGGAATTTAAGCACATCGTCAGGTCGGGTGAATACACCGCGTCGACGAAAGGCACCGGGCGCATGGACGAAACTATCCTGCCAGAGTGGTAGATAATCATACCATGCCTTGGTGGCTACTCGACTAGGGTCTATGAGCCACGTAGGATGGGGCACTTCATGTCGATCACATAACCATTCGACATAAGCAGCTAGATAGGCGTCGCATTGACCTGAGTCTTGGAGCTTGGAGCTTATCAGTGGGGGTGCATCGGCGATTCTCTGCGCAAAGTCTTTTCGGCTGGTGACGTGTCGAAGTTCATGTTGCCAGTCCCGAATATTGCGCCCGAATGCCTCAGAGTCATTTGTCACTTCAGTGATTTCGGCTGCCGTAGCTGGGCGTTTCCATGCTTCATTCATCGTGTTCGTCAATTAAAGTTTGTAGTAAGGCGCGATGATGTGGCAGGAGCACATCATCCGGATAGAAGCGATCCAAGGCTTCTTGAATGCGGTCGAGAGATCGAATCTTCATTTTGTTGATCAGGAAGCTGAGGTCTTCGCTTCAAACTGTATGAATTGTCACTCTGCCATTGCTTCACCAGCGATGCGTCCACCTGTCCAGCAGGCTTGGAAGTTAAAGCCACCAGTGATGCCATCGATATCGAGGCACTCACCTGCGAAATAGAGGCCTGGCACTTTGCGGCTCTGCATTGTTTTGAAATCGATCTCCTTTAGGCGCACGCCGCCGCAGGTGACGAACTCGTCTTTGTTGGTGGTCTTACCCTGAATGCTAAATTTTGCGGCGATGAGCTCGTTGATGAGCTTCGTTTCGATCTTCTTGGAGAGTTGCGACCATGGGGTGTCTTCGGCGATGCCAGCGGATTCAACGATGCGCTCCCACAAGCGGCGGGGGATGGCTTCGAAGACTTTGCTCCTGACGAAGGTGCGACCTTCGTATTTACGTAGCTTGGCGAATGTTTCGCGGATTTGGTTTTCGGTTTCGTTGCCTAGCCAATCAATCGAAATGTCAAAATGGTAATTTTGCTCCTGCAGGTTGCGCGCTTCCCATGCGGAGAGGCGCAGGATTGCGGGGCCGCTGAAGCCGCGGTGAGTGATGAGAATAGGGCCGGTTTGTGCGAGTGACTTAGATTTGCGCGGAGAGGCCGTCGCACCCAAGGGCATAATAACAAGCGACGACGCCACGAGAGATACACTGGCATTTTGCACGGAGAGCCCGGAGAGACCGTGGGTGCGTTTGTCGGCTACGTTGAACGCGAAGAGCGAGGGAGCGAGTGGCTCGATCGTATGGCCGAGGGCTTCGAGCGCGCGGGTGAGCGGCGAGGCCTTGAGCGAACCAGTTGCGATGCAGACTGCGTCGGCGCGTGTCACTGTATCGTTGGTGAGCTCAAGAGTGAATGAACCGTCGGGACTTTGACTGAGGTCTTTAAGGCCGACGCCTTTGAGCAATTTTATGCCGGCGTTGCGGGCCGCTTGATGAAAGCAATCGATGATCGTCTGCGAGTCATCGGTATCGGGAAACATGCGTCCGTCGGCTTCGGTCTTGAGAGTAACGCCGCGTTCGGCGAACCAGTTAATCGTATCTTGTGGTTGCCAGCGGTGGAAGGCACCTCGCAGCTCGCGCGATCCGCGCGGATAATGAGTAGCGAGCTTGGCAGGATCGAAGCAACTGTGAGTAACGTTACAACGTCCACCGCCAGAGATTTTCACTTTACTAAGCGTGTGTTGGCTGCGCTCGTAGATAGTGACGTTCGCAGCAGGATTTGCTTCGGCTGCGGTGATCGCGGCAAAAAAACCACCTGCGCCGCCACCGATGATGGCGATGTGTTTTTGAGTGTGTGTGGCGTCGGTCGTTGAGGTCGTCATAGCGATGCTCAAAGCATTGGCGGATGGCGACGCGGCAGACAATACTAGAATGAGCGGAGTGGAGGTAGCGCGCTTTGGCTCAAAGCGCATTCGGCGGCAGCAATGTTTAATGGTTTAAACGTATAGAAAGATTGAATTCACAGGTGACAACGTTACCAGATGCCGCGTGGGCCACGCAGCGCTACCTGCAATTTACCCAGCTTGCTTGGCCGCGACGGCAGAGAGCACCATTTGCACGACTGCTTCGTCGCTATAATGATCGGTGTTGATCACTAGGTCGTAGTGGAGCGGGTCTTCGACATCACAGTGGAAATGATTCTTCATATAGCGTTGGCGTGCATGGTCTTCTTGCTTGATGTACTGCTTGGCCTCTTTGCTGGACATGCCATGGGCGTTGACCATCTGCTTGATGCGCTGTGGTAAGGTACCGACAAAACGCACATGTGTGACATTAGATAGACCTTCAGCAACTTTATTGCCGCCGCGGCCGACCAAGATGCAATGCCCCATGTGGCAGAGGTGCACCATGGTCTCCACGGTTTGCTCAAACAGAGTCCAGAGGGAGGGGTGACGGCCGAGAATTTCGTTGATAGTGCTATCGATCTCGCTGACGGAATCATCAGGCATGAACTTTGCCAGGCTCGTTGGTAGGTCGTGATCTTTCAGCACTTTCTCGACCAGATCTTCGTCAAAAAAGGTCCATGGGATTGGGTCTTGAGGTGATCCGTCGCGTAGCGCGCATTGGAGTTTTTTGCCGATCGTACGCCCCCTTGCTCCGGCTTGTCGAGCGATGGTGATCGCTGGCGCGGGTTGCGCTTCTTCAGGTCGTGCTTTTGCTTGCATCAATGCAGTGACGTAGCTGCAGCATTCGTTGAAACTGGTGGTCTCATTCATGGCTCTGTCTTTCTGTTTTTGAGAGTATGGTAACACGCAGCTCCCAAGCATGAGAGCTAGTTAAAACAATAAACAGTTGGTCCAATTTTGCAATTCGGATTGATGAGTCTGAGGTAGTTTCGAACGGTCGGTGGCTTATTCATTTTCGAATATGAATACATACCAAGGTACACCCAGACGCTGGATACTGCACGTGATAGGCTGCTACTGCTTTAAGGGATTAAGATTATGAGTAGAATTAGGACAATGAAACGTGCTAGTTGTGATGAGGCCGAGCAACAAAAACAGGCTCCCTGCGGGAAGTCCGTTCCATCACAAATTCATCGGCCACACGACTGCGCTCAAACTTCCCCTGTCAGCGCTTCAAATTGCTCATAGGCTGCCATCGTGTCGGCTTCGAGTTGCTCTAGGCGCTTGGCGTCGCCAGCCATGTCACTGCTCTGGTTTTGGTAGTATTCCGCGGAGGCCATTTTCTCGCTCAGAGCTGCATGTTCGGCTTCGAGCTGTTTAATTTGGACGGGTAAGGTCTTGAGCGCTTCGCGCTCTTTATTGGTCAGCTTGCGTGCAGGCGCTGCCACAGGTGTCGGCTCGATGGGCTTGGCGACTGGCGCAGGCGCTTTGGTTGCGAGTGCTTCGGCAGCTTTACGCGCTTCGAATTGCTGCAGCCAGTCTTCACAGCCGCCGTTGTATTCAGTCACGAGGCCGTCGCCTTCGAGAGCGATAGTGCTGGTCACGACATTGTCGAGAAAACTACGGTCATGACTGACTAGCAGCAGGGTACCGTCGTAATCGAGCAGACGCTCTTCAAGTAGTTCGACGGTTTCGATGTCGAGGTCATTGGTCGGCTCATCCAGCACCAGCACGTTGGCGGGTTGCAAAAAGAGACGGGCGAGCAGCAGGCGGGCGCGTTCCCCGCCGGAAAGTTTGGTGATGGGCGAGCGCGAGGTTTCAGGTGTGAACAGGAAGTCTTGCAAGTAGGTGATAATATGGCGCGGTCGGCCATTGATCGTCACCATCTCACCCGATGGGCAGACGTTTTCGGCGACCGAGAGCTTATCATCGAGCTGTGCACGATGTTGGTCGAAATACGCAACTTCGAGCTTAGTGCCAACCGTGACGGAGCCCTTCTGTGGCTGCAACTTTTCCAGCAGCAGGTTAAGTAGGGTGGTTTTACCGGAGCCGTTGAGTCCGACGATGCCGATCTTGTCACCGCGCCAGATGACGGTGGAGAAGTCCTGGATGAGTGGCTTGTTGCCCCAATCGTAGCTGACGTTATCGACTGTGAGCACCTTGCGCCCAGAAAGCTGACCTTCGTTGACGCTGAGACTCGAGGTGCCGATAATGTTGCGACGTTTGGCACGCTCGACTCGCAGTTTTAGAAGTGAGCGCACACGGCCTTCATTGCGAGTGCGGCGGGCTTGGATGCCTTTACGAATCCAGACTTCTTCTTCGGCCAGTTTCTTATCAAACACGGCTTGCTGCTTGGCTTCACCTGCAAGGAGGTCGGCCTTGCGCTGAAGGTAAGTCTCGTAGTCGCAGTTCCACGAAGTGAGCTGACCGCGGTCGAGGTCGATGATACGATTGGCGACGCGACGGATAAAGGCCCGATCGTGCGAGACAAATAGCAGTGAGATGTCGGCCTTACGCAGGAATTCTTCGAGCCAACGAATGCCAGGGATGTCGAGATGATTGGTCGGCTCGTCGAGCAGTAAAATGTGTGGATCAGCGGTCAGTGCGCGGGCGAGCAGGGCGCGGCGCTTGTTACCACCTGAAAGCGAGGAGAAGAGGGCATCGCCATCCAGCTCCACGCGGTTGAGGATATTTTCGACCTTGTGCTCAAGCGACCAACCGTCGGTGCGGTCGAGTTGTTCTTGCAGGTCATCCAGGCGAGTTGCAATGGCATCGTCTTGATTCTCATCGTATTCGTGTACCAGACGGTGGTATTCCGCGACGACCTTGGCAGCTGGTCCGAGACCATCAGCAACAATTTCAAAAACGGTACCATCCAAGTGTGGCGGCACTTCTTGGTCGAGCTTACCGATGCGTAGACCGGGGATGGCTTCAATCTCGCCTGTGTCTGGCTTAATTTCACCGTCGATGATGCGTAGCAGCGTGGACTTGCCCTCACCATTACGGCCAATCAAGCAGATGCGTTCGCGTTTTTCGATGGTGATACCCGCGTCATCGAGTAGGCGTGGACCGCCAAAAGAGACAGTGAGATTTCGGTATGTAAGTAATGCCACGTTAAGTAGTGAGAGTTGAGAGAGGAGACTTGAGAGCTGAGACTTGAGAGCTGAGACTTAAGAGCTGAGACTTGAGAGCTGAGACTTGAGAAAGGAGAGAGTGAATGGCGACAACGCCGTTCGCTGCCAATGTTATTCAACCTCAGATTTTGCCAATCGCTAAGCAGCGACGCTGCAATACACTATTTCGCGCTGAAGCGGTAGAGGGTGGTGGAGCTAAATGGCTCATCGGGCCTGAGGATCGCACCGCCCATTTCGGGAAAGTTGACGCTATCGGCATAGTCCTGAGTCTCGAGGCAAAATCCGGTCATGGGAGTGTGTATGACGCCACTTTTGCCGACTTCAGGAGCATCGGCTGACAGAGAGAGACCCGCATAAAATTGGACACCTGGCTCAGTGGTGAAGACTTCCATCGTACGACCTTTTTTTGGTTCACGTACAATAGCTGCAGCCTTCGGCAGCTTGGTGCGAGCATTCTCGAGGAAGAAATAAATATCGGCGTTATTGGCGTTCAGTTCGCGACTGCCGAGCTCGACAGGTTTACGGTAGTCGTTGAATCCATCAACCACTGGGTCGCGCCGGCCAAGTAAAGTGCCATCGGCATCAATCGATGCTACGGAGTCTGCGAAAATCTGCACTTCATGGCCAAGAATGTCACCCTTGCCTGAGCCCTTGAGGTTGAAATATGAGTGATTCGTCAGGTTAAACGGAGTCGTTTTATCAGTGGCCGCAGTGTAGGCGATTTCGAGTGTGTTGTCGTCGAGTAGTGCGTAGGTCACTGTACACTCGATCGTTCCCGGAAAACCATTACTACCATCGGGGTCTGTGATCGAAAGGCGTAGTTTATCGACGCCGAGGTCGTTGATGGTCTCAGCGCCCCACACCAGCTGATCATAGCCATTTGGCCCACCGTGTAGGCAGTTGGTGCCGTTGTTCGCTTCGAGCTGATAGGTTTTGCCCTCTAGCGTGAACTGTGCTCCGGAGATGCGCCCTGCAACACGGCCAGTGGTAGCACCGAAGTGAGGATGCCCTGAAATATAACCATCGAGTGTATCTTTGCCCAGGACAACATCGGCGAACTTGCCATTGCGGTCCGGCACGTTGAGTGCGACGAGGATACCACCGTAGTTAGTGACCTTGGCTGACAGACCGTTTTTGTTGGTAAGCGTAAAGAGACTGACCGCTTCACCAGTTGATAATTCCCCGAATAGCTGTGTTTCAATGCTCATGTGCTGGAGCAAGGAAGCGCTTTCTAGCGGAAGAGCAACACGGGAATTTTCACTGTCCGAATCATCGCAGTCGTCGTGCTACCCACAATAAGGTGACGAATGTGCGAGTGCCCGTAAGCACCCATGACTAGTAAATCTATGTGACCTTCGGCAACTGCTTGGCCAATGACTTTGTCTGGTTCGCCATCGCGAATTTCGGCACTGACGTCGAAACCGGCGTTGCTCAAGGTCTGCTTAGCTTCGTCGAGCGCGGCTTCGAGCTTAGGGTTGCCCTTGCCGATGCTGAGCAGGTGGCACTTCATACCCTGCAATAATGGATTACTGACTGCATATTCAACTGCCTTCTTAGAGCTGTTACCGCCATCGAAGGCCAATATGAAACTTTCCATTTTGGTGAACTCGCGCGAAGCGACAAGGACTGGATGCTGGCAGCTGCGAACGACGCGCTCGAGGTTGTGCCCAATGTGGCCGGCTGCAAAATCTGCGTGATTGCCCCGCTTGCCGATCACGACGAGATCTGCGTCGCGCTCGTAGTTGTCGATCGAGTCACTGAGGCGGCCGTGCTTTTGATCGGCTTCGATCTCTTGCACACCTGCTGCGTGTAGCTGCGCAGTGGCATCTTGGAGAATCGCTTCACCGTACTTGCGGGCGACTTTAGCGCGTGCCGCTTCGAGTTCAACGATTTCAGCGAGCAGGGCACTCTTCGCACCTAAGCCTATGCTACCACTGGTGTCCGCTTTGACCGGGTCTTCGTGGTGTGGATTGAGCATGTGCAGCACGTGGACGGAGGCGGACATCTTGGCCGCAGCCCATGCTGTGTGATTATAAACGCTGGTCGCGTAGATGGAACCGTCAGTGCAAGCTAGTATGTTTGGCATAGGATACAGAATTAAGAATTAGGAATGTGGAGTAAGGAAACCAATTAATGACCACCAGCTTCATCCATTGCGCCGGGCTTGTCATGGGTGGCAATCTTAAGGACAAGAGTTTTACTGGCTTCATTCATACCGATAATGTCTACTTCTGTGCCTTCACGGCGAAACTTCAAGACAACTCGATCTAAAGCCCCCACAGCTGAAAGATCCCAGAAGTGCGCGTGTGTGACATCAATGGTCACACGCTCGAGCACTTCACGGAAATCAAAGGCATCTGCGAAGCTGTCTGCTGAGACGAAAAAGAGCTGTCCAGTGACGTTGTAAGTACGACCTTTCTTCGAAACATCGAGGTCGGAGGAAATCTTTAGTAGGCGAGACACCTTGTAAGCGAAGAAGAGGGCACTGAGCACGACGCCGATGCCGACGCCAATAGCCAGGTTGTGAGTATAGACCACCGCTAGAACGGTGGCGATCATTACGATACTAGAGGTGAGGTGATTATCGCGAAGTCCTTTCAGTGAAGACCAGTTAAATGTGCCAAAGGAGACCATCAACATCACCGCAACGAGCGCTGCAATCGGGATTTGATTGACGAGATCATCCAAGACGAGAATCAAAATCAACAGGACAATACCGGATGCGGCTGTCGACAAACGTCCACGCCCGCCAGACTTAACATTAATCACGGATTGCCCGATCATCGCACAGCCGGCCATGCCGCCGAACATACCTGCGACAAGATTCGAGATACCTTGTCCCTTACATTCGCGATTCTTGTCACTCTCAGTGTCAGTAAAGTCATCCAAGATGCCCGCTGTCATCAGTGATTCAAGCAGGCCAACCACTGTCAGCGGAATCGCGTAGGGGAGAATAATCATGAATGTCTCCCAGCTTAGAGGCACATCAGGGAAGAAGAAATCAGGCAACGAGCTGGGGAGTTGTCCCATCTCGCCGACAGTGTTCAGACTGTCTAGTCCCATTGTAATCGAAACCGTGGTCAATATAATGATGCAAATCAGCGGCGACGGCACTGCTGTGGTAAGGCGTGGCAATCCGTAGATAATGACGAGACCACCTGCGACCATCGCATACATGATCCAGCCTTGCCCCTCGAATTCTTTGACTTGAGTTATAAAGTAAAGAATTGCGAGCGCATTGACAAAGCCTGTGACCACTGACTTCGAAACGAATCGCATCAGATCGGCTAGCTTAAAAACCCCGCAGAGTATCTGCAGCACTCCCGTAAGTAGGGTGGCGGCTAGTAAATACTGTACACCATGGTTAGCGACCAATGAACCAATCAACAGAGCCATCGCACCCGTGGCCGCGGAAATCATGCCGGGGCGACCACCGACAAATGCAATAGTGATCGCGATACAGAAGGATGCATAAAGTGCGACTTTAGGGTCTACGCCTGCAATAATGGCAAACGCGATGGACTCTGGAATGAGCGCTAGGGCGACGACCGTGCCAGCGATCACATCGCGGCGCGGATTCGAAAACCACTCTTGGAAATATTTATTCTTAGTCATGTTCGGCTTGAAAAATAGAAACGCCAACAGGCAGATCTGTTGGCGAGGTAACAATACATTAATGCAAAGAGTGCTCCGGTGATCAAGTAGAACTTTGATGGCTGGCAACATTCTGGCTTCCATATGCCATTCCTCCAATTGAAGCGCACAACTCACGCACAAATAAAAAGAAGATAAAAATCGAAAAATATCGCCAAAACGCTTCAAGTTCACTTTATGACCGACTCCGGTGATCTAGATCTCCGATACATAATGACAACCGACGCACTCAGAGTTTTTGAAGATCTACCCGTTGAAGCATTTCGACGCGTGGTGGATTCTTCGTACCTACAACAAGGCCTCACATACTTTAAAACGCATGCGGTTAAGAACCTGAACTGGAGTCCCGTCTCGCGTGAGTTGGTTGCAACGATTTGGGGCAGCCGTAGTAAGCCTTATCGGGTCGACCTGTGGGTTGAAATGGAGAGCTTAGAGCATCGTTGTGATTGCCCGACTTGGGAGCATCGGGGACAGTGTAAGCATGTTGCTGCTGCCGCTGCCGCCATTTATAGTGCGACACAGATGCAGAGCTTCGAAGGCATCAGCATGCCGGACACATACATTAGCGAACTCCGCCGCCAGCTCGGTTACGCGTCGCTGGTTGAGCCGGAAGAAGAGAGTTTCGCTCCATTCACGACTGTCAAAAGCGTCGAAAATTCACTTTTATTGACAGTTCAGCCTACGACTGGGAGCATTGTATTCAATATACTCGGGCAGCTTCCCAGCGGTTTTCTGACTGCCATTACTTCTATATTGGAAGGAGATCCTTTGGGGCGAGGGGCGACACGATCGTTCAGTTTGCAGGATGAGTATAAACTCCCCGAGTTGCTATCTGAGGCAAAGCAGCGCGAAGTCGCAGTGTTGATCGATGTCGGGCAGACTCGAAAGTCGCTAAAAATTGGCGAGGGCACGTTGCAGCCGCAATATGTGCTGAATTTCGAAGACGATGCGTGTGAGGCGAAAATAATCGGCCAATCTGAGACTGGCAAGCGCATTGAGATTGTTGGAGCTCTTGGAAATACCTATTGGGGAGTCGCAGAAGACGGCACTTTGTATGACTTAGGCGATAATTCAGCGATCGAATACTATCACTTGTTTAGTGCACATGAAGACTCGCTCCGAACTGGAGGTTTGCTGCAGCTGTCAATGCCTCTGGGCGAATTCAACTCGAAGGCAACCGTCTTGCCTTTTGAGCAAACATGGAACGTTGACGGGCAAATACGCTTTGAGGGTGAGGGGGAGGTTACGCCTCTACTCAACGTTGAGGCGGATGAGGTGAAACTCGCGGTCAACATGTCTGCGGGACCGAACTCTCGGACTGCGGCACTTGGTTTTTCAATTGATGTTCGAGGGCATCGCATTTCACTGCAACCACTGATTCAGCACATTCTGAAGCCGCTCCTTGAGCAGCGAGGTGATTTCTTTAATGCTAAGTCACGCGTTCGCGTGTTGATGGATACCTTGCGCCAATATATCGCAGCAGATACGGAAGGTCGGCAGCGTGTGCGGCAGCGTGTTTCGGGTGAGATTCCTGAGTTCTTTGGTGCGTATCAAGAGAGCATCCTATTAAAGATTTTCAACGGCCTCGATAATGTGCTGAGTGCTGAAAACTCAGGCTATCAAGTACTTGGGATTGATTCTGCGACTGCAGAGTGGGTCAGTTACCCGATCCCGATTCAACGTCTAGCGATGTTGTTGTTCAGCTTTTTCGACCCAGAATCGAGGGACGATATTCGTCTGCTGGAAAAGTGCCTATTCTCGGTCGAAGGCACTGGTGCACGTGAGTCGATGTTGCAGCGCGCTTCATTGCTGGCGCGCACGCTGAATGTGGATTTCAAGTATGAGAATCAGTCGGTAAGTTCCGCACCGGTTAAGGTTGAAATGATCAGCGAACTAGAGAGCAAGCGAGACATTGACTGGTTTGCACTGCACCCATCCATTCAATGTGGCGAGCGATTATTGACGGGGGCTGAGTGGCAGCTATTGGTTCGAGGTGAGCTATTGTTGCGCGACGAAGAGGGCAATTGGATCATTCCAGATTTAGGTGTCGATGAAGAGGCGAGCCTGCAGTTACTCGCGGAGATGTTTTCTAAAAAAGATCGACCAAAGTCATCCAAGCGCGGCGATGCGCTTGAAGAGACGATTCAAGTGTCTCGCTTGGAGATGCTGGATTGGCTCTCGATGCGTCGGAGCGGCTTGAGAATTACACTGCCGCCAGAAGCAGAACAATTATTTCAGAGCCTACGCGATTTCGAGGAACTCGATGCCTTTAAGTTGCCGAAAGGGTTCAATGCCGAGCTGCGCGCTTACCAAAACGAAGGCTGTGCTTGGATCGAATTCCTGTATCAGCATCGCTTCGGTGCCTGCCTCGCCGATGACATGGGTCTCGGTAAGACCGTGCAAACGATTGGTTTTATTGCGCAACGTTTGCAAAGCGATTTAGCGAAACAGCAAGGTGCCATACTGATCGTCCTGCCGCCGAGTCTAGTGTTCAATTGGCTAGATGAGTTTGAACGGTTCGCACCTAGCATCGTTGTCCAGGATTGCTTGTCTAGAGGGATGATACATGAAGTGGTTCAAACTGCTCAAGTCATACTCACCACGTATGATCGTGTTAGAAGCGAAGTCGCGGCATTCGAAGAGTACCATTTCGACATCGTTGTATTTGACGAAGCCCATTGTTTAAAAAATGTGACGGCTGCGCGCACCAAGGCCGCAGCTCGTCTGCAGCGGCGTTTCACACTCTGCCTGACTGGCACGCCCGTGGAGAATAATATCAGCGAATTTTATTCGGTCATGTCGACCTCGGTGCCAGGTATTTTTGGCAGCTTGAAGCAGTTTAAGGAATCTTTCCGTAGAGACCCTGAGCGGCTATTGGGGCGTGCCAAGCCCTTCATTCTTCGCCGCACGAAGGACAAGATCCTCAAAGAATTACCGCGCAAGGAGGAGCATGAATTGTTCCTCGAAATGACACCAATGCAGAAAGAAATGTATGCGCGGACAGTTGCTGAGGTGCGCGAAGAAGTGGCTGAGGCCTTTGAAGATCGCCCAGATCAGCAGGCTGGTATCGTCGCACTGGCGGCTATTTTACGTCTGCGTCAAGTCTGCGTCAGCCCTGAGTTGTTGAACAAGCCGCAAAAAGAGCTCGCGCCGAAGTTTGCCTATATGGCCGAGAAACTCGAAGAACTGGAGTCCGAAGGACACGCAGCACTGGTCTTTTCGCAGTTTCGCGGTGGCTTGGATGAGATGGAGAAAGTCGCCAAGTTGGCAGGGGTGCGCTATCTGCGTATGGACGGGAAAACGCCGATGGCGAAGCGCAAGAAAATCGTTGAGGAATTTCAGTCAGAGAATGGCCCGTCGTTCTTCTTTATCAGTCTGAAAACTGGCGGCGTCGGGCTGAATTTAACCCGTGCCAATTACGTCTTCCATATCGATCCATGGTGGAATCCCGCAGTGGAAAATCAGGCCAGCGATCGCGCACACCGTATCGGTCAAAAACGTTCCGTATTTGTACAACGCTTGATCATGAAGCATACCATTGAGGAGCGCATGCTAGACCTCAAGGCCCGCAAGGCTGAGTTGTTCAGGCAATTAGTCGACGATCCACGAAGTCAGTCCTCACATAGTGGCCTGACACGCACCGATTTTGAATTCTTGATCAACGGCTGAACTAAGCCTTGCAAATGCGTCACAACGCAGGGGCATGCCATGGCTGGGCATGCCATGGCTCGACCGCCAAGCAATGTAAGGGCGAGTGTCGGCCCGCCCGGCTAGGCTCAGTAAGCAGTACCTAGGGGACTAGGGAACTCGGGACTACGCCATGAAGCAGGCCGGAGGTTTGCCGCAGATTTCGAAGCAATGCCTGTGCCACTGCAACTCTAGTCAATCAGGTAGGGGAGACCGAACAGGCAGAAGAGGAACAGCAGAATGCTGCCAACGAAAAAGAGGAAGCATCCGAGTTGAGCGCTTCTGACATCGGACGTGCGAGTGGCAAGTTGCCGCTCTTGGTCGATTTTAATCGCCGAGGCAGGTGGAATCGTTGGTTCGTGAGATGCGCGATGTTGGGCCGCAGCGACTGTGGGTGCTTCGGCTACCTTGGGTGTCGGCGCGGCATCGCTGGGTAAGGCAGACGGTTGATCGGGCGAAGCAGGGTGTTGCGCTGCGCACCCTTCGGCAGCCGCAATCTGAGTATCAAGCCAGGTTAGATGCGTTTGGATGAGGTCGCGTTGAGCGCGTAATTCTTTGAGTGGTTCAGACATAAAAAATCCCGACTCTTAAAGAGTCGGGATTTTGAAAGTGTGTCGATTGAAAATCGCTTAAGCTGCGACGACTTCTTCGATGTTGATCTTACGATGCAACTTATCGAAAGCAACCTTACCGGCTACCAATGCGAAGAGTGTGTGGTCACGGCCCATTCCGACGCCAGCGCCAGGATGATAACGTGTACCGCGTTGGCGCAAGATGATGTTACCAGGGATAACAGCTTCGCCACCGAATTTCTTAACACCGAGGCGCTTTGAATTACTATCGCGACCGTTACGTGAAGTTCCTTGTCCTTTTTTATGTGACATTTTTTAAGTTCTCCTAAACTTGTTTAATTATCCGTTGATGGATTCAATCTTGATGACGGAAAGATGCTGACGGTGACCACGGCGTTTTTTGTAGCCTTGGCGACGCTTCTTTTTGAAGACGATTACCTTCTTGTCCTTCTTGTTCTCGAGGATAGTAGCTTTAACGATTGCACCCTCGATGAGAGGAGCTCCGAAACGAGCGTCTGCACCTTCACCGATCATGAGGACTTCATTGATGTCAATAGTGTCACCTGCTTCCGTATCAGGGAAGGAGTTAACCTTGAGGACATCGCCTTCAGTTACAGTAAATTGGCGACCTTGTGTTTTGATAGTGGCTTTCATTGGAAAAACGGATGAGCAAAGCGTTGTGAGCCGTTTAATCAAGGCTTTTCTAGGATATTTTTTACGCTATTTTTTTGTGCCGATCGAATGGGAGCTTGCCATGCACAGCTGCCTAGTCTCAATTCTGTCTCAATAAGTAATTCATGGAAGCTAAAACCCCAGATCTAGAGAGCATGCGCGAAACTTTTAAGGAGTTTCTTACCAGCAAAGGCCTGCGCGTAACCAATCAGCGCTTGGCCATCTTTGACGCTGCTTATGGGCATCCGGATCATTTCACGGCGGAAGATTTACTCGACCGAGCGCGTGAAATCGACAGCACTGTCTCACGCGCCACCGTTTATCGCGCATTGCCCATTTTGACCGAAAGTAGCCTCATTCGTGAGGTCGATGTGGGGCGCGACTACAAATTTTACATGGCAAATAAGAATGCCACGACCTTTCAGGCTCAGGTCATTTGCCTCGATTGTGATAAGATTTTCGAAATTGATGCGCCTTTCATGGAGTGGTATGGCAAGACCGTGGCCGACAAGTTATCGCTCGAAGTCGAGACGCAACGGCTGCAAGTTTCGGCGCATTGCACTGAATTGAAGGCGGCTGGAATCTGCGAACGCGGGGGCAAAAAACGCTAAATGGCTGGTCGTATGATGAAGCGCGATAGTTTTGATTTTGAGCTGAGTTTTTTCAAAGGCTTATACAAGCGCATGCCTAAGGATGTGCGAGTCGTCTCGATGCTGGCGCACCTTTACACACAGACGGGGCAACTCGATGAGGGGCTTCGCCTAGATCGAAAACTCGCTCGCCTGACACCTGAAGATCCAACCGTGCACTACAATTTGGCATGTAGTTTGGCGCTCAAAGGCCGCAAGGCAGATGCGCTCAAGGCGCTGCGCACAGCGATTACCTTTGGCTACGACGATTATGTTTGGATGTGTAATGATCCGGATCTCACCGATCTGCATGAATACAGCGCTTTTTTGAAGCTTTGCGACGAATTGGGGATTGCTTGAGTCGAACAAAGCAAATGCCTGATCGTAGCTCAACGTCGGATACGACCATTGTCGAAGTCATCGCCATGTCTGGCTTTGATAAAGCGTTGGCTTATGCCGTGCCATCAGCTTGCCAAGCAGATCTAAAGGTCGGCTCACTGGTTCGGATTCCGCTGCGCCGCCGCAGCGAGCTGGGAGTCGTCACACGCTTCGGCACCGATCAAGAAGTGCCTCCAGGTAAACTCAAGATGCTGTTTGAAATCGTCCAGCCGTATCCAGTGATGCCGCCTGACCTCATGCAGCTCTTCCGTTGGTGCCAGCAATATTACAATGCTACACCTGAGGCGATTTTAGAGACGATGATTCCAGCTTGCATCCGCAAAGGCATGCAGGTCAAAAAACGCTGCTACATTTCTGCGGGTAAAGCACCCACTGCGGAAGAACTCGCAGCACTGGAAAAACGCGCGCCCAAGCAAGCCGAGCTGCTACGCTACATTCGCCAGCAATCGAAGCCACTCGCGCGAGCCGATGTGCTCAAGCAAATTAAGGTCGGCGCCTCGGCGTGCGCGGGCTTGATCACGAAAGGATTTCTACGCGAGACAGATACCGAAGAAGAACGCATCGCCTACGAAGATGAATTAGGCGACATGGAGGCCGTCGCCGAAGAGTTGCGGCCGACGCTGACTGACGAACAGTCGAACTGCGTGAACGCGATCCATGGCGCGATTGAGAAAGATGCCTTCAGCGTGCGTCTGTTACATGGCGTGACTGGCTCGGGTAAGACCGAAGTGTATTTAAATGCGATTGAGAAGGTCGTCGCCTCTGGTGGTGGTGTGATTTTCCTTGTGCCAGAAGTGGCACTCGCACCGCAAACTGTCGGTCGCGTGCGTGGGCGACTCGAGGCACGTGGCGTGCATACCGTGGTGTGGCACAGTCATCTATCCGAAGGCGAGCGCTACGATGCATGGAAGGCCTTAGCCAGCGGCGAGGCGCATGTTGTGGTCGGCGCACGCTCGGCAGTCTTTGCACCGGTTAAGAATCTTAAGTTGATGATCGTCGATGAAGAGCACGAGCCGTCCTACAAGCAGGAGGAATCCCCACGCTACAATGGCCGCGATGTCGCGGTCTATCGCGCTTTCTTAAACAAGGCAGTCTGCGTGCTCGGTTCGGCGACGCCCTCACTGGAATCACTTTATAATGTGGAGAAGGGCAAATATGCGGTGGATCACATCTTAAACCGTGTGGACAATCGAAAACTCCCTAAAATTCACGTGGTGGATATGTGCCGCGAAACTTCTCCAGAGAAGGCCGCGTCACCGATGTCTCGTATGCTGGTGACCAAGTTGATCGATCGCTTTGAGAAGAAAGAGCAAAGCATACTGTTCCTAAATCGGCGTGGCTTCTCTACTAGCATGCTGTGCCCAGATTGTGGATACGTTGCTGGTTGTGACCATTGCAGCATCCCCAAGACTTATCACCGCACCGACAAGCAATTACGCTGCCACCTCTGCGGCGAACAGGAGCCTGCGCCCAAGCGTTGCCCCGAGTGCAAGTCGACAGCCATACGTATGCGGGGGAAGGGCACTCAAAAGATCGAAGATATCGTGCAAAAGATCCTGCCCACTGCACGAATTCATCGCATGGATGCCGATTCGATGTCGAAGAAGAATCTCTACCGTAAAATTCTAAACGATTTCCGTATTGGAAAAATCGACATTCTGGTGGGCACTCAAATGATCGCCAAAGGGTTGGATTTTCCAAACGTTACATTGGTTGGTCTCGTCGATGCCGACATGTCACTACATATCGAGGACTTCCGCGCCGCCGAGCGCACCTTCCAATTAGTGGTGCAGGTGTCAGGCCGTTCTGGACGTGGAGATCGGGCAGGGGAGGTCGTCATCCAAACACATACACCGCACGCACCGCCGATTCAGTTTGCCCGCAAGTCAGACTTTGACGGTTTCCAACTTGAAGAATTGGAGCAACGCCGTGAGTTCAACTATCCGCCATTTCGTCATTTGATCAGGCACTTGTTTCGCGGGCGCAACCCTGAAAAGGTGAATTTCTACATCGATCAATGGACCAAGTTAGTCGAAAAAGAGATGGGCGATAAGGTCGAGATCCGCGGCCCTGCACCTGCACCAATTGAAAAAATTCGTGATGAGTATCGCTTTCAATTGTGGTATTTCGCGCAGAGCGCCAGTGCCATCATTGGCGAACTCGCGGCCTTACGCGAAAGCTTCAAAATGGACAAGGAAGTGATCGATCTAATGGACGTCGATCCGATGAATTTGAGCTGAGTGGTGCACCGCACAGGAAGGCTTTGACTAAGACGGTGACTTACCGGAGATGGCGAAGCAAATGCACGAAAGTGCGCGAAACGATATCAGGCATCCGGCAGGTCAGTTTTGACTACAGAATCTTTCAGTCGGTCGTTATGCCACTTCTTAAAAATAGTGCACATCTAGCTCAATCAAACATGATCTCTGGAGGGATACGCTGCGTCGTTTCCAGCTAGAACCTAAGCGAATTATGATGACTGCGCATGGAAATGACGGTGCATTCCCTCCTAAATTGACATGCGCAAGATATATTAGAAATACTATAAGCGACCACTTAAGCCGGCTCTAAGGCTCCTCATCTTAGTGGCCCATAAATTCGCGTCATTTAGCGATTTTCGTCGTCATAAATCAGTGCGGCTTACGCACGACCATACAACTCCAGCAGGTCCTTTAAATACGCTGCACTATTTGTCTGCAATTCATCTAATTGTCCTGGCGTATAGCGCCACTGCCAATTGCCCATTGCTGCGCCAGGTGTATTCAAGCGTGCTTCCGAGCCTAGGCTCATCAAATCTTGTAGTGGCACAATCGCCATCAGCGCACTCGACTTAAATGCCGTGCGCACCAGATCCCAGGCGATTTCGTCTCCGGATACGGTTAAATAACGCCGCAGATGATCCTGCGTCTTAGCACCTTCCTCGCGATACCAGCCGAGCGTCGTATCATTATCATGCGTACCAGAGTAGGCCACGGTGTTGCGACTGTAGTTGTGCGGTAAATACGCGTTGTCCGCCTCACCATCGAAGGCGAATTGCAGTACTGCCATGCCCGGCAGGCCTGTCGCTGCGCGTAGTGCATTCACCTCTTCGGTGATCACTCCGAGGTCCTCGGCCACGAGTTTAGCATCGGGGCAGGCGACTTGAATCGCCTTAAACAGTTCAAACCCAGGGCACTGTATCCATTCACCATTACGCGCAGTCGTCTCGTTGGCGGGCACTGACCAGTAAGATTCGAAGCCACGAAAATGGTCGAGGCGCACAATATCATAAAATTCCAGGTTCGCTTTAATGCGGTCGATCCACCATGCGAATTTTGTGTCTTGATGCGCTTTCCAGTCGTAGAGTGGATTGCCCCATAACTGACCGTCCGCGGAGAAATAGTCAGGTGGCACTCCGGCAACAGCCTTGGGTTTGCCATCCTTTTTCAACTGAAAGAGCTCGCGATTAGCCCACACGTCCGAGCTGTCTAGCGCGACAAAGATCGGTGCATCGCCAAGGATACTGACACCTTTACTGCCGGCGTAGCTGCGCAGTTTAGCTAATTGACCGTAAAATAAGTATTGATAGAAAATATGCGCCTCGGCGGCTTCAGTGACTTCAATCGATAGCTTTTGCCTACGTGCTTGATGTACATCGCGATAGTTTGCAGGCCAGTCCAACCAACTGTTCCCGCCAAAATGCGACTTGAGTGCCAGGAAGAGGGCGAAGTCTTCAATCCAGGCAGACTGTGCCTTGCGAAAGGCTTTGATGCAGCCGTAGCCATCGAAGTGATCGGCACCAGAGCGTTTGAAGCGATTATAAGCAAGACGCAGGATCGGCCAAAATACTCCATAGAGAGCACCATAGTCGACATGATCCTTGGGCAGGCTATGTAGTGGACCTAATTCATCCTCATGTAGCAGACCATCTTTCACCAGTGGATCAAGATCGATAAAATATGGATTACCCGCAAATGCGGAGAAGCACTGGTAGGGTGAATCACCATAGCCCGTCGGCCCGAGTGGACAAATCTGCCAAACGTGCAGTCCGGCAGCTTCCATAAAATCAATGTAGCGATGCGCGGCCGTGCCGAGATTGCCAATGCCAGTGTCTGAGGGCAGACAGCTTACATGCAACAAAACGCCGGAAGTGCGCTCATTGAGCCAGTTGTATAAAGGTGCAGTCATAAAGTGTGTTGCGGAACAAGGAATACATAAGTGCGTGTGTAGCAACACCGTTTAATTACATCGCGCTCGACCGTTGAATCCAGGAGGAATCTCTGTGAATCGAATGGCAGTGAGGATTTGGAGTAACTGCGGCATCTAGCCGCTTGCCTCAGCATACAAGCAGCTGCAAGCGCGCTTCTCTCTCGAAAGTCATCGAACGTCCGCACTGAACTTCTCGCGCAGCGTCTCCTGTACCCTCGCTTCGTATTTATTCAACTTGAGTGAATCAATGACGGGCAAGAGCGGGGCGGCAGCGGCGCCGATCCAGTCGACGACATTAAGGATTTTCAACGTTGCGTAGGATTTCTCTACCAGCATCGCGCGCAGGACTTTGAGGCCTTCAGCTTGCTGATCATTCTTAATCAGCACCCATGCAGCCATGGCTCGGACTTCGTGTGACTCGTCATTTAGAACGACTTGAGCGGACTCGACGTCATTCAGCAAAAAGCAGCCGACGATGCCCCAGTAACGCAGTCCGCAGTCAGAACTACTGAGGAGTGCGCGGAGCTCCGGCAGCTTCGTCGTGTCTTCAGCCAGCGCGAGGTCGGCGGCATTGAGCAGCGCAGGGAGGTTGTAGAGTTTCGGGTTGCGCACCATCTCATAGATCGTGATGCCATTCTCTGCTGCGCGTTTAACACTTTCTGATTCAGGCAGCAGGCCAGCATCAAAGATCTCAGTTTGCCACTGGCGCAGGCCGATTCGCATGCGAGCAGCGATTGCTTGATACTCAGGGCTTCCGATCAAATTATTGATATTATCCGGGTCTTTGCTGGTATCGTAGAGTTCTTCGGTCCAGCCCTTTGGCTGGAAGAAGCGGGCTTCGACTTCGCTGGCATTGCCGGACTCGACATGCGCCACCCAGACCTGCGTCGCTTCCATTTTCCACAAATAGCCGAGTTGCTGCATCCAAGGTGTGTAGGGCATGTAATTGCGGATATAGAGATAACGACCATCCGTCACTGAGCGGGCATTCTCATTACGCTCATCCATGCGTGCGCGGAATGAAAAGCAGTATTCGGGCTCGGGTTCGATCGTGTTGCCGAGAAACGTGGTGCCTTGCATGGTTGCAGGCACAGGAGTCGATGTGATGCCCAGCCAAGTTTTCGGCATATCCACAAAACTGACGAGGCGATCAATTTGCGTGCCGGTTTTCGGTGCCGGCCAAAGTGCTTTGTAGCGCTCTGGGATACGCACGACGAGTGGACAATGCAGCCCTGAGCTGAACAAGAACCGCTTACTACGAGGCAGCACGCCGCCGTGATCAGAGTTGTAGATGACGATGGTATTCTCTGCCATTCCAGATACCTCAAGCGCTTTGAGTACTGCACCAATCGCGGCATCCATTTTGGTCACTGCATCGTGATAATGTGCGTAATTCTGACGCATTGCAGGTAAATCTGGATGGTAAGCGCGTAGGGTAGTGTGCGCTGGGTCGTGCTCAGTATTATCCACCTCGCCAAAAGCTCGACTCTCATGCGAGTCCGCTAAATTGATGACTTGGAAAAAAGGCGTACTTTGCTTCAACGCCTGCCAATCGACCTGACCAGAGTTATCCCAGCAATCTTGGTCATCACGCCCGCCGATATTGTAATCGGTCTTCCTGCAATTGGCTACGTGGTAGCCATTGACCTTAAGCAGATCCGGATAATACGCGATCTCATCATGCGGGATCTCATAACGGCTACGCATCGGATGTGTGCCCATCGAAAGTGCATTGATTCCAGTAATCCAGGTTGAACGTGAAGGCGCGCAGACAGGGGCACTCGCATATGCGTTCATATATTGAAATCCATCCGCAGCCAACTGATCGATGTGGGGTGTCTGCGCATTGGAATTTCCATAACAGCCGATCCACTTGACGCTATTATCCTCTGAGACCAGCCAAAGAATATTCGGACGATCAACGGACGTGTCAGTAAAACCATGCGCGCAGAGTGCGCAGAGCCATAAAAGTGTGATTAGGGGAAATCTCATGATAACTGGGGTCTAGGGTATTGTGGACAAGAGGCTGCCCTTAAAAAACACAATTAGACATAATATATATTGTGCGTATAATTAACTGATCCTGTTAAGGGTGAATCTTAGCCGCTGCCAGACCTGCAACATTACCGGTCGCAAAGCATCCTTGCATGAGAAATCCGCCTGTGGGTGCTTCCCAGTCGATCATTTCGCCAGCGCAATAGACATTGGGCAGTTTCTTGAGCATGAGGTTCTCATCGAGCTCGCTCCATGCCACGCCGCCGCTGGTTGAAATGACTTCATCGATTGGGCGTGCGCCGCTCAGTGGAATGCGGCAGGATTTGACGGCTTCGGCCAACTGCTGCGCTGAATCCATGTCGCCATACAATTGCTGGATGATCGCACAGGCGCCTTTACTGAGTTTCCAGCGTAGCTGTGCCTCGTGGTAGAAATTCTTCCGTGCGGACTCCATTTTCTGCACTAAGCGCTCAATCGTAAAAGTTGGCTTGAAATCAATCACGACCTCTGGTGCGTCCATGCCTCGTAAGGTGCGACCAAGTGCGTAGATAGGCGCGCCTTCCAGCCCGTAGCGTGTGATCATCAATTCGCCGATTTCAAGTTCATCGCCGACGCGGACGTGAATATTATGTAACGGGCACGCTTCTGACTTTTCGCGTGTCGCATCGGTCCAATCACACTCCCATCCGCAATTAGAAGGCTTGAGCGTTTCGATTGCGATATCGTGCTTTTCTAGGATGGCTACCCATTGGCCATTGGAACCCGTCTTCGACCAAGATGCGCCGCCCATGGCTAGAATGACGGCATCGAAATCTTGATTAAAGACACCCTCTTTGCACTCTACTTCCAATTCAATTTGCTCACCCTGTTGACGTAAATCGAGCCAGCGGTTATTCATCTGAAAATCGACGCCCATCTCGCGCAGGCGCTGCACCCAGCGCCGCAGAATCGGCGCGGCCTTCTTGGTTTCAGGAAAGACTTTACCGCCGCCCGTCGCAAAAGTATTAATGCCGAGCGAGAGCGCCCATTGGCCCATCGCGGTGTTATCAAAATCGGCGATGTATTTGCGCCATTGTGCGACTGGTAAATCCTTGTTACCCGAATACTGGGCGACAAACGGCTCGAATTCGGCGTTGTTGGTAATGTTCAAGCCACTTTTGCCAGCGACGAGGAACTTACGTCCGACCGATGGTTTGGCGTCAAAGACTGTGACAAAGGCGCCTTCTGCGGCTGCGACTTCGGCGGCTCGCAGGCCTGCGGGGCCTCCTCCGATAATGGCGATTGTGCGTGGTGTGCGACTCATAGGTGACAGTTGATAGGCAGCAAAAGGGAGATAGGCAAGAGACAGTGTCGAGATTATGAGCCCGCGCCCTCACTCGCTTGATCGTTCGCTTGTGATTGAGCCGAAGTGCCGAGTTATGGTGATGCCATGACTGTCCTATGCGTAGAATTTAAACGACCCGCTTTGCTTGAGGCACAAAGGGTTAAAATCTCTGTTTGTTTAACGCACAAATTGGTAGGAAAGCCTTGCCAAGCCGTCCGTTTGCGAGGCTAAAAGCGCATCGTCATCTTGTTGCCCCTGTCCCACGAGATCCATCGACCAACGGCGCGCTCGGCGAGCACTCCCTACCCGATTCATCGCTACCTAGAGTTCGGCTCTCAAGTCTCAATCTTCAGGTCTCAAGCCTCCGCCCTCAGGTCTCCCAATGCTACTCCGCGACGCCCCAGCGCTTGGTAAACGGATAGTAGATGAAGATGGCTTTGCCGATGACTGAACGCTCCGGGACGAAACCCCAGTAACGGCTGTCTAGGCTATTGGCTGAATTATCACCCAGGGCGACAAATTTATCGTCTGGAATCTCTAAGGTGCGGCTCTCTGCCAACAGTGTTTGATTAATATAACCACCGTATTCGCCCTCTTTCGCTGCGTTGCGAGCAAAAGCTTCAACTTCATCACGCGGAGCGCCGTCGACGAATAGCCCACCATCTTTAATCTCAAGCGTTTCACCGCCGATACCGCCGATACGCTTAATGTAATATTTGTCGCTGTAATCACCTGTTAGACGTCCAAGCTCTGCGCGGATATCATTGGTGCGAAAGACGAACGGATCGCCAGCCTTGGGGCGTTTAAAGTGATAGCTGATACGATCGACGAACAGCGCATCACCGAGGGTGATGTCGAAGCGTATGATGGGATCGCCCTTCTCTACGCTCTGCCCGACATTCCAGGCAACTCCGGTCTTGCTGACGGAGGACTGAATGACCTTCGAATCTTCCGACGAAAAAGTCTCCATGAGGAGTTTGTTCATATCAAACTCGGCAGGCACTCGCAGCGTGTGTGGCTGCCCTCCGACATAGAACGTGTATTCATCCAGCGGTGTCGGCAATACGAGCCACTTGCGCCCTTTCACTCGCTCCTTATAGATCTGAACACCGTTCTGAGACTGTCCCATTGGGATCAGGATCTCGCCGCTGTTTTGCGCAAACACACTCTTATGCTTCGCGCCTAATGTGAGCTTATCGAAAAGTTTTTCGGCCACATTCGGCGAGTCATCTTCTGCCGCATACACCACTGAATTCATTCCGCTATAGGTCGGATACATCGAATTCGTGGGAATGATAAACGGCTGAAAAAAGAAGGTGCGCACACCGATCACTAGAATCGCTGCCACCAAAATGACTTCCAGATTATCACTCCAAAAAGTCTTTGGGTGAATCTTGCCGCCGATCTTACGCAGCAGTGCATCCAGCCGATCCATCGCCGCTTCGAATGGAGCTTTGTCCGCGGACTTATCGTTGAGCATGGTCTCAATCTCGATCACCGATTTTTCGAGTTCCTGCAAACGGACAGCGGAGGTTACATCGCGACGGTAGTGATAGACCTTACTGGCCGCGTGGAGTAGTTCTTTCGCCTGTTTGCGTAACTTTTTCATTCAATGTGGGGCTCTGTAAAATTAACGGTTCCTTCAATTATTTAATGTTGAACGTTGGGAGTTGAACGTTCACGCAGTTCTCGGGCTGCCTCAGTCAGATGTCTTGAGGATCTTAATGAAGGCATCTTGCGGGATCGAAACACTGCCAATATTTTTCATGCGTTTCTTACCCTCTTTCTGCTTCTCGAGGAGTTTACGCTTACGGGAGATATCACCACCGTAACACTTCGCAGTCACGTCCTTACGATACGCGCTGATCGTTTCGCGTGCGACGATGTTGGAGCCAACACCGGCCTGAATCGCGATCTTGAACATCTGCTTTGGTAGGATTTCTTTGAGACGTTTGCAAAGTGCACGCCCCCTGCCCTCGCCTTTGTCAATATGGACAATCGAAGAGAAGGCATCGACTGGCTCAGCGTTGACCATGATGTCGAGGCGGCAAAGTTTCGCTCTCTGGTAGCCATTCATCTCGTAGTCCATCGAGCCATAGCCATGGGTGATACTCTTTAGGCGGTCATTGAAATCGATCAGGATTTCATTGAGCGGAATGTTGCAGACCAGCATCACGCGCTGATTATCAATCGTCTCAGTGTGCTCGCAGATACCGCGTTTCTCGGCAACGAGTGCCAATACATCACCAATCGATGTGCTTGGAACGTGGATCGATGCTAAGATCATGGGCTCTTCAATAAACTCGATTTCGGAGACGTCAGGTAAGTGCATCGGGTTGTGCACTTCGAGCTGCTCTAGGTCGGTCTTGGTGACTTTATAGACAACACTTGGATAGGTGGAAATGACGTCGAGGTCATACTCGCGGCGGATGCGTTCTTGGATGATCTCCATGTGCAGCAAGCCGAGGAAGCCGCAACGGAAACCGAAGCCCAGTGCGACGGAATTTTCCGACTGATAAACGAAGGCCGCATCGTTGAGGCGCAACTTGCCCATGCTCGCCTTGAGCTTATTATAATCACTCGTGTCGATCGGGTAAATACCACTGAAGACCATCGGGCTGACCTGCTTGTAGCCGGGCAGCATGGTCTCGGTCGGCGCGTTCGAGTGCGTGATGGTATCGCCGAGCTTAATCTCAGCGACGTCGCGCATGTTGGTGACGATGTAGCCGACGTCGCCCGCTTCCAATGTATCGCGCTTGATCATTTCTGGTGAGAAGCGCCCCACTTCTTTGACCTGCGCCTTGCGCTTGTCACTCATCGTCATGATTTGGTCGCCCATCTTCACCGAACCGGAAAAGACACGCACGTAGCAAATCACACCCTTATAGGCATCGTAGAGGCAGTCAAAAATCAATACACGCAGGCCATCGATGTCTGCCCAGCGTGGTGGCGGAATGCGGTGAACCGCGGCTTCCAAGAGGTCTTCGATACCGAAGCCGCTTTTGCCACTGGTGAGCACCGCTTCTTCGGCTGGGATCGCCAGCACGTCTTCGAGTTGAATCTCAATCGCTGGCACGTCTGCACTAGGCAGATCGACTTTATTGATCACCGGAATAATCGCTAGCTCCTGCTCTGTCGCTAAGTGCGCATTGGCAACCGTTTGCGCTTCAATACCTTGCGCAGCATCAATCAACAGCATCGCACCTTCGCAAGCAGCCAGACTGCGCGAGACTTCATAAGAGAAATCCACGTGCCCTGGAGTATCGATCAAGTTAAAAGTATAGTCTTCGCCGTTTTTAGCACGATACACCATGGTCACTGGGTGACTCTTAATGGTAATGCCGCGCTCACGCTCCAAGTCCATCGAGTCGAGCAGTTGTGCCTTCATATCCCGCATCTCAACAGTGCGTGTCAGCTCCAAGATACGGTCGGACAAAGTCGTCTTGCCGTGATCGACGTGGGCGATGATGCAAAAATTGCGAGTATGGGCTAGATCGGTCATGTAGTTTGAGTCTGTTTCTTAATCCTAAACTTTAATCATAATCTTTCCACTCAATGTCCACTGTCGAAGTAGAATAATGATGAAAAAGCCCCCTCACCCGCAAAATGCGCGCTTTGGAGGTGATCAAGTGGATCATTTCGGGTGCATCGCTGCGCTGTTCAAAAATTACTCGGGAAGATCACTAAACTCAGCTACTGGGGTAATATTGAGCGTCTTGTCGATGCGCTTGCCGAAGCCAGCGAGCACCTTGCCGGGACCGCACTCGTAGAAATCGGACAAATTGTTCTGGGTCGCCATATTACGCAGGCAATCTTCAAAGCGAACCGACGACACCACTTGGCTGACCAGTGCATCTTTGATTGCTTGAGGATCGCTCACGCGCTCGCCGGTGACGTTGGTGTAAACTGCGATCTCAGGAGTCTTAAAATCGAAGTCTTTGATAAACTCAGCAAACGCATCGCGCGCCGACACCATTAAGCGGCTGTGATAGGCGCCAGCCACGTTGAGTGGCTTGCAGAGCTTGAAGCGCCCCTTTGAGGCTGCGACCGCTTCGAGCACTTGGGCGTTGTCGCCGGAAATGACGATTTGCCCTGGGCAGTTGAGGTTGGCGATCTCGATATCGAACTCGTCGCAGAATGTTTGCACATCCTCAGGAGTGCCACCGATCACAGCAGCCATACCCCCTTTAGTCGCGTCGCAAGCGATTTGCATCAAGCGACCACGCTCTGCCACCAGCTTCAGGCCAGTGGCGAAATCATATACGCCCGCAGCTGCGAGTGCCGTCAATTCACCAAGGCTCAAACCGCAGGCAGCAGTCACATCGTCGAGCTTGCCCGCTGCTTTCAGAATACTGTAAAGCGCATAGCCCTGCACATACAGTGCTGGCTGGCAGACCTTGGTCTCTGTCAGTGCCTCATCAGGGCCTTCGAAGCAAAGCGTTTTAAGATCCCAACCGAGGATTTCGTTGGCCTCATCGTAGAGCGCCTTAGCGATTGCAGAGTTCTCATAGAGAGAACGGCCCATGCCCACGGATTGTGCGCCTTGTCCGGAAAAAAGAAGTCCTGTTGCCATAAAGTATTAGTGTCGTGTGGTTGACTTTGTTAAAACGACAGAAACTTGGCGTCCTCGCCAGAGGAATCAACCAGAAAGCGGTCGCTGCGGTGACTATTAGAATCGGCAATTCATTTCGGTATAATACCCTCTACAATTAGTGAGATTGTTACACCGTCCGCGGCAGACCGCTGTTGTCGGCCGATTCCTAGAATTCCTCAAATAGTGGCTATTATTTTAGTGCAGTCGCCGCCAACGCTCACTCAGCAACTCGAAATAAGCACGCTGGCCGCCCCTTGATAGGCCACTTTCGAGGATGCGTTGCTCCCATGCCACCGCTCCGAGCTGTTTCATGGCACGTGCAATGACGCGGTCATTGAGTCCGCACACCTCCTTGGCCAAATATTCTAGCAGGTTACCTCGATCCAAACCCTCGCGCCGATCATTGATCAATAAAGCGCTTTCGGTCGTATCATACCCTAGGATCGCGCTATTGATCAGACTGTATGCGGGCGACAACTCCACGATCGATCCATTTTGCAGGATCGACCATTTTTTCAAATGCAAGGTACTGTTGCCCGTTAACCAGCCAAACAGCACGCGATGGAACAATCGCATTAACTGGATTTTAGGATTCGTGCAGTATTGACGAATCAATCGTGCAACTGCTTCCACAGAGCCGTCGTATTTATCAGCTGGCGTCAGGCCGAGCAGTTGACAGGCAGATTCCACGCGTGCGCGTTGACAATTGGACGCGCCAGAGCGGTCGAACCGCTCTGCCCAAAGGACGGGCACTCCATCGCTCGTCTGAACGAGCCCTACTGGTACAACGGATAGCCCCGCATCATGGGCTAGTCGTGCGGTAAGAAGTTGATTTTCAATACTTTCCGGCGATTCTTTGGGCTCTGAAGTTAATCGATAGCTGCCATTGGTTTTAACTAGTTTAAATGCGGATTCCTTGCGGGAATAGATCGCATTCGCGCACGCCCCGCTGCTAGCCAGTGAATATGTAAAACCCACATGCGAGTTAAACTCAGCAAGATCCGACGCAGTGCATGGCAGGGCATCCATTTTGGGCAATATTCGCGCACGATTCAACCGCTTCTGTCCCGTGGCCTCGCGGCATGACGGGGCAGCCGCTACGTGGCTCGGTAAGGCTGAGATCATCCCTGGAAGATCAGCCCCCATCGCAGTCAATAGCGCCCAATCACCAATATCAGTCGCTCCCGAATCCCGCCACTGGTCAAGCTGCAATCCTTCCGGCAGTAAGCAGGCTAGTTCCGCAGGTAGGTCCTGCCAATGCCGTGCCGCACGCTGAACTGGCCAATTCAGGAATACAGGCGCCCCCACATAGTCATCAGCATAACGAAACACGAATCCCCCAACTTCGCGCAGTAAGGTTCCCGCATGCAGCTGACCTACATATAGATGCAAACTATTCATTGAGCAGAATCTGCGCGCCTAAAGGGCTCTTGCAATGCACCTTGATGCCTAAGGCATTCATCACGGAGACAAAATTGCACAGGCTTAAGTCGTCCCTACCGGATTCGATTTTATAGATCACGGATGCGCTTACACCGCACAAATCCTGTAATTCTAACTGCGTTAACCCCTGAGCTTTACGGGCAGCGGACACTAATTTACCGAATTTACTGTTTTTCATTATAATTAAACTGAATTCATTGTATCCAACAATGGAGTATGCAACCTATATTAATAAAACTCCTCAATTCATTGTAATAAAACGGATTAATAGGATTTTCCTTGAATTTACGAATAAGCAATGAAGAGCGCCTACTATCAGTTTAATTAAACTGAAAATGAGGCATTCTTACGAATTAACGCAAAAATTGAATGCGGTCAAAATGGAGTTAATTGATGTTTGTCTTCATTATCTGCCCAACCCTGAAGTAATACCGCTTTCTTAAAGGTTTAAGCTAATTACAGGTCTCTCCTGGCGTAAAGCCAGTCGCTACAATTCCCTGTAGCGACTGGCTTTATCCCAGAAGTTCGTAGCGAGCACAGAGCGGATTCCATGCACCTTGAGGCCTAACGATCTCTATGCTCCCCTGCGTTTTGCATGGCTCTGTGCTCTTTATTGGGCCCTTGGACGCTGTCCTCTAGTGACCACGAGAACGGGTGGTGGAAACCTACTTGAGAGTTGAAATTATAGCCTAAAACGTTCGACCGACGGTGAGTTTCTTGACGTTGAAGTTCATCAATAAGCCAACGGAAATTTTCGATAATTTCATGTTGGTCAGCAATTGCGCCCTGTGGGTGCTGCTCAATGTATCCACAGCTTTTAATATTTCCTGTCAATTTGCTATGAGCACAAAAAAGGCCGAAGCGTTTCCGCCTCGGCCTTTTGAAAGTTTGATGTAAGACGTTTACTTGGAAAGCTTCGCTGCGCTTTCAACCAGAGCGGCGAAGGAGTTTGCCTTGAGCGCCGCACCGCCGATGAGGCCACCGTCGATGTTTGGCTGAGCAAGGAGCTCGTCTGCGTTTTCTGGCTTCATGGAACCACCGTAGAGGATACGCACCTTATCAGCTGCATCTACACCGATCAGACCAGCAAGGAGGCGGCGGATTTCGGCATGCACTTCTTCGGCCATTTCTGGTGTCGCAGTCTTGCCTGTGCCGATCGCCCAGACTGGCTCGTAAGCAACGACCAGTGCGTCTGCAGCGTCTGCAGTGACACCGACAAGAGCGCCCTCGAGCTGAGTCTTGATAACTTCGTTGACCTTGCCAGCTTCACGCTCGTCAAGTGTTTCACCGATGCAAACGATTGGCTTAAGGTTTGCTGCAAGTGCGACGAGTGTCTTTTTGTTAACGATCGCGTCGGTTTCGCCGAAGTATTCGCGGCGCTCTGAGTGTCCGAGAATGACGAACTTGCAGAACAGGTGGCGAAGCATCTCAGCTGAGATTTCACCAGTGTAAGCACCAGACGCTTCAAAGTGCATATTTTGTGCACCGAGAGAAACGTTGGAATCAGTTACCACCTGAGACACTGCTTCGAGTGTCGTGAAGGTTGGGCAAACGCAGACAGAAACTTCGGTCTGTGGGCCAACGATGCTGACAACGTCTTTAGCGAGCTCAGCGCCTTCGGCCGAGTTCAGGTTCATTTTCCAGTTACCTGCGATGAGGTATTTGCGTGCTGTTTTACTCATAATATTATTTTTGAATTAGGATGGAGGTCCGCCGGAAATGGCGAAGCAATTAGGAAAACTGGTGGGCAACGCTCTGTCGTTGCCGCACTGAGGCGGAAATGACGGAGCATTTTCCTCCAATTAAATGTAATTAGATGGTGTCGAGTGCGCTGACGCCTGGAAGCTCTTTGCCTTCGAGGAATTCGAGGGATGCGCCACCGCCGGTGCTCATGAATGTAACTTGGTCGCCGTAGCCAGCCATCTTGATGGCTTTCACCGAGTCGCCGCCACCGATGATGGAACATGCGTCGGAATCTGCGATTGTCTTAGCGACTGCGAACGTGCCTTGGTTGCAGGCTTCGATTTCGAAGATACCCATTGGGCCATTCCAGAGAACAGTCTTGGCATTCTTAACTTCAGCATTGAAGAGCTCGATACTCTTCGGGCCGATGTCAACGCCTTCCCAGCCGTCTTCGATACTGCCTTCAACCACTTTGCTGTCCGCAAATGTACCTGCGCCGAAATCAAGACCTTTGACAACCATGTTATCCACTGGAAGGAGAAACTTAACGCCCTTCTCTTTCGCTTTCGCGAGTGCTGCTTTCGCAGTTGGAACGAAATCAGGCTCGCTAAGGGAATCCCCTACGGTTTGCCCCAAGGCCAATTTAAATGTGTAAGCCATGCCGCCACCGATGATGATGGTGTCTGCCTTCTCCAGCAGCGTATCGATCACTTTGATCTTATCGGAAACCTTTGCACCGCCTAGGATCACTGTGAGTGGACGCTCAGGGCTGTTGGTCTTCTCGCCGAGGTAAGCGAGTTCCTTCTCGATTAGAAGGCCGCAAACGCAAGGTGAGAGGAATTTTGCAACACCTGCAGTGGATGCGTGTGCGCGGTGCGCTGTGCCGAATGCATCGTTGACGAATGCGTCAGCAAGTTTTGCGAGTGATGCAGCAAATTCCGGATCGTTGTCTGTCTCGCCTTGGTAGAAACGAACATTCTCAAGTAGAGCGACTTCGCCGTCACCAAGTTTCGCTACTTCGGCTTCAACTTCTGCGCCGATGCAATCCTCGATGAATGTCACAGGTTGGCCAAGTTGAGCAGCGAGTGCTTCAGCAACGGGAGCGAGTGTGTATTTGGCATTCTTCTCGCCCTTGGGACGGCCGAGGTGGCTGGAAAGAATGACCTTCGCGCCTTGAGCGACGAGGTGTTGAATCGTTGGCAGTGCTGCAACGATACGAGAATCGTCGGAGATGACGCCGTCTGTAAGTGGGACATTGAAGTCACAACGAACGAATACGCGTTTACCGGAAAGATCGACGTCTTTAATGGATTTTGTAGCCATGTTGATAAGTAGTAGTGGGAGGTGAGTTGGCTGGTTTTCGGTTGCCTGGTTTTCAGTTAAACTGACAACTGAAAAACAGAGAACTGGGAGCGGAATAATAAAAAAGGCCGCCGCGACAGAGTATCCGCTAAAAGGGAAACCTGCGCGGCGACCAGAAATTCAAGATGCGATTAACAAGTTCTTAGAGAAACTTGGAAACCTTCTGAACGAGCTCAACAACGCGGTTTGAGTAACCCCATTCGTTGTCATACCAGGAAACAAGCTTGAAGAATGTGTCGTTAAGACCCATGCCGCTGCCCGCATCGAAGATGGAGCTAAGCTCGTCGTGGATGAAGTCAGAAGAGCAAACTTCGTCTTCAGTGTAACCAAGGATACCCTTGAGGGAACCTTCGGAAGCTTCCTTCATCTTTTCGCAAATTTCTGCGTAAGATGTGCTCTTCTCTGTCTTCACTGTAAGGTCTACAGCAGAAACAGTTGGAGTTGGAACGCGGAAAGCCATACCAGAAAGCTTACCTTGAACTGCAGGAAGCACGAGGCCAACAGCCTTCGCAGCACCTGTAGTCGAAGGGATGATGTTAAGAGCTGCTGTGCGGCCGCCCTTCATGTCCTTAGGAGAAGGACCATCAACTGTCTTCTGAGTCGCTGTGTAGGAGTGAACTGTTGTCATCAGACCTTCGACGATGCCGAAGTTCTCAAGGATGACCTTAGTCATCGGTGCCAAGCAGTTAGTTGTGCAAGATGCATTGGAGATGAGGTCGTGCTCAGCTGTGATCTCGTCGTCATTCACGCCGATAACAACAGTCTTCACGCCGTCACCCTTACCAGGAGCGGAGATAATAACCTTCTTTGCGCCAGCAGTGATGTGACCTTGTGCCTTTTCGTCTTGGACGAACAAACCAGTTGATTCGATAACGATATCAACGCCAAGTTCCTTCCAAGGAAGGGCTGCAGGACCTTCGCGAACTGCGAGTGTCTTGATTTCGTGGCCGTTCACTACGATGATGTCGTCACCCTTAGTTTCAACTGTGCCTTTGAAGCGACCCTGTGTGGTGTCGTATTTAAGTAAGTATGCGAGGTTCTCTGCAGGGACGAGGTCGTTAATTGCGACCACTTCGATCTCGCTGCCAAGAAGGCCCTTCTCGACGAGAGAGCGAAATACCAAGCGACCGATGCGGCCGAAGCCATTAATTCCAATTTTTGTAGCCATTTTTATATATGTGTTGTTTTCAGTTTGAGATGAGAAAATTCAAGAAGCTGGGACTAATTAATCAGGTTTGTAGCATTGGCAAGAAATATTCGCTAGGATTGTGTAATCGAGGAATTAACATTGCGCAATCGGCTCAGCTATTATCGAGTTGAACTAATACTGGTTAGTCAGTGAATAAGAGTGTATTGGGATTTTTTCGGTTAAACCTCTGCAAGCGAGCTTGATAACAGTAAAACCAGTTGACAATAAGGCACTAAAAGGTGTCCTTCCGGCCCTTAATCGGATGCCTGACACAGGGTTAGATGCAAGTTATTGTAACTGACCTTGTTCAAGTGATAGGTACATGCTAATCCGCTGTACGACAGAAATCTGTATGCTTGATACTTATGAAAATTAAAAATTGGGACATTTTCGTGTTCATCGTCTTTTATCACCTATTACTGGTGGTATTGATCCCTGCTGCGATCACAGCGGCTAGTTGGCCCGCTATTCTATTATTTTTCGTCACCTACATAATTGGCGGCATGTCGATCACTGTCGGCTACCATCGCCTCTACGCCCACAAGGCATATTCGGCCAATGCCTTCTTTGAATGGTGCGTGCTGCTTGGCTCAGCCCTCTCCTTGGAAATGTCGGCGCTCAAATGGTCGCACGACCACCGCATTCACCACAATCATGTCGATACCGAAAAAGATCCCTACTCGATCAAAAAAGGATTCTGGTATGCGCACGTGCTCTGGTTGTTTGACTATCAGCGTGATTATGACGCATCGCTCATTCCCGACTTGCTGAAAAATCCGCGCGTGGTGCTGCAAGATCGCTATTATGGTGTATTCGTCGCGGGCGTAAACCTTGCCGTATTCGGCATTGGTTGCCTACTGGTCGGGCCACTCGCCTCGTTCTACTTCGGAGTGCTCTTACGCATCGCAATGATCCACCACAGCACCTGGTTTATCAACTCACTGTGCCACACGATCGGCTCGAAGACTTATGCTCGCGAATTGAGCGCAGTGGACAACGCCCTACTCGCACTACTTACCTTTGGTGAGGGTTACCACAACTACCACCACGCCTTTGCCGCCGATTATCGCAATGGCATCCGCTGGTATCACTTCGACCCTTCTAAATGGACGATCTGGCTCGCCTCCAAACTCGGTATGGCCGACAAGCTGCGCGTCATTAATGAGATCGCCCTACAAAAGGCGCTGGTGCTAAAGGATAAGCAGCTGATCCTCGCACACTTGGAAGCAGAAGTGGATACCGTTGCTGCTGAACTCAAAGCAAAGCTCGAAGACGTCTCTACCGTGTTTGAGGAAAAGGCTGCAGTCATCATGCTCAAAGCACGCGAACTGAAACAAGCCAGCGACGAGCAGAGCAAGACTATCCAAAAGGAGATGAAAGAACTGCGTGCCTCTCTCAAGCTCACCTGGAATGAATGGATCGCGCTGACCAAGCAGGCGACCAAGCAATACGACTTGGCTCACTAGGCGGACGAAATACGCCCCACCTTTGATTATACGAAAGCCCTGCCGCACTTGCTGTGCGGCAGGGCTGTCTTGTGGTTCAGAGTCATTTACCGGGAAATGGGTAAAGGAGGGAGGGCGACTCGCCCACCTTTGCAGTAAAACAGGATAAATGTGGGCGAGTCGCCCACCTTTGCAGCAAAACAGGATAAATGTGGGCGAGTCGCCCACCTTTGCAGCAAAACAGGATAAATGTGGGCGAGTCGCCCACCTTTACAGCAAAACAGGATAAATGTGGGCGAGTCGCCCACCTTTACAGCAAAACAGGATAAATGTGGGCGAGTCGCCCACACTCCTATGGTGGTCAATTGCGCAAACAAGCCCCACCCGATCAGGGACACGTTGCCTGTTAGATAAAACGGTCTATCGTTCAATCGGGAATTTCCGACAAACGACGATGAACCTTTTTTGTTAATTGAGAAATCTACTACTGCACCAACCAAAGGCCGCAACCGAGTGGCGGGATGTGTACAGTCTTGTTTCCGAGTGGGATGCGTGCCGAGACTAAGCCAGTCACTTTGAAGCGTTCATGGTCTGCGATTTGAAGCGCACTCTCAAGATAATCCACATCACATATAATATTGGCATATTCCAAATGTGGGTTCACTGCGAAAATCAATATCGGCGCATCGATACTGCGATCCGCATTATAGATTGCGACGGTCGCACTCGAGCCCTCGGCAACGAAGAACTTGAGATAACCTTCCTGCAGTGCGCCATCATGGCGGAATGCCTTCCCCAGTGCCGACAGGCGAAAAGCGATCCAATTACGGAAATAGGCATGTGTGCCTGAGTAAACCAAGCGACGATTGTAATCGAGCGCGTTCACGTCGCCGCGCTGATAGGTGTTTGAGATGCCGAGCTTCGAGCGCATGAAGTCCTGCCCTTCCGCGAGCATTGGCACGCCGAGCGAGGCAAATAACACTGCTGCCATTAAATGCGTGCGGCGGCGGTCCAGCAATGTCGGATCTGTGCCATCCTGCTCTGCGCGTTCGGTAATACGATCCATCCAGCATTGGTCGTCATGCGACTCAGTGTAATTGATCGTCTGCGCCGCAAAGCGACTACTCGATGGTGAACCTGCTAAGAAATACTGGATCGAATCTTGATTCCCTTCACCACAGACGTAGTCCGCAATTGATTCACGAAAGCCGTCGTTCCAGGAAGCAAAACCAGTTTCTTTCAATTCATCTTGAATGTGACCACGGAAGCTCCATGGCTCCGCTATTAATATAATTGAAGGCTTCACTTTCTTTAACTCGACCTCGATCTCTCGCAACACCTCGATCCCGATCAGCTCAGCTAAATCAAAGCGGAAGCCGTCGACATCATAGGTCTCAATCAAATGTATCAAACTCTCGATAATGAGTCGGCGAGCCATTGGCGTATCGCAGCGTAAATCGTTGCCGCAGCCGCTCCAATTCATCAAGTCGTTCGCCTCATCCATGTGGAAGTAGTAGCATTTATCGACAAACAATAAATGGTTTGGCTCGCCAACGTGATTATACACCACATCAATAATTACTGAGATGTCCTTATCATGGAAGTCCTGGACTAAGCCGCGAAACTCTTCGATTTGTGAAGCCTTCTCAGGCTCCAGCGCATAGCTACTCTCCGGGGAAAAGTAGTTCACCGTCATATAGCCCCAGTGGTAGTCTTCCGTTCTGAGGTTATCGAACTCTTGAATCGGCTGCAGCTCGATCGCGTTGACTCCGATTTCCTGCAAATAGGAGCCCTCCGCTTTGAGCCATTTACGTAGCCCCGCATAGCCTCGACGCTCTTCTTTAGTTAGTTCAATCGGCGCATGCGCCGCCAAATCGCGAACGTGTCCTTCAAGGATCACTAAATCATGCCAGCCTGGCGGTGTATAGGGCGTCGCGATTTTCTGCATCCGTGCAGGATCCACCACGATCGCAGGACCGCGATGGCCGAGGCATGCCTTGGCGTAGGGGTCTAGCACTGCAAAATCTTGGTCAAAGTGCGAGGTGCCTTCATGACTCTCGCCGAGCACACGAAAGGAATAATAACTGCCAATTAAGCTTTCATCGAAACTGACCTCCCAAGTGACACCATCGACGCAGTGCATCTGAACTAGTGCCACATCGGACTCGTCTGCTTTTTGCCCATATGCCAGTTTGACTCCACTTGCGCGTGGTGCAAACAGGCGAAACGTGGTTCGCCCCTCTTCGACAATTGCCCCTAGCGGGAGATCGGTCGATGACGCGATTAAAAACTGGGTGTGCGGTAGCTCATGTGCTTCCACATACGTGGCATCTCGCCAAAGGATTTTCTCATTGCCTTTCGGTGTATAGCCCTCGGGCGTGCGAAAGCGGAAAATATGCTTACCGGTTTGCTCGGGATGGAACTCAAAGTTCGTCACCCCATCGGGACTGCACACGAAATTAGGCGCACTATCGGGCACGTCGAACCAGTCACCGTTTTCCGTGACGAATTTGAATTTAAAGGACTTCCCCTGCGGGATGTGCTTAAGTGGCACGCTCACCTCATAGGTCGCACCAGCTTCATCACTCAACGGCGTAAGTTCCCACTCCGGCTTACCGATTGCCTCGCTCCATTCGTTGAACTCACCAGCGAGATAGACACGAACCGTGCGATCCAACAACTGCGGGTAGCGTTTCGACTGCATTGCAAACACCCAGCTCTGCTTCTTGCGGTAGTAGCGACAATAGCGCCCAGTTTCTTCCGGGCTCAAGCGCTCTAATGCACCGAGGTTGATATCCGACGGTCCCAGAGAAAGTGGAGGCAATGTAGTTGTGCCTGACCAATCTGAAGCTAAAATCACTAATCCGGAATCATCTGAGATCCAGAAAGCATGTGAGATGTGTTTGACTGTTTTTGCCATAAAATAAGACTTATCATTCAATAAGATTTCATTAGAGGGCAATACCCTTTCCGTATTCTATTCGGTTTCATTGAGCGATCGAGCGATCCGCGCACTTACAGGTCATTTAATCATTCTGAATGAGGCAAAGTGTGAATTTCTCCTCAGAAGTGCTTTGACTCGTATTGACGATACGCGCAGAGGACGTTTTGTTCAGACGATGAAAAAAATCCTGGTAGCCTTATCTGGGGGTGTTGATAGCGCCGTCGCGGCCCTTTTACTTAAACAGCAAGGCTATGCGGTGTCCGGTGCCTACATCCGCACATGGATGAATGAGGAAATGCCGTTGGCCGATTGTCCAGCGCAGCAAGACATCGAAGATGCGCGTGCCGTCGCCGAGCACCTCGGTATCGATTTTGAGATCGTCAACCTCGTCAATGAATATCGCGAGCACGTCGTCCACTACCTCGTCGAGGGCTATCAGAAAGGGATCACGCCAAACCCAGATATCATGTGCAACCGTGAGATGAAGTTCGGCATTTTCCAGGACTACGCGCTCGACCGTGGATTCGATGCGCTGGCAACTGGGCATTACGTGCGCAAACGTCAAAACGCCGACAGAAGTTTCGATCTGATACAAGGCATGGATGGCAATAAGGACCAGACTTACTTCCTTGCCATGCTACAGCAGAAGCAAATCGAGCACGCGATTTTTCCAGTAGGCGAACTCAGCAAGCCAGCCGTTCGTGCGCTGGCTAAGCAACATCAGCTCCCCAATGCGGAGAAAAAAGACAGCCAAGGCATCTGTTTCCTCGGCGATATGAATATCAACCGTTTCCTTGAATACTACATCGATGATAAGCCCGGCGATATCATCAACGCAGACGGTAAAGTACTCGGCCAGCATCAGGGGCTGCATCGCTATACTTTAGGTCAACGGCGCTGGATCGGAGTGCCATCCAACACTGACAACGAGTTCTACGTGGTGATCGGCTTCAACATGGAGCGCAACCAGCTGATCATCGGCTTCGACAAGCCAGAGTCTCCGGGCCTGTTTGGCCAAGAGTTCGAGGTCTATGGCCTCAGTTTTGTGAATCACCCCGTCACTGAGCCATGCAAGCTACTGGCGAAACCGCGCTACCGAGATGCTTCACAACAGATCACTTACACACCGACCGGGGCCGACACCGCAACAGTCGTATTTAATGACCCGCAGCGTGCGCTCGCAGCCGGCCAAATTATCGCATTTTACCACGGCGAAACGCTGTTAGGCGGCGGATTCTACCGATAAGCGATCAATCACGGCCCCTTAAAAGTAACTATCTAACGCCACTGCAGTCGTCTCATAGGTCGTATTGGTCATTTCTAACCACTCAAACACTTCATAGTCGGTGCCACCTAAATTCACGTCGGCTAAAGCCTCATCAAAGCTAAAATGGCTATTGCCAACGAGTGACGCATCATACGCAACCACCGCACCATAGACGCGCCCGGAACTACCTCCACCCTTCAGTTCCACATTAGCATTTGGGGCATACACGGAAGCGGATAATTGACCATTGCCGTTAATTTTAATCGTCTGTTCGCCCTCATTAGTATTCGTCCCAATGACCTCTAGATACTCTGGGTTGGAGGAGTTTAAAATCCCATTGCCACCGATGGACACATCGCCTTCAACGAAGAGTTTCAAAGTGGCATCAGTATCCAGGGTAAGTGTCGCATTACCTTTTAACTCAAATGATCCAGTAACCACCAGTATGACGTCAATATTCGGGGCAATGACTAGCGACCCGCTGTTCCCTCCTAATGACCAATCACCATCTACGTAATAGGTGCCACTGGTCGTGATTGTTCCAGAAATGGGAAACACCCATCCGGACGAGACCGACGGAGCAGCGCGATTGGGAAAGGAAGCGTAATAATCCGTCAAAATTCGATCTTCTTGGACGATCTGCGACTCACCGTAGGCGCTAATGGTACCATTTTTCCCGACATCGATAACATCCGACCCGGTTTGTCCAGCAGCAAGTGTAGCGCCAACCGCAACGTAACCATAGATATTTGCATTACCGATATCAATCGCATCGGTTTCAATCGAAACAGTAGAAACGCGGATTTCAGATCCTCTGTTACTGCTGCTGTAAGGGCCAATATCTGAGCTATAGCTATCCATCGTTACATTCTGACCTTTCAAAACGAAACCATTTTTCGAATCGAAACCATTTTTATATGGAAAGAACCCACTATTTAGCGCCACTTGCAGTTGCTTGGTGACATCCCCAGACGGATGGCCGGATACGATACCTTCTGAATGAATAGTCGGCGTATCAGAATTAGGGCCGGTTGCATCTTGTATGACCACTCGTATTGAGCCCGTCCTGCCATTGGTGATCTCCAATCCAGTGACTTTTCGTGTCCATGTGGACCCACTTACATTCCAACCGCTAGTATCCTTATCATTCAGTGCATCGATTGCTAAGTCTACCCCGCCTTCAGCCAACGAAAAGCTTGCACCGATTAAAAGAGAACGCCTGGCTAAACGGTATTCCGATGATGTCAGCGTCATGTACCCGCCGACTAAAAGAGAGACGACAAACATCCCGATAATGGCAGTCATCAGTGCTGATCCCTCCTTGCCGCTAAGCACCTTCGCGGTCGTTGTATGGTATCGTTTCATGAGATTTAGTTTCGGTTCTAATTCATATTTCGCATCATAAAGCGTGCTGAAATAATATAGTCAGTATTGTCGAGGGCCATCACGGTTCGTATTAATTCCGCATCTAATTGTAAGCTTTTAGCCCACTCATTAACAGATGCAACCGGCCCCGAAATGGATTCGAAGTCGTCACCTGGGGCTTGAAAAAATTGTATTTTAAACTGCTGCATACCAGTCAAAAGATTCGATTCGCTTTCCGTGCCCTCATAGTTTTCGATCCGGCGCAATATGCCGCTAGTCGGATCATAACTATACGTCACCGACCTATCTCCATAGTAATCAGGGAACGTCAGATTCAATCCTTGATCTGTGTAGACGACGCCATTTGAGCTAGTTGCACCGATGACCGTAATTCCATCCGCTGCACGTACATCTCGAGAAAATAATTCTAGCGCCTGACGACTCTCAGAGCTCATATCAACGTATTCACCAACGCTGGCCGAACTTTTAGCAAACACCATGAACGTCCCCGTAATTGAGCCGAGCGCAATCATCAGGATGGTCATTGAAAACATCAACTCAACCAGCGTAAAAGCACGGAGCGGATGTCTATTTGTATTAGTTGAGGTAGTAATCATTGACGCCTCCATCGGTGAAAAATGTTACATAATTTAAAGTATGCACTCGCCCTTTGCGCGCAGACCACTCGACCGTCACAACTACCTGCATCAGGTCTCCGCCCGTCAGTTCTGTTGCAACCGCACCGACGTAAGAGTCCGCTCCGAATTGAGCAACAATCTGCTCCTGGAATTTTTCAGTTAGTTCAGAGTCCGACAGTTGGGAGAAAGTCGACCACGGTAAAGTTCTTAATAATTCCAACTCACTTTGCAGCACCTGCGAACTACGAGTGTAATTACGAGTTGTATCAATCAACTCAAAACCACGACTAATCCCCACCAAGCCACCCGCTATCACCATTGAAAAAACAATCATAGCGACCATCACTTCGATCAGTGTGAATGCACCCTGACGGTTATGTGAAAGAATCATCTATTATTATTAAAACCAATCAGTCTAATAACACAATACCCATAGCCATGTCTTGGCGTTTAAAACACATAATCACATAAAATTTACAGAATAAATACTACTGTCGTTCGATTTAAGTTACGTTTTTAAGGTTTTTAATTTTCACTCTTAATGACTCGCATCGAAAAGGAGAGCTGACGCGAAGCCGAAGATGTTCTGTCGGTTACCATCGGCTCACTGCCGCAAACCACAAATCGAGCGTCAAACTGCGTATTCAGAACTTGAGCGCACCCTGCATCACCAGATGTCTGCAAGCCACAGTATGAACTGTGTGAAATTGACGCAAGTAGGAGTCAGATTGTACAAGATTTGTATATCCACGGCTAGCAGATTGTGGCTATAAATCATGCACTTACGGATGGTGCTTTCGCGAAAGGTAATGCTATCCTCAACTTGTTTATATTTAATGACTTTAAATCATCATTGAATGATTGTGCAGATTAAATCGAATTAACTCTGCACCGCGCGCATACTTACATTTACTTCTGAGTAATACTCTTTATTAAAATTATCTATGTCTTCACATAAACTTATTTCATGGAACGTCAATGGCTTGCGTGCTGCGATCAAGAAGGGCTTCAAATCCTTCCTCGACAGTGAACAGCCGGATGTCATCTGCTTACAAGAAACCAAGATTTCACAAGACTTGGTCGATGGCTTCGCATTTGTAGGCTATCCCCATGCCTATTGGAACTGCGCGGAGAAGAAGGGCTACTCCGGCACAGCAATCATCAGTAAGACTGCCCCCCTCTCAGTTCAATTCGGCCTGGGCATTGAGAAGCACGATAACGAGGGCCGCGTGATTACTGCTGAATTTCAAGACTATTTCCTCGTAACAGTCTATACGCCAAATGCGCAGAACCACGATGAAAATAAACGCCCGAAGCGCCTCGATTATCGCACTCAAGAATGGGACGTCGATTTCCTCGCCCACTGCCAAGCACTCGAATTGCAGAAGCCAGTCATCTTCTGCGGTGATCTCAATGTAGCTCATACTGAAATTGATCTAACTAATCCGCAGCCGAATAAGAAGAATGCCGGCTTCACCGTCGAAGAGCGTGCGCGCTTCGATGCGATCCTAGAGGCTGGCTTCGTTGATAGCTTCCGACAGCTCTACCCTGACGCCACCGAACGTTATAGTTGGTGGTCCTATCGCGCGGCGGCTCGCTCACGAAACATCGGCTGGCGACTGGACTACTTCTGCGTCTCTGCAGCGCTGAGCTCACAGATCGAGGATGCCCAAATCCTCGATCAGGTGTTAGGTTCCGATCACTGCCCAGTCGCGTTGATTTTACGATAAGTCACAAGATGGTACCCTTTACGGATAATTCGGCCGACAGCGTTTCGCATCTAGGCGAAGTCGCATTGATTGAGCAGATCAGCACATGGCTCGGGCCTGTGAGCCCGGCCGCACCGCATGGCATCGGTGACGATTGCGCCGTGCTGGCACCAATCAGCCAGGGCCAGCAAATACTGACCGTCGATAGCGTTAGTTATGGGCAACACTTTGATGCTAGCGTGTCGCCCGAAGATGCGGGTGCGAAATTGGTAAAACGCAATTTGAGTGACATCGCTGCGATGGGAGGCACCCCCGGTCCGGCTGTACTCGCCCTACTCTGCGGCCCGGACGTGTGCACTCAATGGCTAGAGCGCTTTTTTAATGGGATTCGTCAATGTTGTGAGCACTACAAAATAAGTCTGGTGGGCGGCGACGTTAGCAGCCTCGCACTGGGTAATTTCTCAGCGGTATTGACGTTAACTGGACAAGCCTTGAACCCGAAGTTGCGTAGTACTGCGAAGTGCGGGGACAACATCTATGTAACTGGCACCCTTGGCGGCAGCATCCTTGGTAAGCATTATCGTTTTCAACCAAGAATTGCCGAGGGTCAGTGGCTTTCCAAGAGCATTCACTGCAGTGCTCAGATGGATTTAACCGACGGCGTGGCGAAGGATCTAAAATCGCTGTTGCCGGCTGATACACATGCTGCGCTCGATTTAGAAGCACTGCCGATCGCTGCGGCAGCACACACGCGGGCCAAAAAAACGGGCCGAAGCGCTCTCGAACATGCCTGCTGCGACGGCGAGGACTACGAGCTAATCTTCACATTGGATGCTCAAGTGAATCGTCATGAATTCGAGACGCAATGGTCAGAGCAATTCCCTAAAACCGAGTTACACCACATCGGCAACATTCGCCGATCTTCCAGCGACGGACAAATAATCGACTCATCAACAAACACAGCCTTGCCATGGTCGCATGGTTTTGAGCATTTGAAAGTTCCATGAACAGCGCTGACGCAGATCTTCTCCAACAGCTCCGACAGGGTATCGTCACGACCTGCGCCGCAGAGACCGAACGAATTGCTGGTGCGTTCGCAGTGCTAGTGCCCGAGAATCAGGTACTCGCCTTTCATGGCGACCTCGGTGCAGGCAAGACCACCTTCATCCGTGGCTTAGCCCGCGCCTGGAATATCATCGAGCCTGTCACGAGTCCGACTTTCAATTTATATACGCTCTACCAAGGAAGCCGCCAGCTTGTGCATCTTGATGCGTATCGCTTAGCCTCTGGCACTGACCTGGACGCACTGATGATCGACGACTTTCTCGCCCCACCATGGTGCCTGGCGGTCGAATGGCCCGAACGTATCGCCGACTGCTTACCCGACGATGCATGGCATCTGTATCTCGATATCGATGCTGACACGGCGCACCGGATTCGTCTCGGCGCTTAAGTCCCAGCGCGAGTGCGTAAGATTTGCTTCACCATGGCGAAGATTGGTTTAGCGACGTCCATGGTAACGGCTGGCCCGAAGCGCAGTGCTTTCAATTCTCTCAGCGCATCTTGTAGCGTGTCCATGTGTGGATCATCCAGATCTAACTCTGCCATTTGCACTTGCACGCGATTCAACCAGCGTGCAGCTATCTTACGAATCGAATGCAGTCCTGAAATCTACGGCGAAATGGTTCGTATGAGCGAGGAAATCTCAACAGAGTAAATCTGCGTTCTTAGCAGAAATCGAAGCATCTTTACAACCGCACTAAGTTGCGGCTTGTTTTAAGCTACATGCTCCAGCATTACATTACTTTTATCGAATCTATCTTTATGAAATCAACCTCCTCATTTATCTCACATCGAAAGCTCCACCGTCAAAGTGGTTTTAGCTTAATTGAAATCCTCATCGTGATCGCCCTGATTGCGGTGCTCGCGACGGTCGCTATCGGTAATCTCGGTGGTATTTTCAGCGGGCAACAGGATAAAGTTGCTGACATCTTTGTGAACCAGACACTCGACACTGCACTCGTGCCCTACCGACTCGACGTGGGCAATTACCCGACGACCGAAGAGGGCCTCGCGGCACTGATAAAGGCTCCTGCGGGTAAGTCTGCGAAATGGCGAGGTGCGTACTTGAAGGAGCTTCCGCTTGATCCTTGGGACAATCCTTATCAATACCGTTACCCTGGCTCGAAGAACATCAACGCTGCCCGTGGCTATGATGCATGGTCGTGGGGACCGGATGGTACCGAAAGCGCTGATGATATTGGCAACTGGTAAGCAGGCAGATCAGGCGTTTGGCACCAAAGGCTTCACGCTGATTGAGATCGTGTTAGTCCTCGGGCTAATGGCATTTGCTGCTGCAGTCGTGATCACCAACTTTGCCTCACTTGCCGATCGGGGCGACTCGCTAAGCAGCGAAGAAATCCTACAAGCCGCGGTGAGCGAGGCGCGGTTTGTAGCTGCGAGCGAGCGAATTGTTACCGAACTTCGATTCGATAAGGACAGTGGCAGCCTTGTTATTTTTAGCGAAGCGAGCAGTGGCAAAACCTTCCCGCTGAGTGAACGCTTTAATTCCGAAGGTCCAGCGAGTATGCAGTTTTACTTGGTGCTCCCTTCCGAGGGTCTGGCAGCGCCAACCGATGCCAGTCGCACTCGCCTCGAAACCAATGTGGTCAAATTCGCTCCGGATCGGAGCTCCAGTCCTTTCGTGGTCGATATCGACACAGGCAGCGGCACGCCGAAGCGACTGATATTTGACCCCTTCTCCAGTTTGTTAATCACTCCAAAATGAATCCACTTCGCAAAGTCTCGGGTTTCTCGCTGATCGAAGTGGTGGTCGCACTGGCACTGTTTGCGATGGCCTCGGTCGTTTTGACCTCTTCATTTGTCAACGCCCTGCTCGCTCGTGAACACGGACAAAGTAACGATCTACGCCACGCGGACATTCGTGCCGTGCGCATGCAGCTACTGCTAGAGCCGAATGTGGACGATGCAGAAGACGGCGATCGCTACGATACACTCAACAATGGCACTGCTAATTGGGAAGCCTCGATCGAGCCGACCAACGTGGTCGATCTGTTTCAGGTACAGCTAATGATTGAGTTCAGCGAGCCGCAAGAGGAGCAAATCGCGTCGCATACCGAGACCCTCTACCTACTACGCCCAACATGGTCCGAATCCGACGAACGCTCCAACCTGTTGCAGGATAAAAAAGACGAACTACAAAACTCTCGCGATTTCGACCGATTCTGATGTGCCGCCAAACAATAAACACCACACATTCAGACGCACGAGCGGGCATGAGTCTACTCGAGGTGATTCTCGCAATTGCGGTGGCGGGCTTCGTGCTCGCAGCGGCCGTCGCAATGCTGGTCTCGATTAGCACTATCTGGTCCGAACGATCTGAGCGGCATTTCTTTGTTGATCACGTCGATGGCGTCACTGAATTCCTGAACGCCACATTGAGCAGTGCAGGTGTCGAAATCGCATTGAACGACAATCGCGAGACCAGTAAGGATAGTGCTCAAAGAGGTAATGACGCGGGCATTCAGCGGCCAAGTATATCGATCTCGACGACAGGCACTGGTTCTACTCGCAGTGGCACTAACGCGACCAACAGCGACGCCAGCGGCGGACTCATCCGTGCGGCAGACGAGCCGGTCGGATGGGCGCGGCCACCTGGATTTTCAGACAGCAAGGATCCGTTGCTTAATTTTAAACTCACCACAGCACCACCGCTGCTGGTTGGCCTCGAAAATGCCCCGCTGCTCGGCATCGATGCCTTTCTCTACTTCGACGACACCGAGGGCCTTAGCCTACTCTGGTATTCCACTCTACAAGAAGAGACCGATAACATCAACGACCTGCGCCGCACCATCATCAGTCCCTTGGTGGCAATGATTCAGTATATTTACTGGGACGAACGATTTGAGAAATGGGAGGAAGAAGAGGAACCGATGGAAGGCGATGGTAATGATCAATACTTGCTGCCCCGCTTCCTGAAACTCACTTTTAAATATGAGGATGAAACACAAGAGCGCACTTTGACGATCCCAGTGCCATCTAAGAGCGCGTTGATATACTAGAATGGGAAACATGACACCAGGGTCACATTTAAACGAGAAGGACGACCTCCGAATCGTTCGCCGTCGAAGCGGACGATGTGCCAGCATGCCCCACTCCACTCCTAGCTCTCCAAGGGCGTCACTCGCCGGTGGCGTACTCTCACCTTCACTCGCCGGAGGCGTCACTCGACCGCAAGGTCGTCACTCTTGCGCGCAGCGCAAGCAGCGTGGCAGTGTCTTGGTGGCCGTGCTCGCTATTATATTGGTCATTACTTTTATGGTCACGCGCTTCATGAACGAAGCGGTCAAAGACCTCGAATATCGCGCCATCTTTAACGAACCCTCGGATGTGCGCGCTTTTGCCTACGGTATGTTGGAGGTCGCCTTAGCGACCGTCCAGGAGGTCGCCTTGATCGACGAGGGCAAACTCTACGCAGGCGAACAAGGTTGGAGCGATCCGCTCAGCTACGCAGGCATCAGCATCCCACATGGTTGGGAGGTCAGCATCAGCATACGCGACGAAGGCGGTAAACTGCCGCTCAATACGATATCTGAGGAGCTGCTCAATAAACTCCTTGAAGAACAATTGGACTTCGATTTCGGCACTGCTCGGGAGCTCAGCAGCACCTTAGTCGACTGGAAAGACGAAGACGACAGCCAACGCCTCAACGGAGCCGAATCCGACCACTACTTAAGAAATAATCCACCGTATCGCGCCGCCAACGCACCACTTCAGTCGCTCGAAGAATTGCGTCTGCTGAAAGTGTGGGAGGACGAATTCTTCGACGAGGACGGCAATCCGAATGAACTGTTCTTGCAACTCTCTGGGCTGGTGTCGGTCATCAACAGCGGTGCAGTCAACCTGAACGCTGCCCCAGCTGAGGTGCTGGAGTTACTTGCCCTGCAAGGCGGCTGGCAGGACGATTATCTGTTTGATGGCCTCGAAGAGCCGTATTTGAAAAATCCACCGAATGGCGCAGGCGATACCAGTGGCGTCGAGATCAGCCTGCTGCGAGTCACCATCAGTCTTAAGCGCGGTGATGTGCCGTTCGTTATCAGCGCCTTGGTCGAGCCAAAGTTCAGCACAGATTCAGCGTCCGGCGCAGCTGCGTCCGGCGCGGCTCCTGGCTCTGCCGAGGACGCGGCCAAGACGGGCACAGTCGAAGAGCAAGACGCCATCCAGTTCCCCTTTAAGATTCTACAATTGAGCGAATACACTCAAGGCGACCCAGAAACCCCATCTGCTCGTTATTCAGCGATGGACATTGGCGAGGAAAGCGCTTCTTTTTAAGTCATATTCGATATTCAGCCTCCGTGAAAGACACCAGCACATCCTCGACTCCCACTAAATCTGTTCCGGCAGAGCAAGTGCTCGTGCTTCCAGGGCACCTATTTTTCATCGAAACCATCGATGTGCCCGTCGATTTAGAGACTGCTGAAATCCCGGACTTTATCGAGTTGAGCCTCGAAAGCATCGCGCCCTTCCCCGTTGAGCAACTGAATTGGGGCTACCTCCACAGCGAAGACGCAGCGTCGATCCTCGTCTATGCCACACACCGAGATCGTCTCAAAAATGCTGGCTATACCGAGTTGCAAGCCTACACATGGGTGTTGCCAGACTTCGCGACACTGACTGGCGCATGCTTTCCAAGCGAAACCTTGGTCGCACTGGAGTCAGCCAACAATCTCAGCCTGCTGTTGTTCGATAAAGGTACAGCGATACCACGCATTGTCCTGGTCGCACCGTTAACCGAAAGCGATGCAGGTCAAGCGCTCAAAGACCTAAGGGCGAGCGCGAGCAATCTGCCCAAAATCGCCACCACCCTCAGGATACGCACTGGCGCGATCGAACTGAGCGAGCAAGGCCAACCGACTTTTCATCAGGAACCGGCCGACGATTCACCTAGCGCGCTCGAATCTGGTGCATGGACGACACTGGCACCGACTGAGGCACAACTTTGGCAAGCAGATGTACGCAGCGCGGAATTCAAGGAGACCGAGCGCAGCACCCGACGCCTTGGCACCTTACTGATGCGAATCACTGCTTGGGCCGCAATCTTCGCACTGGTGCTCGTCAGCATTGAGATGCTGCTACTCGCGAGCCAAGCTTGGCTGAGCACACTTGATAAACAGATCGAAACCCAGCGCACCGCCGTTCTTACGATCGAAGACAAGCAGGCGCTGATGATCAAATTGGAGCAAGTCGCCACGAATGAGCTGCGCCCGATCGCCATCCTTGAAGCCGCCAACAACATTCGTCTCAAACTGAAACTCGGCATCGAATATGATAGTGCCGTTGTCGAGGGCGAAAACCACATCACCATCGAAGGTAAAGCGACCAGTATCAACGCGCTCAACAGCTACACCGAAAGCTTAAAGCAATCTGGCCAATTTGAGCTTATCACTGCACCGGAATCCATTACCCGCGCAGGTAAGACCACCTTCAGCGTCACCCTCGCCTACACGCACATTGAAGCGGTCGCTCCGGTAGAGGCTCCTGACGCAACCGAGGTTCCCGTAATCGCGACACCCACTAAGGAGGCCAAAATCTGATGCACAAGATCCTCCAACAAACGAAACGACTGTTTTTGCGAATGTCGGTGCGAGAGAAAACGCTCACCCTACTGTTCATCCTCGTCATGCTATTTATTTGGACGGGGAGTCTGCTGAATCGCAGTTCGGCGTGGAACGACAACCGTAAGCAAGCTCAAGCGGATCTACAAAACCAGCAACAATGGCTCGACCGCAGTGAGCAATTCACCGTCGGTCTCGCCAATGCGCTTGAGCGAGTGGACCCCAAAAAGACCTATGCTGGATCTCAGCTCTCGGGGCGTATTGACGCTATTTTACGCCAAGTCGCACTGTCTGGCTCGGCAGATATTGACCCTGTGCAAACCCGCGAGGGCGAGATTTTCAATGATCATAACCTCCGCATCCGACTGAGCCGTATCTCTATTGCGCAATTGATCCAACTCAACAAACTACTCAGTCAAGAAACCCCTTATATCAACCTCCAGAGCGTCCGCGTGACTAAAAATCGACGTAATCCCGAAGAACTGGATGTCCGCTTTAAAATCAACTCTTTCGACCTGAAGAACCAATAGGACGTATTCGTTCGCACGCTTTTAATAATGACAGCCATTATCCGCAAACCCTACCTCTTAATCTGCCTACTGCTGACCTTAGCCAGCACCGGGCACGCGCAGCAAGCGACCACACCGCCGATCGTGCCAATCGTGCCACTTGAGCCACGGGTGGAGAATCCGGATGAAATAATTGGTCTGATCGTACTCAGCGATGAAACTGCGCTGCAAGTGCTCGATATGCTGGAGAAGATGACTGGTAAGATCATCTTGCGCCGCCAAGATATTGCCGCGGTAAAAATCAATTTTAATTCCCGCGGCGAACTCACCAAAGGTGAAGCGGTGCTGGCCCTTGAAAGTTTACTCAGCCTCAACTCAATTATGCTCACCGACATGGGGGGCCGCTTCATGAAGGCCGTGCCCGCCACCAGTGTGAACAGTCATGTGCCCGAAATGATTGTCGGCAGCACGCTGGGCTTGCCCGCGAGTCAACAAATCTACGCTAAACTGTTTAAGTTCGATTACTTACAGGCCGAAGCCACCAGCGGCACTACCGTCACCCCGCTGCTGTCGCAAAACTCCAGCGTGATTGTCTTTCCCAAATCAAACGCAATGCTGATCACTGATGCGCTGATCAATCTGCAACGCATCGAGCGTATTATCGACGAAATGGATAAGCCGCAGGAAATCCGCGAAGAGATCCAGTTCATCAAGTTGAACTACGTTCAAGCGACAGAGATGCAGCAACGCATCGAAAATTTAATTACAGGCCCGCTTAAAAATTATCTGGAAGGCACTACCAGTGTGACTGCCGACGAGCGTACCAACCAACTCATTCTGATCACCCACCCTGGCAATTTAGACGTTATCATGAACGTCATTGAGAGTGTGGATGTCGATGCCGCGCCACTCACCAGCAGCGAAGTATTCCCACTACGCCAGGCGCAAGCTGTGGATGTCGTCTCGATCATTGATGAAATCATCTCCGGCCAAAAAGAAGGTCGCGAAGAAGATGCCAAAGTAGCGAAAGACAATAAAAAGACAGAGAAGAAAGCTGACACGCCAAACTTGCCAAACGCTAAACCTAACGCTGCAGCGTCTGCCAATACGACCCCTGGCAATGCGAGTAATAGCTCCCTGCAATTTTCAAACTTCGTCGGTCTCTCCGCTGATGAGCGCACCAATGCGATCGTTGCATACGGCACACATAGTGACCTAAAAACACTCGGTGAATTAATTAACCTCATTGATCGTCCACTACCTCAAGTGCGTATCGAAGCAATCATCACACAGGTTCAGCTTGAAGATAACGAATCACGCGGCATCGATAGCTTCAATTTGGATTATAATTTGACTAGCCTAGGCGATGCGGGTGCTCCTGGCGGCAATGAAGTCAATGTCAGCGGAACTACGGAGGCGGGTTCCATTGCCGCTATGTCCCTCAAAGACTTCAGTCTAGACCTCGTCCTTAAAACTGCTGAAAGCCAGTCGAATGTACGCGTGCTGTCGACGCCCATCATAGTCGTCAGCCATAACCAGGAAGCGACCATCAACGTCAGTCAGTCCCGCCCCATCGTCACGTCCTCCACCAGTTCCCTTAATAATTCCAGTAACAACACTCGAAGTAGTGTTGAATATCGCGACATTGGCATTCAACTCACAGTGAAGCCCTTGATTGGTTCTGACGGTACCGTACAAATGGAGGTCGAGCAGTTGATTGAAGATGTCTTAGGCGAAGTTGAAATTGATGGCAATGAACAGCCTATTATCGGCAAGCGTGAAGCCACCTCTTATCTAAGTGTTCGCGACCGTGACGTAATCGTCCTCGGCGGACTCCAAGAAAACCGTCAAAAAATTGGCAATGGCAGTCTAGAAGGGCTTGGCGATCTGCCATTAATCGGAGGATTATTCAGCAGCAAACGCCGTGAGTATACGCGAACCGAACTAATTATCTTCATCCAACCGACGATCTTAACAAATCCCTCAGATGCCGCTCAAGATACGACGGAACAAATCAATGCTGCCATGGAAACATATGCTGTGCGTAAATATTTAGAGACATCTGACATGGAGTCGATCTACGTCGAAGAGAGCGCGATCCCGGCTGCTATTGAAAAACGTGAAGCGATCGAATTTGAGGCCGAACAGGCAAAACTTCCGATCGAAGAACGTGAACCCAAGAAACGTTCCTTCTTTGGCTTTGGCGATCGCTAAACAATCAGTGTTAAATTACAGTATTTCACAATGATTAACCGCCAACACTCAATGCACTGCGACCAAGCCATTAAGAGGCTTTTGATCATATTGCTATGCTTAGCATCAAATGCCGCCCTCCACGCCGCCAGCTCCAAGCTCGAGTCCAACAGCCCGTTCTTACCTGCCGGCCATAATACCATGAAGGTTGTGCCGAAGCCACCTCCGGTGGTCAATGGCCCGCTCTCACGCGAAATTGAATTTCGCGGTATTGTGCAGATGAATGGGGTCTACCAGTTCAGCCTATTTAACAAAAAGGAAAATCGCGGCTATTGGATTGCAGAAAACGGCGCTGAAAGTGGCATCAGCGTGCGCAACTTCGACCTCGATGCGCTGCGCATCTCAGTGACGCTGAATGGTCGCACGGAGCAACTCACTTTAATGACTGCGACCGACAGTCCCTTGCCTGTTGCAATCTCCACAACTGCAAAGCCAACGAAACAGGCAAGGCAGCCAAACATCCCTGGGCTGACACCCAGCACGACTAAGAAAAAATCCGCCAGCCGCGTAATACCACGCAGGCGTGTGATTCTACCCAAGAAGTAGTAGGTGCAGGGGGAGGGACTGAGACCGGAGGACTGAGATTTGAGGACTGGGACTTGAGGGCTGAAACCTGAGGACCGGTACCTGAGGACCGGAACCTGAGAGTTGAGATTTGAGGATTGAAGTCTCTGTGTGGCGTCTGAGCTTGCTCAGGCCAGTCGAATATCGGCCCGATGATGCAGATCAATGAGATGCCGCTATCACTACCACGGCCCGAGCAAGCTCGGATACCACTGCCGTGCTTACGCACTCACTAACAAGTGCTCAATCCAGAATCGCTGTCACGATCACGCTTGCATGTATGCCTAGCCCACGACCGACATCGTTAAGTTGTTCACCAGTTGTCGCAGTGATACACACATCGGCGATTTCGAGCCCTAGTAGGCCTGCCACCGACGCACGCAGCACCGGCACCTTCGGGTCAATTTTCGGGCGCAGGCACTCCAACACAATCGATACATGTGTGAGTCGCCAATCGCCAAGGCTTTCGAGTGCGACTGCCAAATAAGCTTTACTGTCAGTGATACCATCGCGGCACAGCTTGTCTGCCACGGCACCGATGACGGTAACACCCGTGACGCCACTGATGGCGTCGGTCACAGCATGCAGAATGACATCTGCATCGCTGTTACCAGACAAGGCGGGTGCATCATTAAAGATGACGCCCCCAAGTATCAACGGTTTGGCCGAATCGCCTTCAATAAAGCGATGACTATCCAGGCCAAGTCCAGTTTTTACCTTCACAGCTTAAAGCTCGGGAAAGAAACGTGTCTTTTCAGCTGCAGCCGACTCAGGGCTGTCTGATGCATGCACCACGTTGTGCATCATATCGGTGCCCAAATCGCCACGGATCGTACCTTTCGGCGCCTCCTGGGAATTGGTCGGTCCGAGTAGTTCACGCACCTGAGCGATGACATTCTCACCACGTAGGATCATTGGCATCACTGGGCGTGAGCTCATGAAGGCTTCGATTTCAGGAAAGAACGGCAAATCCGCAACGTGGGCATAGTGCACACGCAGGATTGGTCCGTCTAACTGAGTGACCTTAGAGGCGACGATGTCGAAGCCGGCATTTTCGAAGCGTGTAATGACCTCGCCTGCAATGCGTTTTTCCATGCAGTCGGGTTTGAGGATAATAAGTGTTTCTTCCATAAGTCTTTTGCTAAAAAAGTCATGCAATGTCGCAGCACATCGTCGATGACAAGTCTAAAGGGGCTGACGCAGGTATTTCTGCCTGTTGTTTAACTGTACCACAGGCAGAAATCCCGGTGTCACGTGATCGGATCAAACCTCCGCTTGTACTGGATTCTTCAAACTGCCGATACCAGTAATTTCCACCACCACCTCGTCGCCAGGGTTTAGGAAGCGTGGCGGTTCACCTGCCATTCCGACGCCAGACGGCGTGCCAGTTAAAATCACCGTCCCTGCCCGTAAGGTTGTACTGCCACTTAAGAACGCAATAATTTCGGCAACGCTGAAAATCATATCCCCCGTGTAGGATTCTTGACGTATTTGCCCATTTAGAATCGTCCGAATCGGCAAGATTTGTGGATTCGGAATACGATCCGCGGTCACCAAGATCGGCCCGAGTGGACAAAAGCTATCAAAGCTCTTGCCTTTCACCCATTGCCCGCCGCCATGAAACTTTTGCCAATCGCGCGCGCTGACATCGTTGCCACAGGTATAACCGAGCACGTAGTCCAGCGCATCTGCGACCGATACATTTTTACAATCACGGCCGATCACCACCGCTAGCTCACATTCATAGTCCACTTGGTCGCTGTGCAAGTGACGCGGTAGTATGATCGGGTAGTTTGGGTGCTGCACTGAAGTCGGGCTCTTCATGAAGACCACCGGATGTTTTGGTAATCTGGCTCCCACCTCAGCGGCATGTTCGCGGTAATTTAGACCGATGCCATAGATGGCGGTCGGCACCACCGGGGCTAAACGACGCACTGGTTGTAGCAACACATCCGACTGACTATACGTCCCGTATAAATCACCTTCCAAGCGAAACACTTGATTGCCAACCTCACAGCCATAGCAAATTTCACCCTCCACAGTTTCGACTCGAACAATCTCCATAAACCGCACTGTTAGGAAATTCACATTATCTTCAAATTTATTCGTCAGCGAAGTTCTAAGGAGTGAGGGCGACCCGCCCTCATTTACATCAACCTGGGCGACCCGCCCTCATTTACAACAATGTGGGCGAGTCGCCCACACTCCCTTGCATCGTATAAAAAACAAAAGCCCAACTCCAATCAAGGAGAAGGGCTTTTTTGCATCTCATGGTAGGCGCGGAGGGACTCGAACCCACGACTTCCACCATGTCATGGTGGCACTCTAACCAACTGAGTTACGCGCCCATACCTGAGAAGATTGGCAATAAGTAAGGCGACTCGATCAATGTCAAGTCGCCTTTAAAACAATTCGTTTTTTCTCTAAAAGCCGAGGCAAGAGCGCAATGCTGCCAAGACTCACATTTTTGGCCAAACTGACTAGCCAATTACTGTACCCTATCTACGCGTCAACGAGAGCGCAGTTTTTTTATATTTCTCGTTGCCCTTTCCTGTTTGCCGTTCACATTTCCGTTTTCGGAGCGAGGCACCTCATATAGACGTGTGCCAGCCAGACTACTCATGAGCACTAGCCTTACCTGGAACCGAAAAGATCTGATCGGCATCGAACCTCTCTCACGAGAGGAAGTTGAAACGATCTTCACTGCTGCCACCGCGTTTAAACGTGCAATGGAGGCCGATGATAAAAAGCAGCCCTATCTCGATGGCTGCACGATCGTTAACTTATTCCTCGAGCCGAGCACACGCACACGCTTGGCCTTCGAAGTTGCTGCAAGCCGTCTCGGCGCGGATATCATCACCATGACTGGTAATGCCAGTAGCTTGACTAAAGGTGAGACACTGCGCGACACCGCGCAAAACATCGCAGCATTGAAGGCGGACATGATCATTATGCGCCACTCTGCCTCCGGCGCTCCTAATTATTTGAGCAAAGTGGTCGACATCCCGGTGATCAACGCCGGTGACGGATCGCACTCCCACCCTACCCAAGCGCTACTCGATTCTTTCACATTGTTAGAGAAGTTCGGCAGTTTGGACGGTAAGAAGATAACGATCCTAGGAGACATACTGTTTAGCCGAGTCGCGCGCTCCAATATCATTTGCCTACAAAAACTGGGAGCTCAGGTCACAGTCGCAGGCCCCAGCACCTTGGTCCCCAAAGCCTTCGAAGCAATGGGTGTAAAGGTTTGCCATGATTTACGCGAAGCTTTGGAGGATGCAGATGCGGTGATGCTGCTACGTATTCAGCACGAACGCCAAAGTTCGACACACTTCCCTTCGCTTGGCGAATACACCAGCATGTTTGGCCTCAACAAAGAACGTGTTAAGTGGCTCAAGCCGGATGCGATTATTATGCACCCCGGACCGATCAATCGCGGCGTCGAGATCGACTCGGAAGTCGCCGACTCGGAGCAGTCCGTCATCTTGCAACAAGTCACCAACGGCATCGTGGTGCGCATGGCCGTGCTGCACCTCTGTCGTTGTGCTTACAAAAATCAGCCCATCGAACTCCCTGCTTAACCCGCACTAGCTGACTGCTTCATTTAATTACAACTCCATATGCCTAACATACTTTGGATAACTGGCGGTCGAGTGATCGACCCAGCAAACAACCGCGATGCGATCGGCGATATCTGCGTCATCGACGGAAAAGTCTCAGCTGCTCTGACTGCAGATCAACAGCGCTTAGCAAACAAGATTGATGCCACGGGACTCGTTGTCGCGCCTGGATTGGTTGATATTCACGTTCATTTTCGCGATCCCGGGCAAACGCACAAGGAAAGCATCCGCACTGGAACCGAGGCGGCCGCGGCTGGCGGCTTCACCTCTGTCATCTGCATGCCGAATACGAGTCCTGTCTGTGACAACGCTGGCACGATCCAGCGCATTATGGATAAGGTAGCGCGCGAGGCCGTGGTTAACGTCTACCCCACCGGCTGCCTGACTCTTAAAATGGAGGGTAAACATCTGGCTCCGACGGGGCAGTTGAAAACTGCCGGAGTCGTCGCCATGACAGACAACGGTAAGTGCGTGCAGAGTAATGAAATTATGCGCCGCGCAGTCGAATACGCGAAAATGTTTGACCTCACGATCATGGATCACTGCCAAGACGAGACACAAACCGAAGACGCAGTGATGAATGAAGGCGAGTGGTCCCTCCGACTCGGCCTGCGTGGTTGGCCCAAGTTTGCTGAGGACATAATGGTCGCCCGTAACGTCTTACTCGCAGAATTGACCGGCGCTCACATTCACATGCAGCACGTCAGTTCGGCGACCTCGATCGACATCATTCGGCGTGCAAAAGGGCGAAATATACCCGTGACTGCCGAAGCATGCCCACATCATTTCGAGTTCACCGATGCAGACCTGAAAGACTACGACACGAATCTTAAAGTCAACCCACCGCTGCGCACGGATGCCGATCGCGAATCGATTATCGATGCACTTAAAGACGGCACGCTGGACTGTATCGCTTCCGACCATGCACCGCACACGCCAACCGAGAAAGATCGTGAATTCGATTACGCCCCACCTGGGATTATTGGCTTAGAGACCTCGCTGGCCGCTTCATTACACGCACTCTACCACAGCGAAAGACTGACCTTAAGTGAAGTGGTGGCACTGATGACACATAAGGCTGCGGAGATCTGCAAACTGGATGCCGGTACACTAAGCGTTGGCGCAACGGCCGATATATGCCTATTTGACCCTGATGAAGCATGGACGGTTAATGCGGATAAGTTCTACAGCAAGTCGCGTAATTGTCCATGGCATGGTCAGGCGCTGAAAGGTAAAGTTAAGACGACCTATGTAGCAGGTCGTGCTGTTTTTGACGGCCAATCTATCATCATTTAAGATGGCTGTAGACCTAGACCTGGCCGCGATACTCGCGGGGGCAATCATTGTAGCTATTTTAGTTGCTAGTGCGGTGCTCTGGATCGTCAATTTGCAGCGCGATCAGCACCAGTTCGCCTGCGCAGCGGGTGTGCCAGCCTGGCCGATTGGTTGGATCAACTTCGGTATCTTCATCTGTGCATTGGTTACTAGTGTTGTCGTCGTTCAACTATTCGCGGCTGAATTCATTCATCTGATGAATCCTATCGAAGCGACGGTCATCGCCAATGAGGTTGAATTAGAAACTACTGTCGATTTGGTGAGCAGCGAGGACACACCGGCAACCGAACGCCCGGCACTGACACCGTGGATGGCGGTGCTGGCGGTACTGTTGTTGCAACTACCATTGCTGGGGACCTTCTGCGCGATGCGTCGATTTTACCCGAAGTATTTTGCCGGTCGACTCAACAGTCAGTGCTTAACGCTCTGGCAGTCACTCACTCAAGCGATACCGCATTTTATCCGTCATTTGCCGATTATTTGGATCGTCAGTTTCGCATGGTCAAAATTACTCACCGAACTGCAGCAGCGCGCCATCATCGACGAGTTCCCTCCCCAAGAACTCATCAAACTGTTCACTAATGGTGGCGATCCAGTGGCAATTGCACTACTCGCAGTCATTGCCGTAGTGCTCGCACCAATCGTTGAAGAACTGATCTTTCGCGGCGGGATCTATCGTTTCTTAAAGAGCCAGTCGACCGTCTTACCTGCTCAAATAATTAGCGGCGCTTTGTTCGCCGTCATGCATGGCAACCTAATGTCATTCCTACCACTGGTCGTCGTTGGTATTATCCTCGCGCGCGAATATGAACGCTCGGGGAGCATACTAGTGCCGATGTGCTTCCACGCCTGCTTTAACGGATTCAGTCTCCTCATGTTATTGATTATGAGTCAATCGTCCTTCCCGATCAATTGAAACTAACGTAAAAAAGACAGTACCCGCCTTTACAATCTGTTCGTATTAGCTATAAATCTATACCAGCCATTTAAATACGCATATGATTAAACTATATTCAATACTACCTCTGTGCCTCGGAATCGTGTTATTCGGTGCTTGCACGACCGCCAAAAGAATCAACCTTCCAAATGGTAAGAGCGCAGGCTACTCCAGCTTCCGTCTATACCAGCACCAGTCTTCGCATGTCCCTGACTTTACTAACCGCGTAGATCGCGTCAATGCGTACTTGCAAGCTGCCCTCAGGGAAGAGTTTGAGTCGCATGGCTTGCAAGAGTCAGAGCAAGATGCTGAACTCATCGTAGCCTTTCTGTTGATCGTACAAGACACCGCGGTTACGACTGCAATCAGTGATTACTATATCACCTCCGGCTCAGACATCGTCAGCGAGGCACATCGCCGTATGGGTAAGAAAAACCTACCAGGTGGCTACGAAGCAGGCGCCATTGTTGTTGATATTATTGATAAGAAATCCGGTGAAGTCATTTATCGTGACTTCGCTATGCGTGAAGTGCTCGACTACCTCACGCCCGCAGAAAAAGAACAACGAGCCAGGGAAGCTGCGATCGAAGCAGTTGCTACATTCTTCCGCAAGTAACTTTCCAACGATCACCTTTACACTGAAAGCTGCTGGCATTGAGCCAGCAGCTTTTTTTGTGCTTTCACCCAACAGTGTGTTAGCAAATTAATAGTGGGGATGATCCGCCTCGTGCTGACGCAGATTGCGATCTTAGCATGAACTCTCAACTTGCCAGTTCAAATGGTTTCAGTTCCTCTATCAGTTATGGAAATTCATCCTTCAACGATCCCACCCGCTTCACCCACCCTCGTCATCGATGGTAGTGGCTCAGTGGTCTTTGCGGGCGTGCTAGGATCAGATGGCAATTGGCTCGCCCGCTCAGAGCAGACTGGTGCCCCACTGGAGAGCCTCTTTCCCGCAATCGAAGCGACACTCGATGCAGCTCAGCTTACTCTGGCGGACATGCGCAGCTTCATCTATTGCGAAGGACCTGGCTCGGTGCTTGGCTTACGACTTTGCGCAATGGCGATTGAGACTTGGAGTCGCTTGTACCCACAATCGGCGCACTACTACGCCTACAATAGCCTACAATTGACCGCCGCACTCATTTGCGTAGACACGCCAGATCTTGACCAAGCGCTGCTGATATCAGACTGGAAAAAAGGCACTTGGAATGCGGTTAAGATTCGCAATGGTCAACCGTCAGTTGCAGAAGTCGCTGACGACGACAGCATCGCGAATTGGACCGACTCGCTTTACCACCTCCCGCAACGCAAAGGCTGGCAACAGCCGCCTGCCAATGCGACTGCCGTCGAGTATCGCGCCGACCGACTTGCGGAAGTCTTCCATCTGCTACGGCCGACCGAAAGCGTCGAGCTCTACGCTGCGGGCGTGAACGTATTTCAAAAATGGACAGCCGAGCGGCACCGTGCCCCGACATCAAGCTGAAGTCCAAATTGCTGCGCCATCTTCGACAGACCTCCGCCACAACCCTTTATTCTTAACTCATATTCCAAATTCCCTACAACGCTGTTGGGCTGAGATCAATCTCGCTGCATTTGAACGTAATTTAAAGCGCATCCAAGCCGCGCTGCCATTAGACGTGCGCTATGTCGCCGTGGTAAAGGCAGATGCCTATGGCCACGGGATGCCGCAAATGGTGCGCCGTTTAATGCAGAGCGGAGTTGATTATTTCGCCGTCGCCAACGTGCACGAAGCCGCGGACATTCGCCACATGGGCAAGGGCTGGCCGATCCTCATACTTAGCCCGCTACTTCCAGAGGAAGACCAGTTCTTAGTCGATTACGATCTGATCGGCACAGTGAGCACCCCAGAGGAAGCCGCGCGCTTTAATACACTGGGTGCGTCTCGCGATGTGCAGATTAAGGTACATTTAAAAATAGACACTGGAATGGGACGACTTGGCATTTGGCACGAAAAAGCCCTTGCCCTACTTCGCACTATACGTGAATTGCCGAACCTCAAACTCGAGGGAATCTACACGCACTTCTCTAGCGCCGACAGCGAACGCCAATTTACCCGCATCCAACGCCAGCGTTTCCTAACGATTCTAGACCAAACAGATACCACTGGCTTATTGATACATGCAGACAATTCAGCCAGTCTCAATACATTGAGCGGCGATAGTCCCTTTAACGCGGTTCGCATCGGATTGCTCCAATTTGGAGTTCGCCCCTATCCAGACTCCTTGCTCGGCAACGTTGAAGTCGAGCCTGTCTTTAGTTTTTATACTCGTGTCGGCATCGTCAAAGACCTGCCTGCAGGTACAGACATCAGCTACGGTCGCACCTACTCGCTTAAACGCGACACACGTATCGCCGTGCTCACTGCAGGCTATGCAGATGGTATTCCGCTTAAATTAAGTAACATTGGAACTGTTCTGTTACACGGCCAACACTGCCCTATCCTTGGGCGTGTCACCATGGATCAAACCATCATTGATGTCAGTGATCTGAAACGAACAATTAGCCCAGGCGATCACGTGGTTCTGATCGGCACGAGTCAAGCGGACGAAATCACGGCCAGTGAATTTAGTGAGCTCGCTGGAACAATCCCTTGGGAGGCCCTTTGTTCCATTACAAAACGAGTGGTACGTATTTACGTCGGCTCGAGAGAAATCTAGTATTCCACGGGCAGTTATTAACTATTGATTAAGCAGGCACTTTTTCTCACCTTAACTATAGTTTTGATCAAAGGCACGAACCAGTTCCCTCACGAGCGCTCTACTACTCCACTTTCGTTAACTAAAAACGAAATATGAATCCTACCGACAAACGTCACCTACTCACGCTTGGATCATTGATATGCTTAGCGATCGCTCTCGTAGGCATTGCCGAATTATGGAACCATAGCAGCGATCACGAGTTCGATAAACAATTCGCATACGCCTTTCGTCTCATGTTCTTTTGCGCAGCATTTGCTTTTCCACTCTTTGGAATCGCACTTTACCTGCTAAAAAAACAAGAAATTGCGCACTTGGACTCTTTGCGTAAATCGATTGCGAAGTCGACTCGCGAAGGATACGCTCACAGCCTAAATATTATTGAGGGCACCGAGGCGGGTACTTGGGATTGGGATTTGCTAACCGATAAACTGGTGCTCAATGCGCGGTGGGCAGAGATTATCGGCTATACACTCGAAGATCTGGAGCCGATCAGCTTAAACACATGGGAACAAAACCTGCACCCCGATGATCTAGAAAAAACCCACTTACTCATTCAACAACACTTCTCGGGTGCCTCGCCATATTACGATGCCGAATTTAGGCAGCAACACAAAGACGGCAGTTGGCGATGGGTTAACGCACGTGGTAAAATCATCGAATGGTCAGAGGCTGGCGTGCCCCTGCGCATGTGCGGCACCCACCTTGACATTACCGAGCGTAAGGCAGCAACGGAAGCGCATGAGGCTTCTAGGTATCTATTAAAAGGCATCTTTGATGCGACTAGCGGAGTCTCGGTAATCGCAACGGATCTAAGCGGCACGATCACACTATTTAACACCGGTGCAGAGTCTATGCTCGGCTACAGTGCGCCGGAGTTGCTCGGTCAATCGACTCCATTTATTTTGCACCTAGAGTCCGAGTTAGCCGAACGCGGCATCCCTCTGAGCGATGCAAAATCTGAAGGGTTCGCTGCATACATGCAGCGTGTCCTTAAAGCAGGGCAAGAGTCGAACGAATGGACTTACGTTTGTAAAAATGGAAAGCAATTTCCAGTCACACTGAGCATTACAGCAATACACGATGAAACGGGGGCGACGACCGGGTACCTAGGCGCTGCGATGGATATCAGCGAACGTAAAAAGGCGGAAATTAAGCTCAATGAATCACAGGCCCTACTTCGAAAGGTGCTCAATACAATTCCTGTGCGAGTCTTCTGGAAAAATAAAGACAGTGTCTACCTGGGAGGCAACAACTTGTTTGCAGAAGACGCTGGAATGGCGACTGAGGATGATATTAGCGCAAAGACCGACTACGATTTCCCATGGCCGGAGCAAGCAGAAGCGTATCAACTTGATGACGCCGCTGTGATTGCCAGTGGTGAATCGAAATTGAACTATGAAGAGCCACAACGCAGGCCGGATGGCAGCACTCGTTGGGTGAAAACTTCGAAAGTTCCACTACGTAACGAAGCAAACGAAGTGATCGGAGTTCTCGGCACCTACGAAGACATCACGGCGATGAAGCATGCTAAGGAACAGCTCATTAAAGCCAAAGAAGGTGCTGAAGCTGCGAGTAAAGCCAAAGACGATTTCCTCGCAGTCATGGGCCATGAAATGCGCACACCACTCAATCCGATATTGGGCTTTGCTGAACTATTACGGCAGGCTATCACCACCATGCCGGAGTCTGACTACATTAAAACGATCATCACAGCAGCTAACCGACAATTACGCCTCATTGATGATATCTTGGAATACATGCGTATTAACCGCGGGGAAATTAAGCCAAGCATGGAAGTATTTAACCTGGCAGAGCTCTGTGAGCTTGCAGTGAGTGATGCCCAAGTGTTTGCGGGTTCACTCAATCTAAGCTTCGTTGCTGACTCGACTGAGCTAAATGCTACAGGTGATTGTTGGGTCGAAGGCGACCGGACGATGTTACGCCGAATCCTCGATAACTTACTCAATAATGCCTGTAAATACACCAGTGAAGGCGGCATCTCAGTTTCCCTCAAGCGATCCGCCTTCCAAAGTGGCTCGTTCGCCATCGCAGTCACAGACACTGGCATTGGCATTGATGCGCAAAACCAGCAAAAGCTATTTGATGCATTCAGCCAAGCTGACAGCTCATACACGCGTCAGCACCAAGGCTTGGGCCTCGGTTTAGCTATTTGCAAAAAGTTACTCACTATTTTAGATAGCAACATTACAGTAAAAAGTGAAATAGGCGTGGGCTCAACCTTCACCTTACATTTGTCATTTAAAGAGGTAAAGAAGCGGGCCATTGAAGCAACCATTTCGACTCCCCTGCCTAGGCCACGCAAACTGACGGGGCCTTGCCACGTTTTAATTGCCGATGAGCAAACAGAGCATCGATTTATCGCCCGTTCCTTACTCGAGTCTTACGGCTGCCAAGTAACCGAAGCGACCGATACTAAAGGTGCGGTCGAGTTGTGCAAGCAAACCAAGTACGATGTGATCTTAATCGACTTGGCGATCGCTCTGATCGAAGGTAAAGCAGCGTCCAATCTAATACGCAACACCACCAATAAAAACCAATATACCCCGATCATTGCAGTCACAGCAAATATAACTCCGCAGGTCGAAGCAGCCTGCCTGGCGGTTGGCATACAGCACTGCATCAGTAAACCGGTCACCTCAAAGACGCTGTTCGAGCTAATTAATATCTACGTCTAATTGAACCTATCCCTTTTTAGGCTCAATTTTGTTGTCGATACATACCGAATCGACAACACCTGCAGAAACACTGTTATTTTAGGTCTTTTTATTATCTTCTAGCCACGACTCGGCTGACCTAATAACTTGGCTGGTATTTTTCTACATACCACAGTATAAAATCTTCCAATAAGATATGAATAAAGTTCAATTCAACAATAATGTGCTTCGTGATGGGCACCAAAGTCTCGCTGCCACACGTATGCGGACTGAACAAATGCTGCCAATCTGTGAGCAGCTCGACAACTGGGGCTTCGGCGCATTGGAAACATGGGGCGGTGCGACGATCGACTCAGGCCTGCGCTTTCTCGACGAGTTCCCTTTCGATCGCCTCGATGCCTTAAAAAAGGCCTGTCCCAAGACGCCGCATATGATGCTGCTGCGCGGGCAAAATATTGTACAATACGCACACTTCCCAGACGACGTGGTCTCCGCCTTTATCAAGACTAGTGCGGACCACGGCATGAACATTTTCCGCATCTTCGATGCGCTCAATGATACGCGTAATATGAAATGCGCGATCGATGCGACTCGCGCTGCTGGCGCACAAGCGCACGGCACCATCTGCTTTACTAGTAGTCCAGTGCACTCCACCCAAAAATTTATCGACATGGGGCTGGAGCTTCAAAAGTTAGGCTGTCACGCAGTCGTGCTTAAAGACATGGCGGGCCTCGTCTCTCCGATGGATACTTTTAAGATCATCGACGGCCTTAAAAAGACCTTAAATATCCCAGTCTGGATGCACACCCATGACACCGCTGGTCTCGGCGCAAGCTCGTATATGTCTGCAATTGATGCGGGTGTTGATGCAATCGATCTCTCCATCAGCCCATTTGCAAATGGTACTGGGCAGCCAGACACTACCCGTATGCTTGCCTTGCTCAATGGGCATGCGCGCTGCCCAGACATTAGCTCAGAGCAGCACAAGTCACTCAAAGACATTCGCCACTACCTAGAGGGCACTTACGACGAGCTCAGTGAGTTCACCAGCCACAAAAACGAGGTAATCGATACAGATACACTCGAATACCAAGTGCCGGGTGGTATGCTTTCCAACTTCCGCACTCAGCTCAAAGAGCAGAAAATGGAAGATAAATTCGAAGAAGTATTCCGCGAAATCCCAGTGGTACGCGAAGCGCTCGGTTGGATTCCGCTCGTCACACCGACCTCGCAAATTGTCGGCATGCAAGCTTTCCTCAATGTGAAGTTTGGTCGTTGGAAGCAAATCTCACCACAAGCCGCTGATATTGCGCTCGGTTATTACGGCCGCACGCCTGCGCCAGTCTCCACCGAACTGCAGCAACTGGCATCCAAGCAAGCAGGTAAAGAGCCCATTACTTGCCGCCCAGTCGAAAGCCCGAATGCGCAGCACAAGCACATGGACGACCTTCGTAAGGAACTAAAAGAGAAGAATATGCCTAGCGACGATGAGCACTGTATTATACATGCGATGTTCCCACAGCAGCTAGCCACACACTTTAAAAATAAAGGTAAATCAGCAAAGGTCAGCGTGCCAACCGCCAAAGCAGCAACGGCAACCCCCGCAGGCAATGGTGAGGTCAAACGCTACGTCCTTAATGTGAACGGCAAACGCATCGAAGTCGGTGTCGAAGAATTGGTGTAGCCTCAACTGCGTAGCACACGCCGCCCCCAATCAGCAGCCCTTTTTTTGTACACTCTGCAGTGGTTCAATCCCTGCTGGCATCAATCACTTGCGCACGTCTTCCTCAAATGCTAGACAACATAGTTTAAATCGGTTTTCAGTGACCTATAAAATACTGCCTGCATAAAAGAGATGAAAATAGAAGCCGCCAACACAGACGCTTGGAATATAGCCAAAGGTAAGAATCCGGAGCAGCCTACGGTCTTGCGCTTCAGGCCCAGTTTACATGAACATTTGGGTAACGAAGACTACCCTAGAAGGCTGGTAATCATCTGGCAATTTGAGGCAGTCGATACAACTGGCATGCCGTCGGACACTCAGAGTGCCGATATGAAAGACTTTGAAGACATGCTAATTGATGCACTTGATCCAGATCGACTAGCGATACTCGCTTTCGTCTTCACTAGTTCGGGCTCAAGGGAATGGAATTTTTATCTCTCAGACGTCAGCGAAGTCGGGATCCGGATCAACAAAGCCCTCTCAACCATTCCACAATTACCCATCGACTTAACCGTCGAGCATGACCCCAACTGGGATGAATTGAGGCAAGTCTTTCAGCTATGCCAACAGGGAGGCTAGACAAGTTACACCTGCGGGATTGACTGTGTGGCGCATCTGTCAGACACCCGCCACTACCACTCCCGAGGACAGTTGATTGCTATCAATCGCGACCCAACACTGGTATCTCGGCATCACTTGGAATATCGCCCAGTCAAATGTTGCGCATTTTCGAGACTATGAGTTGCAATTTTCTGATGCAAAGGAAGTCTATTCGAGATATACTTTTCGTCATGTGTAACTGGGGGCTAGCTCGTAGCGTCGGTTTCGTATGGCATTCCCTTTAAGAAACACTACTGAATATAATTCTATGCAACCAATCGACCTCGACGCCCACTGGGGCGAGATCCGCCACGAAGCCAGCCAAATCGTCGCCCGAGAGCCGGCGCTCAAGCCGTTACTGGACGAGACCGTCTTGGATCGTTGCTCGTTTGCTGAATGCCTCACCTATCGCCTTGCCCGCAAGTTGGTTAACCACTCGACCTCAGTCAAAGTACTGCACGAGGTGTTCATCGAAACCTTTATGCACGATCCAATGATCTTACAACATGTCGCTCGTGATATGGTTGCTTTTTATGAGCGTGATCCGGCCTGCCCTGATGCACTCACCCCGTTGCTCTATTTTAAAGGTTTTCAGGCACTGGTCTGCTACCGAGTCGGCCACCACCTCTGGCAACACGGCCGTAAGGAGCTCGCGCTCTACCTGCAAAGTCTTATCTCCGAGACCTTCGCTGTGGACATCCATCCCGCGGCCAAAATCGGCTGTGGGATTTTGCTCGACCACGCGACAGGCTTCGTCGCAGGCGAAACCACTGTGATCGAAAGCAACGTATCGATTCTGCACGCAGTGACTCTCGGAGGAACCGGTAAGGACCGCGGCGATCGTCACCCAAAGGTGCGTTCTGGCGTGCTGCTTGGCGCAGGGGCCAAAATCCTCGGCAATGTTGAAATCGGTGCAGGGGCGAAAGTCGGCGCTGGCAGCGTGGTACTCAAGGATGTGCCACCTCACACCAGTGTCGCTGGCGTGCCAGCGCAAGTGATCGGTAAAGCTTCCGAAGTATCGCCAGCCTTGGGTATGTGCCAGGATTTCGAAAATTAAGTACGCGTCGTACTACCGCCAGTTAAACGCGTTTCACTTAGCATGCTCATAGTTCACCGAGTCAGGGATTTTTTAGGATTAAAACAAGGGTTAGGTGTAACACTTAACAATATGATATGATGATACCGTATCTCGCAATGGCTACCACACAGCATGCACTCTGGGCGCTCTGCCTCGCAGTCGGTGCAGGTTGTTTACTCACAGTCTTATCGAGGCGGCTCCATCTGCCGACAATAGTACTCTTATTGCTTGGTGGATTTGCGCTCGGAGCAGAGGGCCTGAATGTGCTCCATCCGAATGAACTAGGCGAATTCTTGCCGATGATTGTTTCGCTAGCAGTCGGGTTAATTTTATTTGAAGGCGGGCTCACGCTCGAGATTAAGGACTTCTCGCACACTTCGACTGTCATCAAGCGCTTACTCACCGTTGGAGTGCTCATCACTTGGCTGGGATCCGCGCTCACGGCCTTTCTGGTATTCGACATCTCGCCCTCCTTCGCATTGCTGATGGGCAGTCTGATTATCGTAACTGGGCCGACTGTGATCGTACCCTTATTGCGCAGAATACGAGTCGATCAAAAGATCGGCAGTATTCTGCACTGGGAAGCGGTGTTGATTGATTCAATTGGTGTCTTCATTGCCATTCTTTGCTTCGAATGGGTAGTCGAAGGCGGCGGCACCGTGGCGTTGCCAAATTTCTTGATCCGCATCGTCAGCGGTATGGGCATCGGTTTCCTCGGTGGCTATCTGATCTACTGGTTCATGAAACACGACTGGGTGCCGGATAACATTGTCAATGCCTTTGCCTTGGCCAGTGCAATGCTCATCTTCGGTGCGACCGAGTTGATCAAACCGGAAGCGGGCCTACTTGCCGTCACTATTGCTGGACTAATTGTCGGACTGAACAAGCCGCGGCAGTTGCGCGAAGTCAAAGCCTTCAAGGCCGAGATCGTTGATTTACTCATCGGCCTACTTTTCTTATTATTGGTCGCTCGTCTTGAGCTACAACAGTTCGTCGATTTCTTCACCGCCGGCGGCGGCTGGGTGTTATGCTCCGTGATCTTATTGATTCGGCCGATTAGCATTGCCCTCTCTTCTTGGGGCACGACGCTCAATATTCGCGAGAAAGCACTACTGAGTTGGGTCGCGCCGCGTGGTGTCGTAGCCGCATCGATGGCTTCGTTATTTGCCTTGTCGCTACAGGCGAAGGGCGACACCGAGGGCGCAGCGCTGATGGAGTCTTTCGTCTATTCCATTATTTGTGCGACCGTCCTAATTCAGGGGCTTTCAGCGGGGCTCGTTGCAAAAGTGCTCCGTGTGCAACGCCCCGCACCGAATGACTGGGTGATTATCGGCGCACATCACTTTGGCCGCGAACTCGCGCGTCAATTGATACGTGAAGATGAGCAGGATGTTATCCTACTAGATACCAATGCGCGTAATATTACCCTCGCTAGGAAGGAAGGCATACCGGCCCTGCATTGCGATGGCATGGAAGCAGAAAAACTATACGAACAGGAACAAGCACTGTTTGGCACTGGCTACGTACTAGCCTTGACTGACAATGTTGAGCTGAATCAGCTCCTCATGCAGCGCTGGGCGCATGAGCTTGATAATGAGAAAGTCTTCGGGTGGATCCCGACAGACAGTCCGACCAATGAAGACCAACTTACGGGGCTATCTGTATTCGGCGATTTGTCTCGTCCTGCTGTGATCGGTAGCGAATTGCTGCAGGAGGAAAGTAGTTTCGAATCTGTCAGATGGGAGGATGGTATGACACTTCCCTCGGGCGATTGGCATCCGCTCTTTATTCGCCGCGGCAAGCAGCTCAAGGCAGTGCCGCAAGACACTGCCCTCAAGGAGATGGTCAAGCAAGACGATGAAGTGATCTGCTTGCGCCGCGCAGAGGGCTTCCTACTGCGCGCACTTCAAAGTGGTGGTCATCTCTCAATTGAGTGTGAAACAATTGAGCAACTCTATCAAAAACTGGCACATCTTGCGACCGAAGCCATCGAAGGAATCTCAGCTGAAACGATTCTAGAGGACCTCAGTGCCCAAGGTGAGATCTTTCCGGCCTTCTTGGGCCACGGCATCGCAATACCGCACGTCTATAGTGCTGAGCTGAACCATCGTATCTGCTATGTCGCGACACTGCCCAAGGGCCTTGAAATAGCCGGCCAGGTGGAGGCGATCGATTTTGCCTTTTTCCTTGTCAGCCCGAAAGGCGACACGCAAGGCCACCTTTCTACGTTGGCTGAAATTGCCAAAAGCTGCCGCTCTGAGCGCCGCCGCAAGCAGATTAAATCCGCTCAGCGGATCGAGGATGTGATCACAGCGATTGATAGCTAGTGAGCCACTTGACCTTTAGCGCAGAGCCAATAACGTAAGATCCTTGCACCCTAACCGAGTAAGATGATCTTGAAAAACCTCTTAACTGTCCTAGTCCTGAGCTACCTACTCAGTTCACTTTCGACAGCCGCTGACAATATCATAATAAAGTATGAGCCCCCGGCCGCGCCGACGCAGGTGTATGTCTCAGTCTACATTATCGACATACTTAAAATTGAAGGCGCTGAGCAAGCATTCACCGGCGATTTAACTCTATTGATGTCTTGGCGCGACCCACGCCTCGCGCATGACAACGACCGCGCTCAAATTTTGCCATTACAGCAAGTTTGGAATCCACAGATCCTGATCGCCAATTCCAGGAATACCAAAATCAGCCTGCCAGAGACCGTCGAGGTGCTGGCCGATGGCACAGTCAACTATCGACAACGATTAACTGGCACCTTCACATCACATTTTGATTTGCATCGTTTTCCAAATGATCAGCAAACGCTGATTGTCGATTTCGTCGCGCGTGGCTATCGTACTAACACGGTGCGACTGCTCCACGATGATTCGTGGACTGGACGTGCTGAACGCCTGACCATCTCAGACTGGGCCGTTGGCGATGTGCGTCTGATTGAGGCGCCCTACACCATCCCTAGCCTCGACATTACCCTCCCCGGGCTTCGCCTCGAACTCCCCGTCGAGCGCCTAGTCGGCTACTATGCTGGTACGATATTGTCATCTGCCGCGATCATCGTCTGTATGGGCTGGCTGGTTTTCTGGATCGCACCCGCGTCGATCAATCCGCGCATCAGTGTTTCAGTGACTTCCATGCTCACACTCATCGCTCATCGATTTGTAATCAAAGGAGAGCTCCCCAATCTGCCGTATTTAACCACCATGGATTACTTCCTACTCGGATCAACATTGATGGTGCTCTTAGGCCTGATCGAAGTAGTCATCGTCCATCACGTTGTCAGTCGTGGCGACGAAGCTAAAGCCCTGCGCCTGAATCACATTTTCCGCTGGAGTTATCCGCTGCCTTTTCTCGCACTTCTGGCGTTCGTCTTGATGCGATAGTCAATCGTTTTTAAAAAAAGGACATTCTTTTCAAGCAGATATTGACAAGCCATAAACGAGAAGACACATACAGCATCTTCAATTTTGTGCTTTATGCTTTTTTTCTGCTCGGGTGGTGAAATTGGCAGACACGCCAGATTTAGGTTCTGGTGCCGTAAGGCGTGAGGGTTCAAGTCCCTCCCCGAGTAGTGAAAGAAAAGGTCGAACTAAGGTTCGGCCTTTTTTGTGCCTGTAGCACTACTGTGCTCCGGGCTTTACCCTACGGGTGTTCAGATTACCTCGTGACTTTCGCTTAAGACCTAAGAGCTGGTTTGCCAGATCGAGAGCCGAAGGAGCCTAGTTGAATCGACCACCTTGAATTGATGTTGATGCCAATCAGGGCGATTCGCCCTAAATCCTTGAAATTCCACCGCAAGCGATGGAACCCATACATAGTTTCGCTAGCCGTCAAAGATCACCAACACTAAGCCGCTGCAGTCCTTCTCGAATTGATACAAATCAGACCATAATCCGGCTACCAGAAATGCAAAAGCGGCATCGCGATCGTCTTCTATACGACCGGATCCGATCCATTTGGCCGCCTTCAGGTCAAATACCCGAAAGCGTGCGCCAATCGTCGGCAGGGTCTCACCACTGAGGATCCATTCAGCCAGTGCCTGCCCCGAGTGCTGCGGCCGCTCGTAAGTAAAGACACTGGTCCGTGCAGACAGTGGCGGACTGGTAGGCAAGCGGTGCGGCACACGCTCGAAAAACGCCACCTCACTACCGAGGTGCCAATAGACGCGTGGCGCCTGACTAGCGGTCGAGTCTTCACTCACCTGACGGCGTGCGGTCTTACGACGCAAAAACTGTGACAACTCTTGAGCAGTAATATCTTCGGTCTTGGGCACTTGAGGTGCTTCCTGGAACCAAGAGGGTTCTGAATAATCTGATCCGAGCGATGCCATTATCAATGAATTGGAAACTGTTACAGTAAAAAGCTCAAGTCAGGAGTCTAAAAATTCATCCTTTCAGCTCAGCCACAAGACAGCATTCGACGATCAACTGAGGCGCTCTGTAGCATGGCGTATAGGCACTATTTGATTGAATTTGCAGGCCGTAGAAACACTACCCGTTCTTCGAGCGCGGATGGTAAAGCGCATGTTCGTCGGCGAGTCGAGCCGACTGCACTGAAGTATAAATCTGCGTCGTCGAAATATCCGAATGCCCGAGCATTTCTTGGATCGCGCGTAGATCGGCTCCACCTTCGAGTAAGTGCGTCGCAAAGGAGTGGCGCAGCAAGTGTGGTTTGATCGGTTTTTTGATGCCTACTTTGGCTGCATATTGCTTAATCAGCACCCAGACCATTTTGCGAGAGATCGCTTTGCCCTGCTGGCTAAGGAAGAGTTCACTGCCAGTCTTGGCCTTAACAAAGTGTGGTCGCGCGCCTGATAGGTAATCGCGCACCGCGGTGACGGCTGCGCTGCCGATGGGAGCAATGCGCTCTTTAGAACCTTTGCCAAAAACGCGCACATAACCATCGTCGAGGTTGATGGCTTGCAGTAAGATGCCGCAAAGCTCGGAGACGCGTAGACCGCTGCTATAGAACAATTCGAGCATGGCTCGGTCGCGTAAGCCATGCGGCGTGTTGGTCGGTGGGGCTTCAAGTAGACGCTTCAATTCATCATGCGTGAGCACTTCGGGGAGTTTGCGCGTAAGTTTGGGTGTCGACACTAGTTCGGTAAAATCGTCTTTGCGGAGACCTTCGCGCACCAGATGGCGTGCGAGCATACGTATGGCAGACAGCTTTCGCGCCTGGCTGCTGCGGGCGTATTCGGCTTTGCTCAAGTGAACGGTCCATGCGCTCACGGCGCCTTCGTCCACAGCAACCCAATCAGCGACGCCTTGTTTGTTTAAATATTGAGTGTATTGAGCCAGATCGCGGGCGTAGGCCGAGATGGTATTGCTAGAAAGCCCGCGCTCCAACTCCAACCATGCTAGAAAACTTTCAACGGGTTCGACGAACGCTTCAGGGATAGTGGTTAAAGGGTCGGTTGCCATATTGCAGATAGAGTGACGCGCTGTGACTGGGCCTGGCAAGCTCCGCTTGTGTATTAGGCAGAGGCGGACGTACCGACCGCCACACGACTGAGCCGCACCTACGCTACCAAATGCAGGCTAAAGAATCACTAATTATAGCATTCCATTTTAGCGGCAAATGCTTGATAATTGCCAATTACATACAAGATTAACCAATTTAATGACGGCACAAAACGCAGGCGAAAGCACAATCAAACCAACGGATCTACGTGGCATCCTTAAGTATGTTCCGATGTTTCGTGATCACGTATTTGTGATCGCACTGGATGGTAGCCTCGTGGCGCATGAAAATTTCCAGAACGTGCTGTTGGACATCGCTGTGCTGCGTTCGCTCAACATTAAGGTAATTTTGGTGCATGGCGTGGGGCAGCAGCTCAATGCACTCGCAGAAACACGCCAGATCCAGATCACCAATGCCCATGGCGAGGGTAAGACCGATGCGCAAACACTTGAACTTGCAACTGAAGCGTCTGCACTGGTGAGTTTAAGTATCATGCAAGGTCTAACTCGTAACGGTCTGCGTTGCGCGTTGAGCAACGGCGTGCGGAGCAAGGAAAACGGAATTGTTAAGGGAGACGACCAACTCTTTAGCGGTCGGGTCGATAAGCTCGATGTCGCCCTGTTTAACAGCCTACTTGATGCCAATACCATTCCGATCGTCACACCGATCGCATTTAACCGGGAAGGCACCTCATTGCGGATTAATTCTGACCTACTGGCTGCCGAACTGGCCTCTCAGCTCGACGCATCGAAGTTGGTCTATTTAACGACTCAAGATGGCTTACGCCTCGACGGACAGCCACTCACCAATCTACCCGTAGCTGAATTGGAAACTTTGTTAAAGCAAGCGCATGCTGGGATTACCGAGCGTTTGCATAGCAAGGCGCAACATGCAGTGCAGGTGATCGAGGCAGGCGTCCCAAGGGCACACATTTTGGATGGCCGCCTATTTGGTGCGCTGCTCAATGAGATCTTTGATAAGGTCGGTATCGGCACGATGGTCTATAGCAATGAGTATCAATCGATCCGCCGCGCAGTGAAAGTCGACGCGTATTCGATCTACAACATCACTCGGAACGGTGTGCGCTCTGAGACACTTCGCGATCGCTCTCAGGCAGAAATCGAAGCCGCGATCGAAAACTTTCTCGTGTACGAGATCGATGGCAGCATCGTTGCGTGTGTACATCTGCAAAGCTACGACGCGGAAAAAGTGATCGAAATCGGCAGTGTATATGTGCAGCCGTTTTATCAAAACAAGGGCGTGGGCCGGCAGATGGTGGAATACGCAGAAGTTGATGCCAAGCAACGTGGCGCGCAACGTGTGATCGCGATGACGACCCAAGCGACAAATTTCTTTACCAAGCTTTGCGGTTTTCAAGAAGGCAGTTCCGCAGAGCTGCCTGCTACACGGGAAGCGCACTACCTGGCAAACGGTCGAAACTCTAAAATCCTCTACAAGGATTTATAGAAAAAACGAGACCAATGGACCTGTATCATACCACTGACATGGACGGTGTCTCTGAGTTAAATCCGAATGAAGCACGAATGGAGCAATTGATTGCGCAACTCGAGATGCCGGATTTCGAAGAGGCCGATCATCCCGACCTCTCACTCGTACATGATACCAGTGGATGGGTACTCACACTCTATCCTAGCGGCATTGTGACTTATGAGAATCTGGATGATGACGATGACCAGCCGCGTTTCATGACTGGAATACTCAAAGCCAAGGCATTGCAGCTGTGGAAGTCATTGGCTCGTGGAGATATTGATAGCCTCAAGCAACTCCCTTGGTTGCGCGACGGGGTTTGAGTAGCGAATGGTGCAGTCATTGTGATTTTTAATATGTATCCACGCAGAAGGTCTGTTATTCTAGCCGACCGCAATATCGCTACGCGCAAATATCGAGACGCTATTCTACAAATAGGGGTGTGGGTAGTATACGATGAAGACCCTATGGATAAACTCTTTGCCGCACCCTTGGCTATAATTCCAACCAGCACAGCGTGACCACATAATCGCCCACAAATTGATAGCGGAATTCCATGCGATGCGTCGCGTCGCGTAACTGTACGGGCAAATTCGAGGCAATTTTGAGAACAGAAAGTTGCTGCGTATTGCCGTGTATTTGCAAGGCTAGGTCTTTAAAGTTGGGCTGAGCCCCCCAGACAGGAAACTGAGCTTTATAAAATGCTTCTTTTGCACTGAAAAGTAAGCTGCCGAGTGCCTGATTCTCGCCAACAGTTGCGACCTCAAGGGGATGCACCACTCGCTCCATTGCCCGTGCGCTGAGCCGATTCGTTTTCTCGAGATCGACTCCTAGGTACATCATTTTATCGGCAGAGGCCGCGACAGCGCAACACAAGCCGCGTGAATGCGTGATCGACCCCATAGTAGCAGCTGGCCAAATGGGCAGTCCGTCCGCGTTCTTCGGCAATGCGCACGAAACCTGGCCGATTTGAGCCAACGCCATGCGCGCACAGCGACGGCCTGCGATAAACTCATTCCGACGCGCAAGCACGGCATTAGCCAAGTGGCTGCCCTCTTCCTCGTATTCAAAGGCCTCAACTTCGCTTGCAGCCTGTTGAACTCCGCAGCCTACTGCTAAGGGGAGCAACGCCTGCAAGGCGGTTTGAAGTTCATTAATTTGAATTACATTAGACACAACCATCGAAGCAAAGCGAACACCGCCGAATTCGCAAGCCTTCGGCAAAATCAATTTATGATGCTGCGAAACCTTGCCACCACGTGAATTCACATTAAAAACAAATCATGCGTTTGTATCTTTCTGCTCTAATCGGCCTATGTAGCATGATGCTATTCGTGGCAATACGGGCAAATGGCCAGACTTCCAGCGCTTGGGAAGTGCTAGAGGGCTGCCGTCTTGTCAGTGCTCCGATCAATGACGGCGACAGCTTTAAAGTTCAGCACAAGGATCTGATATTTATTGCTCGGCTGTATTTTGTTGATTGCCCAGAAACGTATGGGACCTACATGGAGCGAGTGCGCGATCAGGCGCGCTATTTTTCAATCCCAGAAGCAGACGTCATGGTCGCTGGTAAACAGTCCGCCACTTTTACGAAAAATTTCCTTCGAGGTGAATTCACCGTTATCACCCAATGGGCAGATGCGCGCGGCGGCAAGGAGTCGCGCGTCTTTGCACTCGTGCGTAAAGACGGCCAGCTGCTTTCCTTGGAGTTAACCCGCAACGGACTTGCCCGTATTTATGGGATGCCAACCAAAGGCAGTTGGCCAAATGGTGCCACGCCACGCGTCTATTTAAGCCAACTCAAACAGCACGAACGCGCGGCGCAAAGAAGCATGACTGGCATCTGGGGCAGCGCGACCGGATCGTTGCAACTCGCCGGCCTCAACCACCTCAGTTCTGACATTGAAGGCACAGGGATAATCAAAGCGCCTGCTACCATTACTCCCGTTACCATAACAACAGGCAGTCGAACTGGTAAGCTTATTCTCAATGCCGCCAGCACAGGGGAACTCGAATCACTCCCTGGCATCGGCCCTGCCCTCGCCGCCTGTATCATCGCCGCTCGCCCAATTGCCACAGTCGATGACCTCGCTAAAATCCCTGGCATCACACTGACGAAGATCGATGCCTTCCGTGCTCAAGTGTTAACAGAGGAGCCACCGCCACCACTCAAAACTGCAGCATTCTACTTAGCGAACACCGAAACCTATCTGAATACAAACGTCACTGTCATTATATCCGCAGTCGTTCAATCCGACCGAGCAGCCCCAGCGAGCTTTCGGGCAGTTATCCTTCAGACTGCGAATCAAGGTGTGTCGGGTGGTAGCATCCCGGCTTTTATTCCGGACGAATTCTTCGACTCTTTTATACAATACTACCAAGAGCCTGCCCGCAGCTTTACAGGCCTGTTATTTCAGCATGACTCCGACACCGTGCTGGTTTATAGCCGTAAGTAATCCTCAGACCCTAAATATATACACACTTTATGAGCTTAAAAAAATTCAAGCACTACCTCGTTCAAGAAGGACAGAACGAAACGCTCTCAAGGGTCAGTGCATCCCCACGCGGTGATCTGCCTCAGAGCAAAAGCGAGGCATTGGCTGAATTAAACGACTTACACCTACGCTTGGGCGATTTGCAACAGCGCTTCCACGTCGATCGCCGTCACAAACTACTAATCGTTCTACAGGGAATGGATACCAGCGGCAAAGGTGGCACCATTAAGCACGTCTTCCGCGGCGTAAACCCGCAAGGTGTGCATGTCGCTGGTTTTGAAAAACCAACGACCCGCGAAGCAGCACATGACTTCCTTTGGCGCGTCCACCAGCACACACCCTCAAATGGCGAAATTATGATCTTCGACCGCAGCCACTACGAAGATGTGTTGGCCGTTCGGGTCAACAAATTGAAGCCTGAATCTGTCTGGGAAAAGCGCTACCGCCACATCAACGACTTTGAGCAACTGCTGGTTGATGAGGATACCATTATTCTTAAATTTTTCCTGCATATCGATCGAGCCACTCAAAAAAAACGTCTGCAAGAACGTCTGGATATACCAGCTAAGAACTGGAAATTCGATCCTTCTGACGTCATTGCTCGCGCAAAATGGAACGACTATGAACAGGCCTACGAGGAAGTGTTCGACAAGACATGCCATCCGCACGCACCATGGTATATTATTCCGGCCAATAAGAAATGGGCGCGTAACTTATTAGTCGCGCGGATCGTCGTCGCTTGCTTGGATGACTTGCACCTTAGCTACCCGAAAGTGGATTTCGATCCCAGTCTGGTAAAGGTCGATTGAGCATGCTCGGTGTTGTGCAACATGGTCTCGAAGACCGCATGCGTTGAGTCGGTTTAGGCGACGCTAACACGTTCGGCGCTTTGCGCAGTAGCGCGTGCCACAAACTGTCAACTGCCCACACTGCCCCAAGAAGCGACGGTTAAATATCCCTAGCGCAACGGAACCCCAGATTCGTGGTGGCCGAGTCCGGTGCATTGGCAGTGCGCGCGCCCAAGCGGTAACGATTGCAATAGCTCGTATGACAAAGAAATGAACCGCCTTTCATCACGCGATTTTCGCCTGTCGGTGGACCCTGCGGATTGACGCGAGTCGCCACACTCTCAGTGCCATGCCATGTCGGGCTGAACCAATCGGCGGTCCACTCCCACACATTGCCAATCATATTGTAGAAGCCCCAGTCCATCTTGCGAAAGGCACGCACGGGCGCGGTCCATTCATAGCCATCTTCGGCCGTGTTGGTCAGCGGGAAATTGCCCTGCCAGATATTGCAGCGGTGTTTACCATTCGGCTCCAGGTCGCTGCCCCATGGATACATGGTTCCCTCGCTGGGGCCGCGCGCTGCGTACTCCCACTCGGCTTCAGTGGGCAGGCGCTTACCGGCCCACTGCGCGTACGCAATGGCATCGTTCCAAGACACGCTGACCACGGGGTGATCCATGCGTTTTTTAATCGTCGAGCCCGGCCCCTCCGGCTTGCGCCAGTAGGCACCATCGATCGCATACCACCACTGAAGTCCCGGCACTGTCTTGGTCTCGCGCAGTTTGCGCTGCTTTGATTTAGACAGTTGACCGATAAAAACATAGGCCCAGCCGAAGCGCTCGGATTCTGTGAGATAATTGGTGGCCTGCACGAATTGCTCAAACTGTTCATTGCTGACTGCCGTCTGGTCCAACCAAAATGGACCCAAGGTCACTGCACGGACTGGTCCCTCGCCATCCGCCTGCCATCCTTCGGGGCCGACGTAACCCATTAGATACTTCCCTCCCTCCAAACGAACCATTCTATCAGTCGAGCCTTTCTGCTCGCAGCAGCTGATCGACACAGCATCCGTGGGTGCATCTACGGCCGCGGTGTTGTTCCGCGGAGGTGTGCAGCATCCTTTTTTAGGCTCCAATGGTTCGAACATGGTTTTATTATTTGGTCTTTATTGTATTCCTACAAGAAAAAGGAGTTAAAAGCAGGATGCGGTTCTTGCCAGTGATGCGATCAGCCCCAAGCATACTGTAATGCAAAGCTTACACGAAAAAATCCTAGCACCCTCTATTCTTGCAGGTGATCATGCTGATCTTAAAAGCAGCTTAAAAGAAATCGAAGCAGCCGGTTTGAGCTGGGTGCATCTGGACATCATGGATGGACACTTCGTGCCCAATCTAACTTTCGGGCCGCAGACGATTAAAGCAATGCGTTCGGCTTCGAGCTTGTTCTTTGATGTGCACCTGATGCTCGATAATCCAGATAAATTCGTCGATGCTTTTATCGATGCAGGTGCTGATCAAGTCACTATCCATGTCGAGCCAGACTACCCGATCGCGGATACCCTAAAGCGCATCCGAGAGCGTGGCTGCAAATGTGGCGTGGTCCTGAATCCAGATACACCTGCTGAAGCTGCGAAGCCCTTTCTGGCAGAGTGCGACATCGTACTACTGATGACAGTCCAACCAGGCTTCGGTGGACAGAAATTCCGCGAAGATGTGCTACCTAAGATCGAAACTTTTTCAAAATGGCGCGAAGAACTGGACCTCAACTATCGCCTCGAAGTGGATGGTGGCGTAGACCTCAAATCCGCTGGCAGTTGCACTGAGCGTGGTGTCGATACCCTAGTGGCAGGCAGCGCATTTTTCAAAGCAGACGACCGTAAACTGTTTAACGCGACGGTTACGGCGTAGGGATGCGACCGTACTCAGGTATTTCATGCTGGGCAGCCAGATAGTATGATAGCCTTGAAACGGTCGCGGCGTTTGTCCCTAAGCGCCATCCGTTGGCCTAACTTCGAGTCGATGACGCGTCGGGACACGCGCCGCTCCCTCAATACAGCTCAGGCTTTCGATCATTGAGCGCGGTCAAGTGTTCGCGGACCTTAGCGACCAGAGAAATATCAATATCGGTTAGATACACGCCTTCCTCCTCACCTGCCTCCAGCAAGATCTCACCCCAAGGATCAACGACCATTGAGTGGCCGAAATAGTGGACTTCGCCGACGGTTGTGCCATGGCTCTCGATGCCACACTGATTCGTCGCGATAAAGTAGGATTGGTTCTCGATGGCGCGTGCCTGAACCAAAGTGCGCCAATGCACCAGTCGCGGATGCGGAAACGCCGCTGGCAGCACTTGAACCTCGGCTCCATCGAGTGCGCATTTACGAAACAGCTCTGGGAATCGAAGGTCGTAGCACACGCTGCAACCGATTCGTCCGAGCTCCGTATCTGCAGTTATTAAGCCTTCCCCCGCTTGCACATGCTTCTCTTCTCCGAACAGCGTGAAAAGATGCACCTTTCGATACCGAGTGGCGACAGTTCCGGTTCGCTCAAAATAATACAATGTGTTGGCCGCTCGTCCAGATTCGGTTTGCTCCAGAAAGGAACCGCAGATCGCAATGTCGAACTCTTGGGCCATCTCCCCGATCTGAGCACTGTGGGCTGCGGCGTCACCTAGCAGTTCAAGGTTACGCTGCCAATCGAATCCAGTGGTACACATTTCAGGCAAAAAGATTGCTTGCGCACCTTGCTTTTTTGCCTGCGCAATCAGTGCACGAATCATTTCGAGATTCGCGAATGGATTGCCCCGTTCGACTTTGAATTGTGCGAGTGCTAATTTCATACGAGTTTCAATGTTTAGTCAGTGTCGAATCGCAACCGAACAACCTGTTGCAATCAATGCGCTTTGATCAATGATTCTTATAAACGTGGAATCTAAAGTGGCTTACTAAGATAATGATTCATCTCAGCAGCAAGGCAGCAATAAATACCGCAGAGAGAGAGAGAGAGTCGCCCACCGAGCCATACGATCCCGAACGCTGCGCCAAAAAACGGTGCAATTTGGTTAATCTGCCCAAAGAACAGCGAATCCGCTATTTTAACTGCGATTTAAACAGCAAATGCGACACTAAGAACCGAAAAAATACAGTTTAAAGCAAATTTGGGGTCCCCTCTTTTTATTTGCCTGTGTATCAATTTATTGGTGTAAAAACCATCTAGCCTTAATTAGATTTGCGATTGATTGGTAGGTAACACTTCTTGTTTCATTTACCCACGACACAATGAAATCAAAGAAAAAGCCGATTAGGCAAAAATAAGGCTTGATTCACCTACCATCCGCCACATGTTTCTCGACTTTCCAAGCTTGAGGACGGCTAGCTCAGTTGGTTAGAGCACCTCGTTTACACCGAGGGGGTCGTGGGTTCGAATCCCTCGCCGTCTACCATTTTTAAAGCTTGAGCCGCGAGGCTCCTATAACATGCGTCATATCATCTCAATCCTCGTTGAAAATCAGTTCGGTGTTCTTGCTCGTATTGCTGGCATGTTCAGCGGTCGCGGCTTCAACATAGAGACTTTAAATGTGGGACCAATGATTGATGATCGTTTTTCACGTATCACTGCCACGATTGTTGGTGATGAAGATGCGCTGGATCAGGTTATCAAACAGGTTAACAAGTTCATCAACGTGTTGGATGTGTCTGAGTTCTCGAGTGGCCAAGCGACTGAACGGGAGTTGATCATCCTGAAAGTTAATGCACCCGCAGCTCAACGTTCAGAGATTATGCAGGTTTGTGATATTTTCCGTGCGAAAATTATCGATGTCGCTGCTGATTCTGTAAATATTGAGATGACCGGTAATTCCAACAAGGTGCAAGCCTTCCTCAACCTGATCGAACCATATGGCATCATTGAGATGGCACGCACTGGTAACCTCGCACTTAAACGCGGATAATTTCGCAATCCTCTCCATTTTAACAACCCAGAAGCTAAGTAGCTTCCACAAACTACGATAAATATGCCTGCTAAAGTCTATACCGACAAGGACGCTGATCTCCGAGTAATTAAAAAGAAGACCCTCGCCATCATTGGCTACGGTTCGCAGGGCCACGCCCATGCGCAAAACTTGAAGGACAGCGGTCTTAATGTAATCATCGGCCTCTACAAGAAGAGCAAGTCCGTCAAGGTCGCTAAAAGCCAAGGTTTCGAAGTATTCGAAACTGCTGAAGCGGTGCAAAAGGCAGACGTGATCATGATCGCTGTGCCGGACATGAAGCAGGCGGAAGTTTACGAAAACGACATCCTTCCAAACCTGACTAAGGGTAAGACCATCGCATTCACACATGGTCTCGCGATCCACTTCGGTCTGATCAAAGCACCCAAGGGCATCGACGTCATCATGGTGGCTCCTAAGGGCCCAGGCCACGTTGTTCGTAGCCAATACGTCGAAGGTAAAGGCGTACCAGCACTGATCGCGATCAACAAAGGCTCCTCTAAGGATGCCAAGAAGATTGCGCTTGCATGGGCGAAGGGCGTAGGCGGCACACGTGCGGGTGTTATCGAAACAACTTTCCAAGAAGAATGCGAAACTGACCTTTTCGGTGAGCAAGCAGTTCTCTGTGGCGGTGCCTCTGCACTTGTCATGGCTGGCTATGAAACACTGGTTGAAGCAGGTTACCAACCAGAAATGGCTTACTTCGAGTGCTTGCACGAGCTAAAGCTGATCGTCGATCTCATGGTTGAGTCCGGTATCTCTGGTATGCGTTTCTCCATCTCCGAAACAGCTGAATGGGGTGACTACATCAGTGGTCCTCGCGTCATCAATGCATCTTCTAAGAAGGCAATGAAGTCGATCCTCAAGGAGATTCAAAACGGCAAGTTCACTAAGGACTGGGTTAAGGAATACAAGGCGGGACTGCCGAAGTACAAGCAGTTCGTCAAGGACGGCCAAGCACACCCAATCGAAAAGACCGGCAAGCGCCTCCGCGCTCTTATGCCATGGGTCAAGAAGCGCAATATCGGCGGTTCACAAGCATCTTACAACTAGGCTATAGTTCATTTTTGTAATTCAAAGCGGTCGTCGGTTTATACCGTCGACCGCTTTTTATTTTGTAATACAATCGCAATATAATCTTTCGATGTTCATTATTGAACGATCGAAGTTCATCGTTCGAAGCCCATGGCAACGCCAATACTAATCGCCACTCGCAAAAGCCCACTCGCCCTCAAGCAGACCGAGATGGTACAAGCGTGGCTGCAGGAGGCGCTCCCCGAAGAGCAATTCGGGGAGTTACGCCTGAGCACTAAAGTCGACGAACGCCTAACTTGGTCACTAGAGAAGCGCGGCGGTATCGGCCTCTTTACCAAAGAGCTTGAAGACGCGCTACTCGATGGCCGAGCAAGTATCGCGGTGCACAGCGCCAAAGATCTTCCCACACAATTTCAAGCCGACCTCTGCATCGCTGGCTACATGCCACGCGCCCGCGCCAATGATGTGCTGGTTCACCGAAGCGGCACACCAGCACCGAAAACGATTGCGACCAGCAGTCCGCGCCGCCGCGCACAAGTCGGCATCTTTCAAGAACAAGCGGAATGGACCACCATCCGCGGCAACGTCGCCACGCGTATGCGCAAGATCGTCGAGGGCGAAGCCGAAGCCACACTCCTCGCTGCCGCAGGCCTTGATCGCTTAGAGATATCTTCACACGAAGGCCTTGAATTCGTCGAGCTGCCAATCGATCAAGTCGTGCCTGCCCCGGGCCAAGCAGCCATTGCCATCCAATGCCGCGCTGCCGACCTGCCACGCTACGAGCACCTGTTCTGCGAAACGACCAAGCGCGCCGTTACCTTAGAACGCACCTTCCTCCGTCGTCTTGGTGGCGGTTGCCAAACGCCTGTAGGCGCGCACTACGCCGACGGCACCTTCTACATCTTTCATCCAGAAATCGGCCATACTAGCTTCGAATTTGAACTCGTGTCTCTTGACGAGATCGATGCGATTATCGAGCGCATCTTCTCTGACCTAAAATTCGAACAGTAAATTCCATTCTTCCATGGAGGGCAACGCTCCGTCGTTGCCACCAATAGTTCGAGACGGCCCAATCCAATGCATGGAAACGACGGAGCGTTTCCCTCCAGGGAATTAGCTTAATCGTAATTGTTCTTTCAGTCGCCCATAGGGCACTCACTTCAATCACCCCTTCGGGGCAAACCGCAGACGGTTCACCATCTCCGCGCTATTCGCGCTCCGTCGTAATTCCCAATTCCTAATTCCCAAAAAATGTCTTCTCAAAATAAAACAGGCACAGTCTATCTAGTCGGCGCAGGCCCAGGTGATCTCGGTCTCATCACTGTTCGCGCACGTGAGTTGATCGAAACTGCCGATGTGCTGCTCTATGACTATTTAGCGAACCCAAAACTACTCGAATGGACCAAAGAAGGCGCAGAGGCAATCTACGTCGGCAAGAGTAATCAGCGACACTCCATCCCACAGGATGAGATTGAGGAAATCCTCGTTAATCGTGCCCAAAAAGGCCTAAACGTAGTGCGTCTCAAAGGCGGCGATCCTTTCGTCTTCGGACGTGGTGGCGAAGAAATCGAGCAATTGGAAATCGATAAGATTCCCTTCGAAATCGTCCCCGGCATCACTGCAGCGCTCGCCACCGCGGCCTACGCGGGCATCCCCCTCTCCCATCGCGAACACAGTTCCGCGATCACTTTCCTCACCGGCCACGAAAATCCAGAGAAGCAGTCGCTCAGTATCGACTTCAAGGATTACGGACAAAACAAAGGCACGCTCTGCATCTACATGGGCATTGGCCAACTGCCGCGCATCATCGGCGAGCTCAAAGCCGGTGGCATGCCAGGCAGCACACCCGTCGCGATCGTTCAATGGGCGACGCTCAATCGTCAACGCTCACTGATTGCTACGATCGATACCGTCGTTGCCGACCTCGCTGCATCTGGACTAGGTTCACCTGCGATGGTGATTATCGGCGAAGTCGTCGCGAATCGCTCGAAAGCGGAGTGGTTCGAAGGTCGCCCACTCATGGGCAAAAAGATCGTCGTCACCCGTGCCCGCGATCAAGCTGGTCAACTCACCGCATTGCTCGAAAGCAACGGTGCCGAAGTCATCGAGCTGCCGTTTATCGAAGTTCAACCAGATATCGACCCGAAGCTAATCACTGAAATACTCGCGGGCATCGCGATCTATGAGTGGATCATCTTCACCAGCGTCAATGGCGTGAAGGCCTTCTTCGACATCTTCTATAAAGCATTCGACGACATCCGTTGCCTCGGCCCGATGCGCATCGCCGCAGTTGGTGCAGCCACTGCACGCGAGATCGAAAAACATCACCTCAAGGTCGATCTCATCCCAGAGAAAGCCAATGGCGACGCCCTCGTGGATACCTTCATCAAGGACGAAGGTATCGAAAGCATTCAAATGCTCGTGGTCACCGGGAATCAAAACCGTGAGTCCCTCGTCCAACGCCTCGAAACCGAAGGCGGCGCGATCGTTGACACCTTGCCACTCTACAAGACCAGCAAGACAGACTTAAGCCAGCACCCCGCCGCCGAGCGTTTCCGCAAGGAAGGTGCCGACGCCGTGCTGTTCACCAGTTCGTCCACCGTGAAGTCATTCATCGATCAAGCCGCAGCGCTTACACTTGCAGCAGATGCAATCCAACCAGCATTCGGCAGCATCGGCCCACTCACGACCAAGACCTTAAAAGAACTCGGCCTCCCCGTCGGCTTTGAATCGAAGCACGCCAGCCTCGATCACTTCGTCAACGCAACGACTGAGCATCTGAAGGGATAGGTTCGTCCTAATCCTACTCTTAATCTTACTCTTAATCCTCTGAGACAGAACCTACTGCTTATACGAAGCGGCAGATTAAGATGAGGAGTAAGAGTAGGATTAAGAACCAGAATTGCCTAGCCCTTCAAGGCAGCGAAATACGCATGCCAGGGCAAAGTCGCACATTTGATCCGCGCGGCGAACTTACGCACACCCGCTAAGGCGGCGATTTCGCCATCGACTGACAAATCAGCTTCTAGGTTAAGTTCGGTCGACAACAAGTCCGCCACCCGCTTAAACGCGACCTCGGCTTCAGCCAGCGTCTTTCCAGTCAGCACTTCTGTCATCATCGATGCGGATGATTTACAGATCGCACAACACGCCGACTCAAACTGCACCGCTTCGATGTGGTCGCCATTTAGCACCAAGAAGATCGTCAGCTTATCGCCGCAGATCGGATTATAGCCTTCTGCGGTATGCGTGTAGTCTGCCAACGCACCGTAATGCCGTGGCCGCTTATTGTGGTCGAGAATGATGTCCTGATACAGGTCGTGGAGATCGTCTGACATTTTATGCTACGCTCGATAACTGATGAATAATGGCGAGAAGACGACGACTAACAGAAGAACTGCTTCATCTTATTCAGCGCAGCGACCAGCCGTTCGACATCTTCGAAATCATTATAGAACGCGAACGATGCACGTGCCGTCGCAGGCACACCAAAGCGCTTCAGCAGTGGTTGCGTGCAATGGTGCCCTGCTCGAATCGCAATGCCCCCCGCATCGAGAAAGGTGCCAATGTCGTGCGGATGGATGTCATCAATCAAGAACGAGATCACTGAAGCCTTCTCAGGCGCGGTGCCGATAATCCGTAATCCATCAATCGCAGTGAGTTGCTCGGTCGCCGCTTGCAATAGCGCGAGTTCATGCTGCAGCGCCCCAGCACGATCCAATCCGTTCAAATAATCAAATGCTGCGCCTAGCCCGATCACACCCGCGATATGCGGTGTGCCTGCTTCAAATTTACCTGGGATGCCCTTATACGTAGTGCCATCAAAATCAACCTTCTCGATCATATCGCCACCGCTTTGATACGGCGGTAATTTCTCTAGCCACTCACGCTTGCCCCACAGCACCCCGATTCCAGTCGGGCCGCAGACCTTGTGCCCGGAGAATACGAAAAAGTCACAATCCAAATCCGCCACGTCCACCGGCATGTGCGGCGTCGACTGCGCACCGTCGACCAGCACCGGCACGTTCAGCGCATGCGCCTGCTCGATCATTGTTTTAACAGGATTGATGGTGCCCAGCGAATTAGACACGTGCACCACCGAGACGAGCTTGGTCTTCTCCGATAGTAACGCCTCATAAGCTTCCATGTTGAGCACGCCATGATCATCGACCGGCACCACCTTTAAGACGGCCCCGGTCTTCTGTGCCGCGATCTGCCACGGCACAATATTGGCATGATGCTCCATATGTGTGATCAGGATTTCGTCCCCAGCCTGCAACACGGACTCAGTAAATCCATGCGCGATCAGGTTAATCCCCTCAGTTGTACCGCTGGTAAAAATGACTTCATCCGGATCCGCTGCGCCAATAAAGGCCGCCGCTTTGGCGCGAGTCGCCTCATAGGCATCCGTCGCCTTTTCGCTCAAGTAATGGACCCCGCGATGGATATTTGAATTCTCCGCACGATAATAGCGGTCCACGGCTTCAATCACCGCAAGTGGCTTCTGCACAGTCGCCGCGCTGTCCAGATAGGTCAACGGCTTGCCGCGCACTTCAGTAGCGAGGATAGGAAAGTCAGTCCGCACGCGGCGGTAATCAAATGTCAGTACATCATTCACGCACGCAAAATGGCCTACCTGCGAAAGAATCTCAATTGAAATGCAAAGAAATATATGATTCCTACCATTTAGCCCAATTCAATCTATTGAAGCTTCGAATCTAAGACACAAGTACTTTGCTGTGCCGTTGCGTACCTTCACCCACTTAGACGGGCCGTCACGTGCTTAAATGGGCCAGTTTAGATGCCGTTCAGCTCATCCCCTCGAGCGGGAATTCTAAGTCATATTGGTCAAGTGTTTCGTTTAGGGAAGTTTCAGCCAAGTTGTAGAGCAGGAGCTTCTCTTCGGTAGAAGGCGGTATGATTGTTGCCAGCTTTAGTTCTATTTCAATTTGGGCCATAATCTTTTGCAGTGCAATTGCGCCCATGGTTCCCGCCATACCTCTGAGAGTGTGCAGGTGTAACTGTGTCGCTTTAATTTCGCCTTGCAGCAAAGCTCCCTTAATCCCCTGCAACTGAATCAAGGAATCGGTCCGGAAAATTTGCAGTAGTGTAATATATAAATCTCGTCCGCCACCCAATGATTCGATGGCTTGCGCAGCATCAATTACGGTAGTTGCGCTCTTGGCCGTCTGTTCGATCAATGATGTCTCGGCTTTAAGCTGACTAACTTTGGTGTGGCGCTCAATGGTTGTCAGCAACTGCTCCAGCCCTATGGGTTTGCTGATATGGTCGACCATGCCCACTGCAATGCAGGCCTCGTGGTCTGCTGACATGGCATTCGCAGTCAGCGCGATAATAGGAACTGAATGCATTCTAGGATGCTTACGGATTTGACGAGTCGCCTCTAGGCCATCGATACCTGGCATCTGCATGTCCATTAGAATGGCATCAAACGGAACAATCGCTGCCAGCGCTCGCATTTTACCTTCAACACCATTGGAGGCAATCGTCACTGTGGCCCCGTTTTTATGCAAAAGCTCTTTGGCGACTTGCTGGTTCAGCAAGTTATCTTCTATCACCAGCAAGTGTAATCCCAGCAAGCGCTGGGTGCCCTGTAGCATGCTTTTGCGTGTGCTGCACTCGGAAGACGCGGATGTCGCTGTTGTGATCGCATCAGAGAGCATGCCAGCAGTGATGGGCTTGACTAAGTGAGTATCGCAAACGCCATTGCCTTCCTTTGGGTCCATTCCTAACTCTTGTTGAGCGGTGACCATGATCACCGCGGGTGCGTCTTGCTGAGTTCCGAATAGATGGCGAATGCGCCGGGTGGTCTCGAGGCCATCCAGGCCTGGCATAATGCGGTCGACCAGCACTAACTGGTAGGCGGGTGTATCGGTCTGCTGGAGCATCTGCAGAGCCTGCTGGCCATTACTGGCGCAGTCGCACTCCAAGCCAATCGACCGGACCATTTTTTGTAGTATTTCCCTAGCCAGAGCATTGTCATCCACAACCAACGCTCGCATCTGTGGCAGTGGCGTCATCCGCTTAAATGTGGACACACACTGCATGTGTAGGGTGAAGAAGAAACGGCTACCCTTGCCCAGTTCGCTCTCCACTTGCAAAGTGCCCCCCATGAGTTCGACCAATTCTTTGCAAATGGCCAATCCTAAGCCGCTACCGCCGAAGCGTCGAGACGTCGAGGACTCAGCCTGCTTGAAGTTGAAAAAAATGTGTTCCAATTGGTCCGAGGGAATTCCGATGCCAGTATCCGTCACAGCAAACTCGACCTCCAGCGTTTGCTCATCCTGGCGAATAACGCGAGTGCTCAGTAGCACCTCGCCCTGTTCTGTAAATTTGAGCGCATTGCCAGCCAGATTGAGCAGGACCTGACGTAGGCGCATCGAATCGCCGATCAAATCGGTGGGCATCTTCGGATCAATGTCATAAAGCATCTCGATTTCTTCTGTCTCTAAATTAGCTGACAGGATGTCGCTAAGATCACGCATGACTGCATCGAACACAAAGCTTTTGGATTCCAGTGACATTTCACCAGCTTCGACTTTGGAGACATCCAAAATGTTGTTGATGATGGTCAGTAGCGATTCACTGGCGTTTTTCATTTTACTGGTGTAGTCCAGCTGATGCCTAGTTAAATCAGTATGCTGCAGTAGTTTTAGCATGCCCAATATCCCGCTTATAGGCGTGCGGATCTCATGGCTCATATTTGCCAAGAATTCACTCTTAGCTCTATTGGCAGTCTCGGCTTGAAGCTGTGCCTCATCTCGTTTGAACTTAGTCGCCTCTAGTGAGATCATCATCGCATTAAAAGTCTTCGCGAGATCTCCGACCTCGTCAGTGCGGCCCTCAACTAAGATTTGGGTACTGAAGTCGCCGTCGCAAATATTGCTCGCAATCTTCGAAATTTGCTTGAGTGGGTTTGCGATGTTCCTGGTGATGGTGTAGCCCATTGTTGTCAGTACGATCAAGGCACTCAGCGCACTAGCAACGATGATGCTTTCTGACTGTTTAATAAGGTGCTGTTCACTATCTGTAAGTGCCACCTGTAATGAATTTTCGGCTTGATCCATCTGCTCCACTTCGCTGCGGATTACATTCATTATAATTTGGCCTCGGCCGGAACTCACGATTTTAATGGCAGCGTCAACGCCCATTTTCCTTCGCACGGAAATAGTCTCCTCTAATTCCGCAAACTTATTATCTATTAACTGCTTAAGGGACTTGAGAGATTCTTTCCGACTGGCATCGTTCTGAGTCAAATCAACTAGAGCCGAGAAATTTTCATCAATTTCTTGTTTCGCTCTGTCAAACGGCTTTAGATATTGATTGTCGCCCGTAATGAGGTACCCACGTTGCCCTGTTTCAGCGTCCTTCAAGCCTGAGATCAACTTAGCCTGGGCATTCAGTACCAAATGGGAATGGTTAAGCTGATCCTCTGCACTTTGCAGCTTAAGTAAGCACCTGTAGTAGATGACGCTGATTAGCACAATAAATAATAACGCGAGGATATATCCTCCAAAAATTTTCTTTCTGACGGTTAAATTTGGTCTTATTTTATTTAGCATCTTGGATGTCTGCCTTGATAAAGTACGCTGAACCCAGTAGAACGTTGTATTTTTAGGCTAGGTTAGACTATTCGATCGTTAGCAGCTTACTGTTACTTAGCTTAGTCATAGGAATAACGCTTATTTATACATAACATGCAAGCATGACTTAACTCCCTTTCGTAATCCTTAGGTACCAAATTAAGCCTCATCGGCGATGAATGCGAAAGTCTCGATTGAAACGACAGACCGTTTGACCTGAGAGGTAACAGGTCGTTGATATGGGACTTACTTGAGCAATGGACCGCGAAAGGAGTGTGGGCGACTCGCCCACATTGATCCTGTGTTACTGCAAAGGAGGCGACTCGCCCACATTGATCCTGTGTTACTGTAAAGGAGGCGACTCGCCCACATTGATCCTGTGTTACTGTAAAGGAGGCGACTCGCCCACATTGATCCTGTGTTACTGTAAAGGAGGGCGAGTTGCCCTCCCTCATTTGCCCACTAATCGACGATTAACCCTTTTTTAGTTCATCGTCGATTAGCGGGTAAGGTATAGATGGGTGGTGGATTCGCATCTGGCTCTTGGGAGGGACGACCTCCGTGTCGTCCGGTACCGATGCGGCATTCGCTTCTGGGCATTTGGGAGGGACGACCTCCCCAACAGAATCGCCGCCACATTGGGCACAGGGTGGTATTGACCCACTAATCGACGATGAACCCAAAAAAGCCCTGCTAAAATCTAGCAGGGCTTGTCGGTTTTAAATCGAACAG
>Ga0206130_10000204_pt1 | contig 103128 bp, 98 predicted proteins | sample Helgoland_Spring_9_FD_148637 | JGI IMG/M metagenome (GOLD analysis project Ga0206130, IMG submission 148637) | Pelagic subsurface seawater microbial communities from Kabeltonne, Helgoland, North Sea - Helgoland_Spring_Bloom_20160512_1 | ecosystem: Environmental > Aquatic > Marine > Epipelagic ...
AAGCCACACAAGCGCTTGGGTAGGTTGTTTTAACGCCATGAGATAAGCCGCATACAGGGTCAAACTGCAAAGAGCACATTTCTGGTCGTTGCCCACTACATCTAACCGCATGTTCAGAGGCGTTCCCGGAAAAAGCACCAGCAGAGAAAAATACCAGAAAAACCGATATCAGGTTGAATCTAATCATGGTGTTTTATCGGCCTAAAAGCAGTTAATCGCTTTAGAAAATTCATTCAATAGACTATGCCTCTTTGATGACCTTGTATGATGGGTATTGTAGCTTGTTAATAACACCAAAAAGCCACTATCTACTGGAACGTTAAGGCCAACCAACGCTGACGGACCTGCGAATCCTTAAAACAAGACGACCTTTATTCCAGACCCCACCCGATTCTTAGACTGGCACGACTAGATTGATCAAGCCAGTAATTAGGGCCTCTTGATCCATTACCTGATCGTCCATTCTCATCAAAGCATTCGTCACTAGCATCGCGGCGCCAAAGGGTACGGATGTTGTATAAAGTGTGACCAGCACGGGATCAATGTCAGCGTGCCTTCCTGCAGCCTGGGCTGCTTGTACGGCAGACTTAATCACATCATTAAAGGCGATTTGAGAATCTTTAACCGAGTTGTCAGTGTAAAGCCGCAAGTCAGGGTGGCTCATCGCCTGAAATTCAGATTTGTTCTCAAGCGCCCAACGCAGGTAACCACGTCCTAGTGCGTTCAATCGTACATAAGGATTTTCTGTCTCAGTGGCCGCTGCAGATCGTAAGGTTGCGTCGCGCATTTTGTTCCAAATATCCGTGACTAGCGCCGACAGCAGCTCAGATTTTGACTTAAAGTGTCGGTTGGGCGCGCCATGTGATACTCCCAGATCGCGGGCAACAGCCCGCAAAGACAAGGCCTCTATTCCCTTCTCAGAGATAATCTCGGCTGACCTTTTGAGCACAGCAGCCTTGAGGTCACCGTGATGATAGGGCTCTGGTTTCTTGCTGGATGTTGCTGTCATAGGGGCAGCCTAACGCATCAGTGTTGACAGTGTCTACATGCGCGCTTATGCTTTCCCGCAAGAACTCAAGATCCCCTTACGCTCGACAATTTGAAGCACATCATTATGAAATTTCGGAAACTCATCGGTTATATATTTTCACCCCTGACATTTGGCATTGGTTTCTTAAGCCCCCTCATCGGGCAGATTCTAACGGCCGTAGGCTATGCCAATGGCATTGACAATATCTACCTTGGCCTGGGGATCGGTATCTCACTTGGGTTGCTGGCTCAAATTAGAGGCAGCTGGGTTTGGGTAAAAGCATGAGCGAAAATGTAAAAAAGATTTGTAGCAATGCCGATATAGCGTCCATGACTGACTCTGATTGGGATCAAATGACGGATGGTGAGTTAGACGTTCTGGAGAGAAATATTGCAGCCAAGTATATGCATGTTGTCCCTTGGGGCGCGGTAGCTTGGGGACTAGGTAACTGTTTGATCTGGCTATCGCTCTGGCCGCTGGTGCTGATGGATATCGTGTCAATTTGGGTAGCGGGACCTATCGCGACCTTGAACGTAATGCTTTCCTATTTGCCTTCCCATGAAGCACAGCACAGTATCATTGCCAGAGAGGGCCATCCCTTGCGTTGGCTTAATGAACTCGTTGGGCATGTATCGGTGATTCCATTCGCTGTGCCATTTAGAGTGTTGCGCCATACGCATATGGAGCATCACGCCCATGCGAATGATCCGAAATTAGACCCTGACTACAGGGTCTCTACCATGGGGCGGAATGATTGGGAATTCTTTAAAAACACTGTTCTAAGCAGGCAGCCTGCAGCCAAAGATAACGACGCCTACGGTGAGGCGCTTGCGAGAACAGGCAAGTCACACGTTATGATGGACTTTTTGGCCTACAATCTAATTTATATTGGCACCTTGTTCATCATGGCCTGGACGGGCCATGCTATCGAAGCGTTTTTCTTGTGGTGGTTGCCTAAGCAAGTCACAACGACTTATATCAACTATTACTTAAGCTGGATGCCTCATCGACCAGCTGAGCAGCAAGGCCGATACAAGGACACATTGCCCTTCAAAAGCATGATAGGTAACATCGGATCTATGGGGATGCAGTATCACGCAGTTCACCACCTATACCCACGCATTCCCCTAAGCCTAACGCCTGCAGCTTTTAGAGAATTAAGACCAATATTGATTCGCAAAGGTATGGATACCCGCGGTTTGTGATGAATGAAAGAGACAATAGCGCGGCGCGTAACGACATTGATCCCAGACCTGGGATTAAAGAAACTGCAAATCAAGAGCTCAGGGACACCACTTCCCAGTAGCACTTATTCTAAGCATGCGTTTTAGCGATACTTTCAGCTTCGTGGTAGAACACGCCTTAAAAAACCTAACCTTAAGGCACCGTCCCTCAGTGAGTAGGGTAGATTCGAGCTTATAATTTCAAGTAGAGGGAAATATGAAACGATGTAGCGCTGAAGAAGCTGTCAAACTCATTCGCCCGGTTGATTCTCTTTGCCTTGGATTCGGGCCGGCGCAGCCCTGCAGCCTGCTCGAGTCAATGTCCAATCGGGACGACTGGGAAGATCTAACGGCTTTTGGCGGAATGATTTTGGAGCCCTATCCCATCTTTACGAAACCAGGCGTTCACCTCCTGTCTGGATTTTTTGGTCCCGCCGAACGGGCTCTACGCAACGCCGGCCATGATGTGGCTTTTCTTCCCGGTGATTTTCGTCGCTTCAAACTTTTTGCCGAAAGAATGCACGCACGAATCATGGCAATCACCGCAACCCCGCCCGACGCCGACGGTTTCCTAAGCCTGTCGATCGCGGCTGGAGCCACTGTGGACGAAATTCACCGCTGCGGCAGTGATCCCGATCGACTTCTCATCGTGGAGACGACGCCATTCTTGCCTCGCACTCTAGGACTGCTGCCGGATCACAGCCATCGTGTGCACGTCGATGAAGTTGACATCATGATTGAAACACAACGGGTCCCCATGGAGCTTGCCGAAGCCGAACCCACTTATATCGAACGGGCCATTGCTGCCTTGGTTCAGGCATTTGTCCCCGACGGCGCCACGCTCCAAACGGGTATTGGCGGTATACCCGGCGCGGTAGCGGGCCTGCTGGCCGACGGACCGGGCGGGGACTACGGCATCCATAGCGAAATGTTCACGACAGGTTTAATGCGGCTTCACAAAGCGGGCAAGGTATCCAACAATCACAAAGGCTCCCACGTGGGCTATTCCGTGGCCACTTTTGCGATGGGTAGCGCAGAACTTTACCAATGGTTAGACGGTCAGGAAGCCGTGAGATTTCTACCTGTTGAGCACGTCAACACGCCGATGATTATCGCGGCCAACCGCAACATGCGGTGTATCAACGGCGCTTTGATGGTCGATCTGGCGGGCCAGGTCGTTGCCGACAGTATTGATGGGCGCCAACACTCAGGGATTGGCGGACACGAGGACTTTACTTCAGGCGGGAGTCTTGAGGCTGACGATCGGTCGATGATCTGCATGCCATCAACCGTTGAAGTTGGCGGTGAAACATTGTCACGGATCCATGCCACCTTCTCTGCGGGCACGATAGTAACGACTCCCAGACACCAGCTTGATATCGTAATAACAGAATACGGTGCAGCCGAAGTATTAGGGCTGACAGTCAGCGATCGTGCCCATGCCTTGGCAGAGATCGCCCATCCCGACTTTCGTGCTGCTTTACATGCACAATCGGACAAGATTGGCTGAGTCCAACGCTTGTATACCAAGGTGATTTTAGGCTCGATACTGACGTCACGTTCACATACACCTGGCGGTGACAGCCAGACTTACCCGCCATATCTTCTCGAACTGGCCCAGAGCAACCGACCTGAAATCAGCTGCCCACGATTGAATTTCTTTTTCTATTAGTCTTTGCGATGAGCGGTCACTACCGTCACGGATCTCTAAACTAGCCTGCGCCACGCTCGCCGTAGCTGCAGCCAGCGGAATGTCGGGATAAACGCCAAGTGCCGGGTTTTTTCGTTTGCCTAGCAAACGATCACCCGCCCGCTAGTACTTTAAGCCATTCGGATAAGACAGCAGGTAAAGCCCCTTTGCGTCAGCAACGTTTGTAAGACTCTTCTTTAGACTTAGCTTGTTTGACTTGTTGCCATCATGAGTCCCGCCAAGACGCACTCGTATCATGTTCAGGTCGGTTTAACCGTATGTCTTGTAAGCTCTTAAGCATTCTTCAACATGGCACAAACCAATATTAACATCCCCTAAATATATGGCCTTAGCGGTTCCTATGATATCTACTAACAGGAGGGCGTTTGGTGCCGCAAAGACGCCCCACAAGTGTTCTGGAGAAGGCTTTGTGCCGTTTGGTGGCAATTATTGGGCCCAGGGCAGTGTGTAGCCCCCGCTATTATTATTGTGTACCTACCGGTCCAAACAAGAAGCCAGTTTTAAAAAAGACTTGTCTGCAGTTGCAAAAATGGCAGCGCATCTGAGGCGACGTAAGCAAGGACTTAGTCTTGGTAATTTATTCCACTACGGTCAACAAAGGCATAGGTCTTCGAAGAACCATCTTTGAGCAAGAGCTTTATCTCGTAGGGGTCAATCCGGTTGTTATATTCCATTCCTGGTGAACCAACTGGCATACCTGGAACAGCCAGGCCAATTGACTCATTGATTGGATTTTCAATAAGACGCGTCATCGCTTCAGCAGGTACATGCCCTTCGAAAACGAGTCCGCTGTGATGAACAGCCGTATGACAGGATTGATACTCTGGAGCGACTCCTTTTTCTAGTTTAATCAGAGGCAAGTTTGATACATCCCTTGCCTCTGTATGAAATTCGTTGTCTTCAACATGATCAATCCATTCTGAGCAACAGCCGCAGGTTGGACTTTTGTAGACGATCATTGCGTCGGTTGCGCTTTCATCTGTGGCTAATTTTGATTTCACCAAAGTATCAGCACCAACAATGACCGCGGCAAGCAACGAAAGCGCCCCGACCCCTTTAATAAAATATTTCATCATTTCATTCCTTTCCTTCAAGACGGTTCCTCTTTTTCTGTTCGGCTTCATTTTTCTGGGCTGAGGCCGCAAAGCGGCCATCAAGATTATTATCTTCCTGCTAAAATATACGAGAAGTCAATTTTAAAAAAAAGAGGCAGCGTCAGAAGGTTTCGCGGGTGCCGGCGTACCGAAAATAAATGTCACCTTCATTTTTAAGGTAAGCATCAGTTCGCACTATTTGGAATAACCTTTTTATGATATTCCAAAAAGCAGAAGCCGTCTTGGCGCAGTTCCGCAACAGAGTAGGTTCATCTTTATAAAGCAGCCAGCCTTCGCCTAAGTTCAGACAGTTTTTCACTTGGATATTCACCAGTAATGTCTGGGCGTTGTCCAATTCTCAACAGCCGCTTCGCCTCGTGAAACAACTGTTCTTCGGTGAGTTGCATGCCCTGATAAATAATCTCGCCCGCCGTATCCAACAGGAACAACGGGGCTGCTTTTTCACCCCCCTCTAGTGACTCAAAGTTTGGACCGACCAGACTCTTCAGAAAACCCCTCGAGGCCCATGGCGCTTTATTTTCATACCTGTCCAGAAATTCCCGCCCGGCGCCATAGCGGGTTGTAGAAGGCGACCACGCCGGTGAAACGACAGAACCAATAAGCAGGTGCGACGCATCATCATGCAGGATCAGCGCTTTTGCAGACCCTCCCGGTGCGATCACTATGGGCTGTTCTCCAAGAGAGACCTCATAACCCATGGTGACTTTCTCACATGAACCATTTTTGGCAAACAGATAGTAATCCACCGGCCCGCCTTCAATGAGTATCTGCACGTCATCTGATTCCATATAGTGCAGATGACTTTGCGGCATCTCACGGGTAAGCATAAAATAAATCACGTTGTTGACAGCCTGCTCGCCCAGTTCAATCTCTGAAACATTCACCACCTGAAAGAGACCTGATTCAAGGTTCATTTCCGTTAGCCCAAGGGTGCTCACCAGTTCATCGATCCTTCTTCGCATCATTGTTGGGACTCCGGGTTTTCAGGTTAACTTTCTTCTGCGTCGTGTTTATGTTTCAGACTCAACAGATTTCCTATCAGACACTCTACACGACTAACATCCGGACCCCTGCCTTTGATTCTCTTCCAGAGGACAGCCCCATCATATTTGTAAATCTTTCTTGAGTTTTATTAATTGCTAACTCTGCAAGAGGTTTATTACAGTCTTCACGAGGAACCATGACAATAAGACTTGCCATATTATTGGTGTTAACAATCATGATATTTCTCTCGGGGTCAATTGCTGGCCCACCCCAGTTATTTCCGCCAACCCCACTTGGATAATGACTACTTCCCTCAAGAGATGGTGGTGTAAAAAGACCTTCATTTCTTAATTTTTCGGCAGTTTTTTTTTGCAATACCCTCGATCCCAGAAAGTAAAGCCAAAGGCCTTATCAGGATCAAAATAGGTTGGGTTGAGAGGAGCTGGTTTAGTTGGGAATGGTTGAGTTTTAGAAACATAATCACCCTCTATAGCACCTTGAGGAACTTCTCTTTCTTCGACCGGAAAAATAGGATCACCTGTTTCTCTGTTCAATAAAAAAACAAGACTTGTTTTTGTTGTTTGAGCTAATGCTTTTATTAATTTTCCGTCTCGCTGGAATTCATAAAATGTTGGTTGCGAAGGAACATCATAATCCCAAACATCATGATGGACAGTCTGGAAACTCCATTCTAATTTTCCTGTGTCAGCATTTAACGCAACTACAGAACTAGAATATTCTTCCAAGCCTTCTCTATGGCCCCCATAATAATCAGGCGATGCATTACCGGTCGGAAGATAAACCATAGAGTGGCGTGGCAAGCCCCGAGCCATTCGCTGTGACAATGGCCCTTGCGTATTCCGGCCCAATCTGGACACCTATTCCGGTCCAAAATGAACACTGATTCCGGTTTAAAATGAACACCTGTTCTGGTTTTATTTGAACACTTTCCAGTGATTTCCAGAATCACTGTTCAAATTGCCAGAATAGCCGTTCACTTTGAGCCAGAATCGCCTCTAGTGCCTTGATATTAAATAGCTTTTGTTACCATGCGCCGCTTCTAAACAACGAAGTGAGCGGTCCATGGCGAGAGGTAAATTATCAATGCGATATATCAAAGAGATACTACGCCTCAGGTATGAGGCAAAACTGAGCCAGCGCGACATCTCGCGCAGCGTTAGGGTCAGTGTCGGATCTGTAAATCAGTATCTTGCGCGGGCGGCTGAAGCCGGGATCGGCTGGCCGTTGCCAGAAGATATGGACCAAAAAGCGCTCATCAAGGCGCTGTTTCCCGACCAACAAACCCCGCGCAAGTCTGGATTTGTTGTCCCTGAGTGGTCAACGGTGCAGATTGAACTTCGCCATAAAGGCGTCACCAAACAGCTACTCTGGGAAGAGTATTGCCAGGCACATCCACATAACGCCTACAGCTACTCCCAGTATTGCCATCACTATCAGGGTTGGCTAGCGCAGCAGCGACGGTCCATGCGCCAGGTGCACAAGGCAGGTGAAAAAACCTTTATTGATTACGCCGGACCGACGGTGCCGGTGATCAATCCAGACACGGGCGAGGTGAGACGCGCGGCGATCTTTATCGCGGTGCTGGGTGCTTCCAATTACTCGTTTGCCGAAGCCACCTGGAGCCAGACTTTGGGTGACTGGCTTGAATCTCATGTGCGTGCATTTGAGTTCTTTGGTGGCACCACGACGATTGTCATTCCAGACAACCTTAAGAGCGCCGTGACCAGGGCCTGCCGTTACGAGCCGGAGATGAATCGAACTTACAACACCCTCGCCGAGCACTACGGCGTGGCGATTATCCCGGCAAGACCGAGAAAACCGAAAGATAAATCAAAAGCAGAAAATGGTGTGTTGCTGGTAGAACGCTGGGTGTTGGCAAAGCTCCGGCATGAAACCTTCTTCACCCTGGCAGCCCTCAATACCCGCATCAAAGAACTGCTCGAGCATCTCAATAACAAACCCTTCCAGAAACTGCCCGGGTCTCGTCGTAGCCAGTTCGAGGCACTCGATAAACCCGCACTGCGGACGCTACCCAAGCACCGTTATCACTATGTCGATATCAGACAAGTCAAAGTCAACATTGACTACCATGTTGAATACAAGAAGCACTTCTACTCGGTACCACATCAGCTGGTTGGTAGCCGCCTTGAGGTGCATGCCAGTTCAAGCAGTGTTGAGGTGATCAACCTGGATAAGCTAATCACCACGCATCCCCGCAAATACCACGCAGGCTTTACTACCAACCCAGGGCATATGCCGGAGAATCATCGCGGCCATGCCACCTGGACACCCGAGCGGTTACTCAACTGGGGCGGCAAGATCGGCCCGAACACCCGGCAAATGGTGCAGCAGTTATTTGATGACAAGCAACATCCAGAACAAGCCTATCGAGCTTGCTTAGGATTGCTCAATCTCAACAAAAGCTATGGTGATGAGCGCTTAGAAAATGCTTGTCTGTTGAATTGCACCGAATATTGAGCCAATTGTCGCAAATATTTGCATATTGGAGTCACCCACCTCCAAGATAAAAAACACAGTGCAATTCGGCGCCTGAGACGATCCAGGCGGGTTAAATTCCTGTGCAAAACCCGGATCAATCTTGCATGCAATTCAACACCTTTGCCATCAGTGAGCTTGTACGGCTTGACCTGAGGCTTAGCTTGTTTGACTTGTGCTGCTGTGATTGACACGGATATGCGCTCCCATTGGGGTTCAGAGCGGTTTGACGGTACAAACTTTTCGCCTGCCGATGTACCGTCAGATATACCGCTAATTGACGGTATATATTCTACACTTCTTAACATCCGTTAACATGGGATAAATCAATATAAATACCCTATATTTAAGGGCTTACAGGTGATTAAAGTTTCTTAACAGGAGGTTGTTTGGTGCCGGAAAGAGGACTCGAACCTCCGACCAATTGCTTACGAAGCAACTGCTCTACCAACTGAGCTATTCCGGCAGGTTAGATTATTATATACGGATTACCGATCACGGGTAATCCAGGGTCCATTCAAGGTCTTTACTATCGCCGGTTAGATTTAGCTTGCCTTGGCGCTCTAGGGAGCAAACGTCATCGTTACGGCTTCGCCGGGCGCGTCTATGTGCGTTGCGATAACGGTATATGCACTTGATCTGGCACACTCACCCGCCTTCACTCCGTCAGTCGCACAGGTCACGACATAGCTCATCCGATCAGCACTGGTTCTAGGATCCCACCCCAGCATCGAGCTTAATGTGGCGACCCCACCCGGAACATAAGAACCTTCAACGTATTCCCCAAACTCTCTTCTACGATCCCGTTGCAGCAGGTGGATCGACTGAATATTAGATTGGGCCACACCCGCTCTCGCAGTGACCTGATAGTCTGAGTAAAACGGTATAGCGATTGCCGACACGATGCCGACGATCGCGAATGCAATCATTAGCTCAATCAACGAAAAACCCCTCTGAATTGGCGCTCTCATTTGTATCACCCCTGTAAAATCCCATCGCCCTGCGGGCAACATGGGTCAAAAGAACCAGACATAAAAAAACCGGAAGGCGTTGACCTTCCGGTTTTTCTTTTGCCGGCTAGAATGAACCCGCAACTTTTACTACTTACTGTACATCTACTGCGTTAATAGTTGTTACATCGACCGCCAAATAATCACCATAAATCGGACGCGTTATCGTCACGACCATCGCTGCACCAGTTCCAACTGAAGAAACGAGGATCTGGCCCGCACCATCTACAGGGGCAGCAGCCACGAATGCAAGCCCACCGCCTGGCGCATTATTCCCACCTGGATTGAATATATCAATCCAGCCCGCGGTATCGAGGGTGTCTAGGTCTGAAGCCAAGCCAAGGGCATTCTGAGTAACGCCCTTCACCATGGTGGTGTTGGTAGCGCGAATCGCTCCTTCATAATGAGCATTAACCTTGGTCATGTTTGCCGTTTGAATATAGTCCTGGTATGCGGGAAGCGCTACAGCGGCAAGAATACCGATAATAGCGACCACGATCATCAGTTCTATGAGGGTAAAACCCTTTTGGGATGTGTTCATTTAGTTAGCTCCATTAAATTTAATTTTTAAACTATTACAAAGTGAGGTAATTGCTACTAGTAACTTAAGCAATTATCGCGCCACAAAAATATAGCGCGCTACAGGTCGAATGTGACAAAAAACGTCACATTCTTTACGAACAGATAGTCTCAAACTGACCTTAATTGTCACTTTGGTTAGTGACCAGCTCCGATCGGCGCTGCCGGCACTCATACCACGTGGTTTCACAAGGCTTCATCTGGTTTTCATATGAGTCCGACGCAATGACACCAGGCCCTTTATTAACGCTGCTTCTATCGACACCCCTCCAGCTGAAATGTAAACTTTCCTCAGCGTTTCTACACCCCCATTTTTGGCGGTGCCAGCATTTAAGAGGAACAACCCGTATGGCGGCCATCCCAATTCAATTAAGCGGTCTTGCTCGTCGACTGGTAGCGGATAATCTTCTAGAAGAAGACGCTGCAAGGGAAGCCACCGAAGAAGCAAGAAAGACCCGGGTACCTTTCGTAACGCATCTAGTGCAGAACAAAATCGTTGCTTCAAAGGCAATCGCCACATCGGCTTCGGAAGAGTTCGGCATTCCCCTTATCGACATCACCGCCCTTGACCTGGATGTCATACCCAGGGACCTGGTCGATGAAAAACTGATCCGATCAAACCATGCAATCCCGATATTCCGCCGTGGTAACCGTTTGTTCGTGGCTGTCTCTGATCCAACCAACAGAACTGGTCTAGATGAAATCCAATTCCAGACGGGCATATCAACGGAAGAAGTACTGGTCGAAGAAGACAAGCTAGCGGCCTTTATTGGAAACTTCCTGGAAAGCCAAGAAGACGATGGTATGGGAGGGCTTAGCGATGATGAAGATCTAAACCTTGACATGGAGGCTGTTGACGAAGATGGCAGTGGGGGTGATGTTGACGAAGGTACCGCTATAGACGACACACCTGTTGTCCGCTTTATCAACAAAATGCTGATGGACGCCATTCGTCGCGGCGCATCAGACCTCCACTTCGAACCCTTCGAGAAAACTTATCGAGTCAGGTTCAGAACGGATGGTGTGCTGCAGGAAATCGCAAGTCCCCCGATTAACCTTGCACCCAGAATCTCTGCACGATTGAAAGTAATGTCCAAGATGGATATTTCGGAAAGACGGGTCCCACAGGACGGGCGCATCAAGCTAAAAATATCCAAGACCAAGTCCATCGACTTTCGGGTTAACACGCTCCCCGTCCTGTTTGGCGAAAAGCTTGTACTACGAATACTCGACCCTGGGCAGGCCAAAATGGGTATTGATGCACTGGGCTACGAAGATGATCAAAAAAAGCTATACATGGAAGCACTTTACAAGCCGCAGGGAATGTTCCTGGTAACCGGCCCCACCGGTTCTGGCAAGACCGTATCGCTATACACTGGGATTAACATCCTGAACACCGCTGAGCTAAACATCTCTACCGCCGAGGACCCCGTCGAAATCAACATGGAAGGCGTCAACCAATGTCCGGTAAACGCCAAGGTTGGTCTCGATTTCTCTGAGGCACTGCGGTCTTTCCTGCGACAGGACCCCGATGTCATTATGGTTGGTGAGATTCGAGACCTGGAGACTGCCTCTATTTCGGTCAAAGCAGCACAAACTGGCCACATGGTGATGTCGACTCTGCATACCAACAGCGCTCCTGAAACATTAACCCGTTTGCGTAACATGGGCGTTGCTGCCTTTAACCTTGCCACTTCGGTCAACCTGATTGTCGCCCAGCGACTAGGACGCCGCCTATGTGGCTGCAAAGAGAAATTGGAGGTCCCTGATAGCGCGCTGCTCGAGGCTGGGTTTACAGCCGCTCAACTAGCGGAACCATTTGAAGTCTTTGGTCCTACAGGCTGCCAAAAGTGCTCATCAGGTTACAAGGGAAGAGTAGGTATTTACGAAGTCATGAAAGTCACGCCTGAAATTCGTAAGATAATCATGGAAGATGGCAACGCATTACAGATCGGCGAAGTGAGTGCGAGTGAAGGCTTCGGCACGATATACGAATCGGGGCTGCGCAAGGTTATTTCTGGAGCAACAAGTCTGGCAGAGATTAACCGGGTGACAAGTGGTCACTAAAACCGGGTATCCCGAAAAAGGTTAAGAGGTCGATATGGTAGCAGCTCGTCAAGTATTTTCTTGGGAAGGCACCGATAAGTCTGGCAAAAAGACTAAAGGTGAAATCAACAGTCCCAACGCCATTGTTGCCAGGGCGGAGCTGAGAAAAAAAGGGATTAACCCGACCAAAGTGAAAAAGAAAGGCAGCGGGTTCACCCTTCCCGGCCTTGGAGCAAAAATCACGCCTGCCGATATCGCGCTCTTTACTCGTCAACTGGCAACGATGATGAAAGCCGGCGTTCCGCTTGTTCAGTCCTTCGAGATTGTGGCTGACGGTATGGACAACCCGGCGATGAAAGAACTGATCCTTAAGATTCGGGATGAAGTTTCCTCTGGTCAATCATTTGCCCATGCTGTCAGAACCCAACCAGAGCATTTCGATGACCTATTCTGCAACCTCATAGAAGCCGGTGAGCAGTCAGGCGCATTGGAAACCATGCTTGACCGGCTGGCCGAATATAAGGAAAAGTCCGAACAGCTGAAAGGCAAAATCAAAAGCGCAATGAACTATCCAATTTCAATTCTGGTCATTGCCGGGATCGTATCCAGCATCTTGTTAATCAAGGTAGTACCCCAGTTCGAAGAAATCTTTGCCGGCTTCGGTGCAGAACTCCCTGAGTTCACTCAGATGGTTGTAGATATGTCCCGGTTTATGACGGAATGGTGGTTTGTTGGCTTATCTGCTTTGGCCGCCATGTTTTTTGGCTTTAAGGAAATACATAAACGATCTCAGGCATTCCGGGACGGCAAGGAGCGATTGCTGCTTAAGCTTCCGATCCTTGGCGATATTATAGATAAATCCTGCATCGCCAGATTTGCACGAACCCTTTCAACAACCTTCTCTGCAGGTGTGCCGCTTGTTGACGCACTGGAGTCTGTCGCCGGTGCCGCGGGGAATGTTGTTTACCTGGAAGCGATCAACAAGATTAAAGATGAGGTCTCGAGCGGTATCCAGCTAAACACGTCCATGAAAGCTTCCGGAGTATTCCCGAATATGGTGATTCAGATGGTCGCAATCGGAGAAGAGGCCGGCGCGCTAGATAGCATGCTGGACAAAGCAGCCACTTATTATGAAGAAATGGTCGACAACTCTGTTGATGGTCTAACCAGCCTGATGGAACCAATTATTATGTCCTTTTTAGGCGTAGTGATCGGTGGATTGATTATCGCCATGTACTTGCCTATATTCAGTATGGGTGATGCAATCAGTGGCAAGTAGGCCACAGAACTAAGCCAGGACATTAGCTAAACTCATGCTGCAAGAAGCTGCCACTTTACAGGCACATTATCCCCTATTCGCACCCATGGTCACTTTCCTGTTCGGCGCTGCGATTGGAAGTTTCATTAACGTTGTGGTCTATCGGCTGCCCATCATGTTGACGCGCGACTGGCAGCAGCAATCACTGGAAATCCTGGCGGATGCGACCGGCAAAGATCCGCTAGTGGCGGACCTTGCCAAGCGGTTGCCCCGCTACGAGACGCCCTTCAATCTGCTGCTCCCCAATTCAACTTGTCCACACTGTGCTGTCCGAATCAAACCCTGGCACAACATACCCATCATCGGCTACTTCCTTGTGAAAGGGCGGTGCGCAAATTGTCGGCAACCCATCGGTGGCAGATATCCCCTGGTAGAGGTCACCACGGCAATCCTGACCGCCCTGGTCATTACGGTACTGGGAGCAACCCTACAGGGGCTCGCCGGATGCCTTCTCCTCTGGTCTCTTATTACACTGGCACTCATAGATTTCGACACGCAACTACTGCCTGATGACATCACGATGCCTTTCCTCTGGCTTGGTCTGGTCATCAATTATTTCGATGTCATCACCCCGTTCGATAACGCTTTTTGGGGCGCCTGCGCGGGGTACATGATCCTATGGACAATTTTTCACCTCTTCAAGTTAGTCACTGGCAAGGAGGGCATGGGTTACGGCGATTTTAAAATGCTTGCAATGTTGGGTGCCTGGCTAGGTATTCAGACCGTCCCGTTGGTCATTATTTTATCGTCCTTCGCTGGTGCCGCTATTGGCGGAGCAATGATTATGTTCGGTCGAGACAAAGCCAAACCGATCAAGTTTGGACCTTTTCTGGCGGTTGCCGGATTCATCGCTTTGCTCTGGGGCGACGAACTCATCGACATGTATCTTATATTTAGTTTCGGCGCCTGATGTCAAAATTTATAGTAGGTTTACGGGGCGGAGTCGGCACGGGAAAATCGACAGTCTCGGCATTATTTGCCGACGCAGGCATAGTGGTCGCCGACGCAGACTTATCTGCCAGAGCAGTCGTTGAACCTGGTAAACCCGCGTACGCGGCAATCGTCGAGCGATTTGGTGAGTCGGTGCTCCAGAAAGACAGAACACTTGATCGCCCGGCGCTACGCGAACTCGTTTTTTCAGATAACGAACATCGATTGTTTGTCGAAAAACAAACGCATGGCGCGATCATCGCAGACCTTCTAAACATCACATCCAGCGCTGATTCTGCTTACGCAATACTTGTTCTTTCAACTGGCATAGGGAAAAACCCTATGATGAATCGGCTGCTCGTGGTGGATGCTCCCATTGAAAAACAGATCAGTCGAGTCATGCAAAGGGACAGCAATACGCTAGAACAGGTAGAAGCGATCTTGCGTGCGCAACCTGACCGCAAGACAAGAATGACTGATGCGGACGATGTGATCATCAATGAGGACGGACGGCAACACTTGACGCTGGAAGTACAAAAGCTTCACCAACTATATTTGTTTTTATCAACAGGCGAGAACTAAGCATGGCTAACCTCATCGTAAAATGTCCCACCTGCGACAAAGCGGTTGCCTGGTTAGCTTCCAGTAAATTCCGGCCATTCTGTTCGGACAGATGTCGGCTGATTGATCTGGGAGAATGGGCAGAGGGTAACCGGTATATTCCATCCGATGCTGAACATGATGACGTGACCGAATCAGACCTCCTCGGACAGGACCCGACATAAAGGCGGTTTAGATTACGTACTTATGCCCGATACTTATGCCCGATACTTATGCCCGAAACTTATGCCCGAAACTTATGCTAGGTGCTTATGCCCGATGCTTATGTCCGATATTCTGCATTAATCGTCACATACTCATGTGACAAATCACTGGTCCAGACTGTTTCTGATTCATTCCCTATATTCAGGTCAACGCGTATGGTGATCTCTTCAAGCGCCATAACCTTTGCACCCATCTCTTCGCGATAATCCTTATCCTTCCCGCCTGACTTCATCAGGCAGACGTCGCCAAGGTATACGTCAATTTTTGACGGGTCGATAGTCGCGTCAGCCTTGCCAATCGCCATCACTATCCTGCCCCAGTTGGCATCGCTGGCAAACAGTGCGGTTTTCATGAGCGGTGAATTGGCAATCGCATACGCGATGCTCAGACAGTCTTCCCTGGTCATACCGCCCGACACATGAACCGTCACAAATTTAGTCGCCCCTTCACCGTCACGAATAATGCCATGGGCAAGTTCCTGCATCACTGAAAAAAGCGCCTCTTGAAAACGTTCTCTTGCTGCTCCTGTGTCACAATCGACGCCGGAAACTCCGGTAGCCGTTAACATGCAAGCGTCGTTCGTCGATGTATCGCTATCCACAGTAATGCGGTTGAAAGACTGATCCGAACCTGTTTTTAACAATTCCTGCAAAACAGATCCGGAAATCGTCGCATCAGTCGTTATATAGGCCAGCATTGTCGCCATATTGGGCTGAATCATTCCAGAGCCCTTGGCAATACCAGTAAGAACCACGGCCTTGCCTTCTATCTCTAAACGTCTAGTGGCAATTTTAGGCCGGGTATCGGTGGTCATAATGCCTTGCGCAGCGATCAACCAGTTCGTTTCATCAAGCGTCCGAATCAACGCTGGTAATGCGTCGGTAATTTTTTCAACCTGAAGCTTTTCACCGATAACACCGGTAGAAAATGGAATGACCTCATTAGGCCTAACACCCGTTTGCTGTGACAAAGCATTGCAGCAGCTCACGGCATCGGACTTACCTGCATCTCCGGTGGCTGCATTCGCGTTGCCGCTATTAATCAGGAAATACCGACTATGGCCCTGATCAAGATGCTCCCGACCAACCAGCACGGGCGCTGCCGCGAAATGGCTTTGCGTGAAGATGCCGGCAGTAACGCTACCAGGCACGAATTCAAACAGAACAAGGTCAAGCTGATCTATACCTTTAAGGCCACACGGAATTCCTCCCAGGCGAACGCCGGGAACAATTTGGAAATCCGTTGAATAAGCACCGACTGCCATTACCCAAGCTTTCCGTGGCAGGATTTATATTTTTTACCCGAACCGCAGGGACAAGGTTCGTTTCTGCCTACTTTTTTGTCCTGCCTCACAAAGGGTTCTTTTAGCTCATCTACGGGTACCTTCGGTGCGGCGCCGTCCATGCCTGGGCTACCGTCTTTCTGGTAACTTCTTTGCACCTTTGACTCTTCTTCGCGCCGTCTTAGCTCAAGCGCCTCCGCATCCTCTTCTGTCTGAAACTGAACCCTGGAAAGGAAGCGAATCACGTCAAACCTAATACTTCGGAGGAGATTATCAAAAAGATCGAACGCTTCTCGTTTGTACTCATCTTTAGGCTTTTTCTGCGCATAAGCTCGCAGATGGATTCCCTGGCGCAGATAATCCATCGCCGCTAGATGCTCTTTCCAAAGACCATCCAGAATATCAAGCATGATTCGTTTCTCAAATATCCGGAGTTGCGAACCTACCAGCGCTTCCTTCTTGACGTATTCCGCACGAATTTCTTCAACGATTCTTTGTCGCAGAGTATCCTCAAAAAGCGAAGAATCTTCATCCAGCCAGTTTTGAACCGGCAGTTTCACATTAAATTCGGTGTGGCAGGCAGACTCCAACCCAGGCACGTCCCATTGTTCCTCCAGGCTCTGGCGCGGGATATATCCATCAATCACTTCATCAATGACATCATCCCAGAGAGCATCGACAATATGAGAGATTTCTTCTGACTCGATCAACTCGTTTCGTTGCCCATAGATCATCTGACGCTGGTCATTCGCAACATCATCATATTCAAGCAGCTGTTTACGAATATCGAAGTTACGACCCTCGACCTTTCGCTGTGCTTTCTCAATCGCGTTAGTCACCATCTTGTGTTCGATGGCTTCGCCATTTTCCATGCCCATGTTTTGCATGAATCCACGAATCCGGTCAGACGCGAAGATTCTCATCAGGTCATCTTCTAAAGACAGATAAAACCTGGAGTAGCCAGGGTCACCCTGACGCCCGGCACGACCCCGCAACTGGTTATCTATTCGACGACTCTCATGTCTTTCTGTACCAATGACATGCAAGCCCCCCGCCTCCAGGACCTGGTCGTGGCTTTCCTGCCAGGCCGATTTGATCTTTTCAACCTGATCCGGCGAAGGGTCTTCAAGTTTCGCAACTTCCGCCTCCCAGCTGCCACCAAGAATAATGTCAGTGCCTCGACCTGCCATATTTGTTGCAATAGTGACTGTCCCAGGCCTGCCAGCCTGGGCAATAATCTCTGCTTCTTTCTCATGGAACTTGGCATTGAGAACGCTGTGCTTGACCTTCTTTTTGTTAAGCAACTCAGAAAGAAGTTCCGAGGTTTCAATGGAAGCCGTACCCACCAAAACGGGTGCGTTACTCGCCAGGCACTCAGCGATCTCATCAGCAATCGCCTCAAACTTCTCCGCGTGGCTCATAAAAATAAGGTCGTTCAGATCGCGACGAACCATTGGCAGGTTCGTGGGGATAACAACCACATCAAGACCATAGATCTGTCTGAATTCAAATGCCTCGGTATCGGCTGTTCCAGTCATGCCAGCCAATTTGTTATACAACCGGAAGTAGTTCTGGAAAGTGGTAGACGCCAGCGTCTGACTTTCATTCGTAATGTTGACGTTTTCCTTGGCTTCAATCGCCTGATGAATGCCCCCAGACCAGCGCCGTCCGATCATGGTTCGACCGGTATGCTCATCGACGATAACAATCTCACCTTCAGCGACAATGTAATCCACATCTCGTTTATAAAGGTTGTGTGCTTTCAGTGACGCACTGACGTGGTGAAACAACGCAAGGTTAGCAGTGCCATATAGACTCTCCCCCTCCGCGAGTAAACCCTTGCGAACAAGGAGGTTCTCAATTTTTTGGTGACCGTCCTCGGTAAGTTCAACATCCCGCTGTTTTTCATCAATGAAATAGTCGCCCGGCGGCTCTCTATCTTCTTCTATGTCCTCAGGTGTTTTAACCTGCTCGACCAGGCCGGGCACTATCCCGTTAATCGCTTTGTAGACATCTGCAGTATTCTCGACCCCGCCCGAAATGATTAGAGGGGTTCTGGCCTCATCGATAAGGATCGAGTCGACCTCATCGACAATGGCAAAATTCATTCTGCGTTGAACCCTTTCCTCCGCGGCGAAGGCCATATTGTCGCGCAGATAATCAAAGCCAAATTCGTTATTTGTACCGTAGGTTACATCTGCTTGATAGGCGCGCTGCTTCTCGTCTGCCACCTGCCCCGCATAGACAACACCGACGGTCATACCCAGAGTCTCGAAGATTGACCCCATCCATTCCGCGCCCCATTTAGCCAAATAGTCATTTACCGTCACCAGATGCACACCGTCACCAGCAATGGCGTTAAGGTACAGCGGCAACGTCGCGACAAGAGTCTTACCCTCGCCGGTTCGCATTTCAGCAATGCGACCCTCATGAAGCGTTATCCCACCAATCATCTGAACATCAAACAGCCTTAATCCAAGCGAGCGCTTACCTGCTTCACGAACGGTAGCGAAGGCCTCCGGCAGAATATCCTCAAGGGACTCACCTGCTCTAATTCGGGAATTCAGTTTATCCCTCTGTCCGATTAGCGCTTCGGCAGACAGTTTCTGTATATCGTCTTCCAAAGCATTGATTCGCAGAACCGTTTTTCTCATTCGTTTCAGTTCGCGTTCGTTCTTGCTGCCAAAGACTTTGCTTAGTACCTGCAACACCATCTTGCGTTTTCTCTATATAGTCAGGGGTTAGGCGAGGATAGTCGCCACGGAAAATCTAGGAGATGAGCCTCACCGACTGGCGCGGTGAATATAAGTTGACGGGTCAACTACGCGCCCGTTTTTAAATACTTCAAAGTGAACATGAGGGCCGGTCGAACGACCACTACTGCCCATAAGCCCAATGACCTCGCCTTTGCGAACGATATCACCAGATTTTACAGTTAGATCTTTGTGGTGGCCGTAACGCGTCGAATAGCCACCGCCATGGTTGATTTCAACCATCTTGCCGTAGCCATTTCGAACATCAGCATAGACAACAACACCTGCAGCAACTGAAATGACGTCGGAGCCGTTCTTACCAGCAAAATCGACGCCATTATGCCAGGCTCGGTTTCCGGAAATTGGATCTGTCCTGTGACCAAAGCGCGATGACATCCACCCTTTTTCTACAGGTCGCCCAGCAATGAAAACATCACGATCCATTTTTCTCTTGGCTAACAGCGTTTCCAACACACCGAGTTGCTGCTCACGGTCTTCAATCTCATGTGCCAGATTGTCCAGTAATTCAACATAGGCGGGGGTTTTGTAGCCCGCTTGCCCTACCGGGTTCTCTGGCCCTCCCATCGCCGGCGCCTCGGAAAAATCGAACTCGCCGTGTTCCAGACGACCAACTTTGGTCAACCTTTCACCCAATGCGTCTAAACGAACGATTCTTGCCTGAAGCTGCGCGATTCGAAGCGCAGACGCCGCAAGCGTCCGCTTCACATCGCCTTTTGTGGCCTCTACCGAGGCTCGTTGCTCACCAAGAACTTCACGCCACTTGGCAACCATTTCACCCGTTAACCCAGCATCACCTACCCCAAACTGGTACGCAAGGTAACCAGCTGCCGCAGGAATTGAAATCAAACCCGCTAATGCAACGCCAAAGATGAACGCATTCGCATTAAAGGAACGATGTTTGCCCGTTTTGTTGCTAACAATGATGAACTTCATAGATACTACTGTCGTTTACTCTTCCAGATGCGCTATTACATGTCCCGTGTGCCCAAATCTATCAGGTCCACACAGCAGATTCTCAAGGGATCTAATCATATACTGCATTCACTCTTTGCCCAATCTCAAGACTTGCGAACTATACAGCAAATCGTGGATAGCGTACTGGATGTTGAAAACAGCGTAGCTTCCTTAAAAAACAGTGAGTTAACGCTGCTGACGGCTAAAAGCACTCAAGCTACCCAGATCCGTTATCGTCAACGTAACATCATTTCTGCACTTCGCAGGAGTGGGCTCGAAGTTTCTTCCCTAAAAATCAAGGTTCAACCCATCTTTTCTGCCAAGAAACCGGAAGACAGCGAGCGCTATCTGACGCCGCAGAATGCTTCTCAACTGCAGCAGACCGCGGCGTATATCAAAGATGAATCCCTTAGAAAGGCCCTAATTAAGCTGTCGAAGAGAATCCAGGGTCACTAGAATTCGCTGGTGATCAAACCGCTATAAGAAATGGGCGCATCTTCTGCCTTGTCAAAGGTGACGATTTCCCATGCATCTGTTTCGCGCAATAGCTTTTTACGTAGGGCGTGATTTTCAGTATGTCCCGACTTGTAGCCCACGAATTCACCGATCAGGCTATGACCCAGAAGATACATATCACCTATCGCGTCCAAAATCTTGTGTCTGACGAACTCATCTTCGTGACGTAGGCCATCATCGTTAAGTATGCGGTACTCATCTACCACGACGGCATTATCAAGACTGCCGCCCTGTGCAAGGTTACGTTCACGCAGGTGCTCAAATTCCTGCATCAGACCAAATGTTCGAGCCCGACTTACTTCCTTCACGAAGGATGTCATTGAAAAGTCAACCGTAGCCTGCTGTTCCTTGATCACTGCATTGTCATAGACAATTGTATGACTAACCCTGAACCCGTCGTAGGGACGAATCGTAGCTGACTGGTTGTATGACCTCGCGCTTTCTTCATCGTTAACCCGCACTTCTTTTTTTATTCTAATGAACTTCTTGAGTGCGTTCTGATCTTCAATTCCTGCCGACTGGATCAGGAAAACAAAGGTCGCTGCGCTACCATCCATGATCGGCATTTCTGGCCCGCTAACTTCAACATAAGCATTATCGATGCCTAGGCCACTAAAAGCAGACATCAAATGCTCTATCGTAGAGATATTCTGGCCATCTTTAGAAATTGTAGTCGCAAGGGTAGTATCTCCAACGAACTCCGTCAAAGCCGGAATCTCAACCGCTGGATCAGCATCTACCCTTACAAATCTGATACCCGAATCAGCAGCAGCAGGCCTGAGTGTCAGGTATATCTTCTCGCCAGTGTGCAGACCTACGCCTGTCGCACGAATGACGTTTTTTAACGTTTTTTGCCTGATCATTATCTATTTTCGTCCCCAAATGCGGCGAGAATACTACCAAATGCCGGTGTCAACCTCCATGCAAGATAGCGAATTTGACATAGATTCCACCTAACGGGGTGTAAGACTACAATAATGGCAGTAAGTTCCAAGAACCGATAATAAAGCCCTAGAACAATACCGGCATTAAGGTTAGTGATCATTCACTCACATAAAGCGACGGTCAGGCCCACCTAATCGGCCTGACGCCTAAGGAACGCAGGAATATCAAGATAATCCAGGTCCTTGTCTGCCTGCAGGTCGACCTGGTCAGTACCATTAACGACAGCATTCCGAATCACTGTCGGTCGCTCGAAATGCGAGTAGTCTGGCCGGCCATCACCTGCCACTTTTTCCTTGACCTGATCTTTCATTTTTAGCGATCTTTCCATCTGCGCGTGAGCACCGAGTCCTGTTGCAACAACGGTTACTCTCAACTCATCACCCATGGACTCGTCAATAACAGTACCGATGACAACAGTGGCATTTTCAGAGGCAAACTCTTCAACCGTCTGACCAACTTCAGAAAACTCACCCAGAGAGATGTCTGTACCGGCAGCAATGTTGACCAACACACCGCGTGCACCCGTAAAATCTATATCTTCGAGCAATGGTGAACGAATCGCAGATTCTGCCGCTTCCCTGGCACGATCCTCACCACTGGCACTACCACTGCCCATCATGGCCATACCCATTTCAGACATCACCGTGCGAACGTCCGCAAAATCAACATTAATCATACCGGGCCTAATAATGAGATCTGCTATACCCTGCACAGCCCCTGACAAAACGTCATCCACTGAACCAAACGCCTCAAGCAAGGGCGTTTTTTCCCCAAGGATGGTCAGTAATTTTTCATTGGGAATAGTAATCAACGAATCAACATACTGAGACAGCTCAACGATGCCTTCCTCAGCAATTCGCATTCTCTTTTTTCCCTCAAACATAAAGGGTTTGGTCACTACAGCGACCGTGAGAATACCCATCTCCTTGGCTATCTCCGCAACGATAGGTGCAGCCCCGGTACCGGTACCACCACCCATACCGGCGGTGATGAACACCATATCGGAACCGGTTAGGCTTTCAGCAATACGTTCGCGATCCTCAAGCGCTGCATCTCTACCCATTGAAGGGTTAGCACCCGCACCAAGGCCCCGGGTAATTCCGGAACCCAGTTGGAGCAGCGTTCTGGCACCCAGGCTTTTAAGTGCTTGTGCATCAGTATTGGCACAAATAAACTCAACTCCCTGGACATCCTGCCTGACCATATGTTCAACGGCATTACCACCGCCACCCCCTACACCAATCACTTTAATGACGGCATTTTCTGGTGCGCTATCGACGATTTCAAACATAGTTAACCTCCTCAGGCTAAGATCATTCTTGTAAAAGAGTGTTTAGTATTAGTGAAAATTCTGTTGACCATTGTTGTTGTAGACATTAGTAGTTCCCCATAAACCAGCTTTTCACCCGACCCATCATTCCATCCATGCCTGCAGCAGCGGGCATTACGGTGTTCGCAGGTTGTTGCTTCGCGCCGTACAGCAACAAGCCAACGGCGGTCGAATATATTGGGTTCCGAACAATGTCTGACAACCCCGACACATTTTTAGGCTTACCGAGACTCACAGGCATGTGAAAGATTTCTTCGGCAAGTTCCACCGCGCCTTCCATCTTCGAAGTCCCACCTGTCAATACAATCCCAGCTGGAATAAGGTCTTCGAAACCACTCCGACGCAGTTCCGCTTGCACCAGGGTAAATAGCTCGTCATACCTTGGCTCAACGACTTCCGCTAACGCCTGCCTAGATAGGTCTCGATCTTGCCGATCCCCCGCACTGGGCACTTTTATGGTTTCATTTTCACCAGCAAGACTTGCCAGCGCGCACGCATATTTTATTTTAATCTCTTCTGCATTCGGCGTGGGGGTTCTAAGGGCCATAGCGATATCGTTGGTGACCTGATCTCCAGCAATTGGAATGACCGCAGTATGCTTGATCGCACCCTCGGTAAAGACAGCAATGTCGGTCGTACCTCCGCCAATATCCACAAGACAAACACCCAATTCCTTCTCGTCTTCAGTAAGCACCGCATAACCAGACGCAAGCTGTTCAAGTATGATGTCCTCGACTTGAAGTCCACACCGACGAATGCACTTTTCGATGTTCTGCGCGGCATTCACGGCGCAAGTCACCAGGTGAACCTTGGCTTCCAACCTGACACCAGACATCCCTAGAGGTTCTTTCACCCCCTCCTGATTATCGATGACAAACTCCTGAGGCAGAATGTGAAGTATCTTCTGATCGGCAGGAATCGCGACGGCCTGCGCTGCGTCAATCACTCGGTCAATGTCCGGCTGGAAAACTTCCTTGTCCCTTATTGCGACGATGCCATGGGAATTCAGGCTGCGGATATGATTACCCGCGATACCCGCATACACCGAATGTATCTGGCAGCCTGCCATTAGTTCCGCTTCTTCTACCGCTCGCTGGATTGACTGAACCGTAGATTCAATATTCACCACGACGCCTTTTTTCAATCCACGTGACAAATGACTGCCGATTCCAACAATCTCGACTTCGCCTTCAACACCGATCTCTGCGACGATTGCCACCACCTTGGACGTACCAATGTCGAGGCCGACGATCATGCGACCACCTGTTGGACTAGTCATAAGCTTCGTTCCCCTGCACTTTTATTAAATTCAGTGAATTTAAATTGATTGTCTTTCTCAAAACGCACCGCAACACCATTCATATACCGTGCATCTATTCTTTCAACGAACATGGCGTCCCCTCGTTCTGCCAGCCTGACGCTCACACTGAGAAACCTTCGCATCCGCGCTTTCAGGTCTTCCTTGCCCAACAGCACCTCCACCCCGTTTTTAGTTTCTAGCGACCAGGCCCCCCGATCAGTAACGGTTAGTACTTTTATCCCTTGCCCGTAACTGTTTAGCATCTGGCTCAACTGCTGAAACTGTTTCATCACATCCTGTTCAGAACCTTCAGTGCCATACAAATGAGGCAGATCCCCACCCACCAAGATTCCGGTGCTCACCACCGAACCTTCGCTATTAATGAACCCGTTATCATTCCAGTACGCGATAACGCTTTCAGGGAAAACTTCAACCTCAATCGCATTTGGCCAATTTTTCCTAACATTCGCGTGGTGTACCCAATCCAGTTCACTCAGGGCTTGCTTAACCTGTTCAACTTCACGAGATGCAATGTCAACATCGACCAGGGACGCCTTGATACTTTCAAGCTGACGATCGTTCAGATCACCTACAATAGACATTCGGCCAACATTTGATCGATCAATCAAAGCTGTTGCCAAGGCTAGCCCCCCAACTACCAGTAAGATCCCGAAAAAAAATCCCGTAGAAGGCCGAAACATCATAGTACCCTCCGGCTTTTCCAACGCTCTGTTAGCGTTCGCGCAAGCTTTGCCGTTTCCCCTGCCCCCTGAGTCATTAGAAGGTCGCCTGGCGTAAGAATTCGTTCGAGTGCTTCTGGCACCTGATCAATACTGCTCACAAACACAACCTGGACATCCGTTTTAAGCCCCAGTTGCTTGTAAAGATCTGCCCCGGTCGCACCTTCGATCCTTTCTTCGCCCGCAGCATAGGTTTCAAGCAACACCAGTTGATCTACCTGCGACAGTACGTCAACGAATTGGTCAAACAACTCCAGGGTTCTGCTATACCGATGTGGCTGGTAAACCATGACTAGTCGGGTATCTGGCCAGCCCTTTCTGACGGCTTCGATAACAGCCTTAACCTCGGTGGGGTGATGGCCATAATCATCAACCAGCATGAAATCCCCGTCGGCCTGAGAAAACCTGCCATGAACCTGGAACCTACGCGCTACCCCCTCGAATTCTTGAAGGCCCGCGACAATATCTGGATCCTTGATACCTTCATCTGAGGCAATGGCTATCGCGGCCAGCGCGTTCAGGACGTTGTATCTACCGGGCATAGCCAGCCGTATTTTCAGGTCTTCTCCCTGCCGCCGGCGGACCGTGAAACTTGAGGTCAAACCCTCTTGATGCTCATCAAACGCTAAAATATCCGCGTCTGAATCAAACCCGTAAGTCAGCGTTGGTCTTTGTATCCTTGGCAGAATTGATTTGACAACCGGGTCATCGATACAGGCAACCAACAAACCGTAAAACGGCAAGTTATGTATGAACTCAACAAAGGCAGTTATCAGCTTTTCAAAACTACCGTCGTAATTTGCGAGATGATCCTTGTCTACATTGGTTAAGACAGTGACCATGGGCTGCAGATGCAGGAACGATGCATCACTCTCGTCGGCTTCCGCAATCAGGTAGCGTGAAGCCCCCAGGCGCGCGTTACTTTCAGCACTGTTTAATAGCCCGCCAATAATAAAGGTCGGGTCAAGCGAAGCCTGCCGAAAGATAGAGGCAATCAGACTGGTTGTTGTGGTTTTTCCATGGGTACCCGCAACCGCAATCCCATGACGATAGCGCATGAGTTCGCCCAGCATTTCTGCACGTCGAACAATCGGAATACGTCTCTCGTGGGCCGCAACAAGTTCGGGGTTACTCTTGAAAATAGCACTGGAGACAACCAGGACATCGGCATTCTCTATATTGGAGGCATCATGTCCAATCGACACGATTGCCCCAAGTGTTTCTAACCGGCGAGTCACGGTTGAGGCATTCATATCGGATCCAGAAATCTGGTAGCCCTGATTTAACAGCACTTCAGCAATACCACACATACCCGCGCCGCCAATACCCACAAAATGTATGCACTTGATGCGCCTCATTTCTGGCACCGTCATTGCCAAAGCCCTGCTAGTCATTACGCTTACCCCGCGTGACCTTAATGGCCTGCAACTGACGGGTCTCATAGTCAATTCGAAGAATCACCGCGACCATCATACAAGTGACAATGAGGCTGTTTCCGCCATAACTCATAAGGGGCAAGGTCAGCCCCTTGGTAGGTAAAATACCGAGATTAACGCCAAGATTTACACTCGCCTGAATACCTATAATCAGAGACAACCCGTACGCAAGGAAAGCATGAAACTGAAGCTCCTGACGCCGCGCTGCATTCCCAATAGCAAGCCCTCGTAAAACCAATCCGGTAAAGAGCAGTATCACCAGCCCCGCACCAATGATGCCGAGCTCTTCTGCAACGATTGAGAATAGGAAATCGGTATGCGCCTCCGGAAGAAAGAACAACTTCTGAATGCTATTCCCCAGGCCAAGTCCAACCCATTCACCCCGGCCGAACGCGATAAGTGCCTGCGTCAATTGATAGCCGGAACCAAACTGGTGTTCCCAGGGGTCGGTGAATGCTGTCAGCCTAGCGAGCCGATAGGGCTGCAGTGTCGCAATGAGCGCGACAGAGGCACCACCAAGTGCAACCAAAGGCAGGAAGAAACGATAGGGAACACCGGCCAGGAAAATCATCCCAAGGACAGCGCTGATAATGACAATAGCAGCGCCAAAGTCCGGCTGCTCAAGCAACAGAAAAACAATCAACGTTAAAACAACAAGAGGTTTCGTAAAACCAAGGGGGGAAGTTTCAATCTCTTCTTTCCGTCTCACCATGTAACCGGCCATATAAATGATGACGAATAGTTTGACGAACTCTGACCCCTGAAGACTGAACGGTCCAAGCGCAACCCAACGGGTCGCGCCATTGACTTCTTTGCCTATACCCGGGACCAAAACCACTATCAGTAGAAGAAACGAGACCCCAAGCAAGGTAGCGTCGTAATTTTGCCAACGCTGAATCGGGACACTGATGGCAATCAACGCAGCTAAGCCACTTACCATAAGATAAATGCTATGCCTGGTTAACAGAAAGAATGGATTGCCATAGGTTTTGACGCCAACTTCTAGCGAGGCCGAGCCGATCATCACAAGGCCATAGAGCATGAGAAATACTGAAATTCCAACAATAACGGGATCTATAGGAAAACCAGTCAACTGAGGGGTAGAAGCGGAGAGTTTCTTCACCATATTCATGGCTTGAGTCTCCTGACGAGGTCCCTAAAGGAATTGCCACGCTCAACATAATTTTGAAACTGGTCCTGGCTGGCGCATCCAGGCGACAGCAATACGATGTCCCCTTTGGTTGCTATATCCGCAGCCACTGAAACCGCTTGAGCCAATAGGCCACAAGCTATCGTACCGTGCCCCGAAAACTCACTCTGCAGCGAAGCGTAGTTTGCGCCAATCAGATATACGCCTTTTAGATAGGGTTCCAGTTCCGCGGAAAGTCCATCGAAACCAAGCCCCTTTGAATCCCCCCCCGCAATTAGGTGAATGTTTCTGCCACGGGCCTGTCCCTTAACGGTTGCTACCAGAGCGCCAGGGTTAGTCGCTTTGGAATCGTTGACATAGGTAACCCCGTCAACTTCGCCGACAACCTCCGATCGGTGTGGCAATCCCTTAAACCCTCTCGCGGTATCCAGCATCGCACCCATATCCAGACCAACAAGCCAGCCAATAGCTAACCCCGCCAGGATATTTTGCAAGTTATGTGTGCCTTTTATCTGCAGTTCATCCGCTAGGAGTAGCCTTGTGTTACCTTGCACCAACCATGTCTGATCACCCTGAACAGACATCCCAAAGTTGTTCTCGCCGAACAGCGTATCTGGACCAAAGGTTGCAGCTGAATCGGCCCACCGCAAGCCATCAGACATTGAGCGATTTACAACCGCTCGATTGGTCTGGCCATATAAACCAAGTTTAGTCTCGTAGTAATCCTGTTCATTCGCGTATCGATCCATGTGATCTGGCACAAGATTCAAGACAACAGAAATCTCGGTTTTCATTTCAGTCGCCAGTTCGAGTTGGTAACTAGAGATTTCCAGAACGTGAAAATCCACTTTTTCTGCCAGCACATCAAGACAGGGCGTACCGATATTCCCTGCTAGTGACACGTTTTTGCCCTGATCACGGATCAGTTCGAACACGAACCTGCTCACCGTTGATTTGCCATTCGTGCCTGTTATTCCAATAATGGGCGCCGCGGCTAATTCGCCAAAGAGCTGGATATCGCCTCGCAGACTTTTGCCCTTGGCGAGCGCCATTGACACCGCTTCGTGCTCAAGAGGAACTCCCGGGCTGATAAATATTTCGTCGGCTTGCAACAAACAGCCAACGGAAATAGGACCGATGATTACGTCTGGGCTGATCCTGTTAACGGCCATAACGTTAGCCTCAACAGGATTATCGTCTGCCACCATGAAATTCTCACCGCGAGCGGCGAGGAACCTAGCGTAACTTAAACCCGTTTTCCCAAGGCCCACGATCACGTTACTTTTCCTCGCCATTTGTCACCGTGCCTGCACTCATGACTTCATCAATAACCGCATAGTCACTAAAGGGCACCTTGCCTGAGGCTAACTCCTGATAATCTTCGTGGCCCTTCCCCGCGATCACTACGATGTCATTTTCCGAAGCCATATGGATAGCTTCACAAATAGCCGCTGCCCGATCTGCATTAACATGCAGATCAACAGCACCTACCCCAGCCTGAATATCGCGAATAATAGATTCCGGTTTTTCACTACGCGGGTTGTCGCTCGTGAGCACAACACGATCAGCAAAGCGGGATGCAATTAGGCCCATCATCGGTCGCTTTGAAACATCGCGATCACCACCACACCCAAAAACGCAGCTAATGTAGCGTTCTGGAAAGTGTTCCCGCACAGCAGAAAGCGCCTTTTCCAGCGCGTCCGGGGTGTGTGCATAATCGACAATAATGGTGGCCTCCCCGGCCCGTCGTAGCACATCCATTCTTCCAGCAACGGGAGACAATTTTTTAAGAGATGCTTCAATCTTTGATGCACACCATCCCATGGAAACCAGCGTGGCAATCACCGCGAGAACGTTTTGAACATTAAATGTACCAAACAAGGGGAGCCGCGCTTTAATGATATCGTTAGCCACAGAAACAGATATCTCAAGCCCACTAGCCGTTGCGGCCTGCTCTATCAGCGAAACATCCGTTTCTTTTTTTAAGCTATAACCAATCACCCGAACACCACTGCCCAGCCCCGCCGCAAGATCGGACGCAAAGTCATCGTCCACGTTAATGACTGCATGACTTACAGAGTCAATGTGGAACAGCAGCTCCTTTGCTTTTCGGTAAGACTCAAAAGTCCGGTGATAATCAAGATGGTCATGAGTAATATTGGTAAGCACCGCAGTCCCGACGCTGACATTTCCGAGCCTACCTTGTACTAGTCCATGTGATGACGCTTCAAGCACAACCGCTTGGCAGCCAGCGTCTACAAAACCCCGAATTTTTCGCTGAATATCAATCGCTGACGGCGTTGTAAGACCTGGGTCAGTCAGCTCGCCAGAGACACCAGAGCCCATTGTGCCAATCATGCCGCATTTAACATTAGCGCTGGATAATGCCTGCGCCAATAAATGCGTGTAAGAGGTTTTCCCGTTGGTTCCGGTAACGGCAAATACTGACAGTGCTTCGCTTGGGTGGTCGTAAAAACGGCTGGCAATCGCGCTCATTCGGCTACGCAAGCCCTCAACAGCAAACATCGGCACCAATGCGTTCAATTTTTCAGGCAAAGGCTCTTCACTCAATACAGCCACCGCACCATTGCCGATAGCGGCTGCAATGTGGTCTCGACCGTCGGTGTTCTCGCCTGCTACCGCACAAAAAAGATCACCGCCTTTGACCCGCCGACTATCCTCACAAATTCCTTGAATCGCGATGGCAGGGACAGGCATGTCGGGGAGTAATTGGTTCAGCATCACCTAGGCAGCCCCCTCTTTAAGCTGGACTGCAGGCGGTACGTTCAGGATCCGAAGGGCACTCTGCATAACTCTCGAAAAGACCGGTGCAGCTATCGAGCCCCCGCCTGATTTGTCGCTCTTTGGTTCGTTGATAAGCACCACACCCACTAGCCTTGGGTGGGCAACAGGTGCCATACCGGCGAAAAATGCGAGATGACGAGTATCTTCGTAACCCGATTCTCCCATCTTTCTCACTGTTCCTGTTTTACCCGCAACCGAATAACCTTCAATGGCTGCTTTTTTTGCTGTGCCCTCTGTCACGACCAACGCAAGTATCTGCTTTAGTTGATCCGCGACCTTTGTGGAATAAATTCGCTGATCATTTCTACCCGTGCCTTGGATCAGACTGATATCTTTCTTGATCCCGCCACTTGCAATAGTCAGGTACGAGGCCGCCAGTTGTAACGGCGTGACCGTAAGCCCATAGCCGTAGGCAAATGTCACCCTCTCGATGTCTTTCCATCTTCGGTGATTCGGCAAAAAACCTGAACTTTCTCCCGGAAAACCCGTACCGATATCGCGGCCAAAACCCAATTTTTCAAACATTCCCCAGACCTCGTACTCATTCAGGTCTAGAGCCAGCTTGGAAATACCTACCTGGCTTGAATGTACAATAATCTCACCTAGCGTAATCTCACCGCGATTTCGCGGATCACGAACGGTAAAATTACCAACTCGAACGAGGCCGGGCGCTGTATCGATAGTTGACTGCGGGCTATAGTTGCCGGATTGAAGCGCAACGCCAACAGTAAAGGGTTTTACGGTAGATCCTGGCTCAAACACGTCAGTTAAAGCGCGATTTCTAACTGCATTCAAATCCAGCCCGACCCGATTATTAGGGTTGTAAGACGGCTGGTTTACCATCGCGAGAACCTGCCCGGACTCAACGTCTAGAACCACCAAAGACCCAGATTTTGCCTGAAAAAACTTTACCGCTGACTTCAGCTCTCGATAGGCCAAATATTGAAGCCTAAGGTCAATGCCAAGTGTCAACGTCTTCCCCGGCTGAGCTTCCGCAACAGGTTTGATATCCCGAATTATTTCACCGTACAGGTTCTTTAGGACCTTCTTTTTGCCAGGCGTACCTGCCAGCCACTCATCAAAGGAAAGCTCGAGTCCCTCTTGGCCCTTATCGTTTACGTTAGTAAATCCAACAAGGTGCGCTGCGACCTCTCCAGCGGGATAGAAACGATGATATTCACGCTCCGCATAGATCCCGGGTATTTTCAGCTCGAGTATCTCGCGGGCCTCAGATGGCGGCAGGTGGCGCCTTAAATATACAAAGTTTTTAGACTTGGCTCTATTAAGACGGTTATCGAACTCTTCGGTCTTAACGCCCAGGTAAGTTATGAGCGGATCAAGGTTCGCCTCCGCCTCTAAAACCTCACTAGGGTTAGCCCACAAGGACAGAACGGGCGTACTAACGGCCAGAGGCTTCCCCCTTCTATCCTCGATAATGCCCCGATGGGCGTTAATACGTTCCATTCTAATGGTCCGAGCATCGCCCTGGTCCTGAAGAAAATCCTTTTCGAGGACCTGCAAGTACCAAAGTCGGACCATCATGACCGCTGACAGAGAAATAACGACGATTCCTACAAGGTGGATGCGCGCAATCATCATCGCAACACGACCATTTCACCGATTTCGGGCGCGGTCATTTGCAGCTTTTCACGCGCCAGCTCGTTGAGCCTGGTGTAATCTGCCCAGACACTATGCTCGAGCAGTAGCTTTTCATATTCGTGCTCGAGATCATCATGATCTTTTTCGAGCTGTTGTAAATCTCGGTACATATTGCGGGTCTGGTGTGACGAATAGGCAACTCCGAGCGAAGACAACACTAAAAGGCCACATAACAGTGAACCTGCTATCGGCCTTGGCGAGAAGAACCAGCGTATTAGCTGTTGCAAGATCACTGGCATCACAGCTTCTCCGCGATGCGCATTATCGAACTACGGGCTCGACGGTTTCGCCCAACCTCGGCTTCGGACGCCCGAACCGGCTTTCCTAGAACCTTTACTCTCCTATTCAACTCCGCATCCCGTATTGGCAAGCGAGAGGGGAGGTCATCACCTTTTTCCATACGCCTGAAAAAGCGTTTTACGATCCGGTCTTCAAGAGAATGAAAACTGATGACGACGAACCGACCACCCGGATTAAGTAACTCCATCACCTCGTGTAAACAGGCCTCTAGTTCGTCCAACTCGTGATTAACCTGTATTCGAATCGCCTGAAAGGTTCTTGTCGCGGGATGCTTATGCTTTTCTTTCCGAGGGATAGACGTTTGGCAAATCTCAACGAGTTTGCCCGTAGTATTGATCGGCGATATGGCACGCGTTTCAATAATCTTTCGCGCGACGCGCTTGGCAAACCTCTCCTCGCCATACTTTTTTAGGACATCCGCGATTTGCTTTTCGCTGGCGACGCTAAGCCATTCTTCTGCGGTTTCTCCTTCGGTTTGGTTCATCCGCATATCCAACGGTCCAGACTGCTGAAAAGAAAAACCACGTTCTCCGTCATCCAACTGAGGTGATGAGACACCAAGGTCCATCAACACTCCGTCAAGGACGTCCAGTTGGTGCTTTTGCGTAAATTCCCCAAGTTGTGAAAATGCGCCATGCGCTACTATTACACGAGGATCATCTCTGAACTTCTCTTGCGCATGATCGATGGCTGTTTTGTCACGGTCCACAACCAGTAACCTGCCATCTGGTGCAAGCGCGTTCACAATCGCCTGACTGTGCCCGCCTCGGCCGTAGGTACAATCGACATAGGTTCCACCGCGATTGGTAATAAGAGCGGAAACAGCCTCTTCGAGCAGGACTGTTTGATGGGGGTCGGTCACGATGCAGGTACCTAGAGAGACAGAGACTGTAATTCGTCGGGTAATTCCAGACTGGACGGGTCTTCCAGCCAGGAATCTCGACGTTCCACCCACAAGGGCTCGTTCCAGAGCTCAAGCTTCTTACCCTGCCCGAGCAACACGCCTTTCTTATCCAACTGCGCATATTCCCGCAGCGGTGGCGTCAGCAATATTCGGCCACTGTTATCCATCTGGATGTCAGTCGCGTGGCCAATCAATAATCGTTGTACTCGACGAGCAGCCGCATTAAAACTAGGCAGAGCTTCTACCTTTCGCTGAATATCATCCCAGTCGGGTTGAGGATAGATAAGGAGGCACCGTTCTTCGGTGTCGATGGTAACAACGATCTCTCCGTTACAGTGATTCAGGAGCTGATCCCGGAACCGCGTAGGAATAGCGATGCGACCTTTCGCATCAATATTCACGTTGTTTACGCCCCTGAACATGTCTTCAAACCCACTCCATACACTGGATTACACGGGTCGAGAGCCATCAGCAGAGGGTCGAAAAACACCCCTCTGGCCACTGTGGAGCAACCCTTACCAAGGATTTCCCACTAAACGACACATTTACCCACTTTTCTTCACAGTGAACCTTAGAAAGGGGACGGGTTTCTGTCAAGCTGTATTGGGCCAATTTGTCTTTAAAACACAATAACTTAGGAGCGTTTTTACAGAGCGTTACACTACTTAGCTCATAACCTAATAGATTACAGTTATATACCGCCTTAAGTTAAAGTAACTTATAAGGTATTAACACTAAGACCGATCTGTGATATGAAATCTGGTTTATATTCTCAGCCTGCATATAGGCCCGGACCGGCCTTAAACAGCCTAAATATCTTGCCTCAGACGAGGCTTAAGCGTTGGAAAACACCGTTGGACAGACTCGTGCCATCGTAGACTATGCACATCATCATAAACGCCCGGTAAAAAGGCGTTGTAAACCCTGTCAATAGTAAGGAGCCGGCCGGTAAGCCGGGTTCTGTCGAGGACAATCATTCATCTGTGATGCCCGTCGCCGGACACCTATAGCGACCTACCCGAATCCCATCGCGGGTCACGATTAGCGGATTCCTATTTGGTCTTGCTCCGAGTGGGGTTTACACTGCCACGCCCGTTACCGGCCGCGCGGTGCGCTCTTACCGCACCATTTCACCCTTACCTGCTCCCTCACGAATGAAAAAACAGGCGGTTTAATTTCTGCTGCACTTTCCGTAGGCTTGCGCCTCCCAGGCGTTACCTGGCACTCTACCCTTTGGAGCCCGGACTTTCCTCCCTAGCTTGCGCTAAGGCGATTGCCTGGCCGACTCCTTGGGCAAAGCCTACTCTCTGGCGCCGCTGCGCTCAAGCTGGATCTGCTCCCTTTTTCAAAACCAAGGCGCGATTGTAAAGATCTGACTTAGACAAGTCTGTTACCTTCGCTGCGACCGAAGCAGCTTTGGACGGGGAAAGCTCCGCTAACAGTGTTTGAAGCAGATGATCAGCGTTGACCGCCAGTGATTCGTCACTGCCGCGCAAAACCAGAACAAACTCTCCTTTTGAAGGGATATCGCCAGAGCCAATCCGTTTCGACAATTCACCAACACTCGCCAAAACCACCTGCTCAAATGTCTTGGTCAACTCCCGGCAGAGACTCAGCTGGCGTCCCGGACCCATTATTTCTGCCATAGCTCGCAGGGTTTCATTGATGCGATGAGGCGACTCAAAGAAAACCTGGGTCCTTGTTTCAAACTTTAGGTTCGTCAGGAACTCCCTTCGAGCTAACGTCTTCGCGGGAACAAAACCCTCAAAAGAAAACCTGTTCGTTGGCATTCCAGCGATACTGAGTGCGGCAGTGACCGAGCTCGGACCAGGTACTGCGACGACATCAATTCCCTTGGACAAACATTGATTGACCAAATGGTACCCGGGGTCAGAGATAAGTGGGGTTCCAGCGTCAGAAACCATCGCAATGTTTTGCCCATCCTCCAGCATCTGGATGATTCTGGCGGTCGAGCGGTCCTCGTTGTGATCATGCAGCGCGATCAACTTGGAAGAAATAGAAAACTCCGATAGGAGCTTGCCGGTATGCCGCGTATCCTCCGCTGCAATAACGTCAACAGTACTAAGAACCTCTATAGCGCGTTGTGAGATATCACCCAGATTGCCAATGGGCGTGGCTACTACATATAAAGTCGACAATTTGTCACCGATAATCAGGAAAATTCGTTTGCCATTCCAGGCAGAAGTTCGCACCACAAGAGCATAACTTGTGGGATAATTGCGGTGCACTAGTGTATATGAAGTCACATGAACAAATTAGCGGTACTTTCTTTCTCTCTCGCCTTCATTCTTGCGGTTACCGCATGCACTGCGCCGACGGCCAATAAAAGCCCTACACAGGGCGGGAAACTCGAACTCAGTGAACACCGGGGTATTGATCGGCTGTTGCTGGAGGCAGGCAGAACCCAACCCCCTCAATCTACTGAACTAAAATTGGATGCCGCTGGTATTGCGATAGCCGGCGGCGACATCCTGCTAGCGAGTAGAATAATAGATTCTATTGAGTCGCCCTACGTCTCAAAGAACTCCACCCGGGATTATTCTTACTTTGCCGCCGAAGTTGCTCTAGCCAATGACAAGCCCCTCGTTGCTATCCGCCTTCTAGAGGACCAGCGGTTTCAAAATATCGCCCTTGACACGGAAATGCAGGTTCGGGTTGGGAAACTGAGGGCAAGGGGCTACTTACTTGGTCGAAGTTACCTCGCAAGTGCCCGGGAACTCGTCTACATCAATCGCCTCTTGCCCACGGAAGAAAGACCTGAAAATCATGAAGCTATTTTTTCAACGCTGCTGCAGTTATCAGAAAAGACGCTGCAACTGCAGGCCGAGCAAAGCATTACCAGCGAGATACGGGGATGGTTGTCTCTCGCCGCCATGACCAAACGGTTTCAGGATGATCCGCTTCGACAGCTGAACGCGCTTAAAAAGTGGCGACAGGCCTGGCCCAACCATTCGGCCGCGGTCATTGTGCCAGCCTCACTGCAAATGCTGTCGCGAATAGTCGAGGAAAGACCAGAGAACATAGCCTTGATTCTGCCACTTAAGGGAAAGCTTGGCGCGATCGGACGCGCAATACGAGATGGGTATATCACTGCACATTATCAATTAACACCAGATTCAAGTCTAACCATCTACGACTCAAGCAGCGGTGATATTCTTGACATTATTGCCATGGCTACCTCCGACGGCGCGGAACTGATCATCGGCCCACTTGATAGAGAAAAAGTCACAGAGATCGCTCAAACAAAACTAAAGGTTCCAGTCATTGCGCTCAACCGCACGTTAAACCGTGAAATCAACCGAAACTTGTATCAGTTCGGTCTGGCGCCCGAAGATGAATCCAGACAGGTGGCAGAACAGGTCTACCGAGAGGGCCAGTTAAAAGGGCTGATCATTGCACCTGACAGCGAATGGGGTGACCGCAACGTTGAAGCCTTCACTGACAGTTTCACGGGGCGCGGTGGTTTGATCGTCGACAGCGCCAGGTTTACAGACCAACGCGACTATTCCGATTTAATTAAATCGCTATTAAACGTCGATTCAAGTGAACAGCGAGCAGCAAGCCTGCGCCAAATTACGGGTGAACGGTTTGAGTTTACTGCGCGCCGTCGTCAGGACATCGACTTTGTATTCCTGCTTTCAAACGCAACACAGGCTCGAGGCATTAACCCAACGCTGGCGTTCTTTTACGCAGAAGATATTCCTGTCTACGCAACATCCCATGTTTATATTGGCGCTAACTCGCGAATAAATGCTATCGACATGAATGGCATCCGTTTTTGCGATATCCCATGGAAACTGGCAAACGAAGACAGGACAAGGCAACTCATTGTTGACACTTGGAGTGGCGCCAGCAGCCAGCTTGCTCCTTTCTACGCGCTTGGCGTAGACGTCCACCGACTCTACCCCCGCCTTCAACAGCTAAAAGAGCTCCCGGAAGAGAAAATTTTCGGCTTGACGGGCATTCTTACCCTCAACGAGGACAACATCGTCAACCGTTCCCTGATGTGGGCGCAATTTCGAGATGGCAAGGTGAGCACAATTCCGATGATTTTCGATCATGCGCTGTAGCCAAGGCCATGGAATACCTGAAAACCTGTCATGACGACGCAAGAGGCCGGTAGAAGAGCAGAGGCGATAGCTGAAGGCTATCTTGTGAAAGAGGGGTTCCACACAGTCGATCGCAACTATGCCTGGAGAGCAGGTGAAATTGACCTGATCATGGAAAAAAAGAACCTACTGATATTTGTTGAAGTCAGGCTCCGACTAAATGCCGGTTATGGCTCGGGCGCAGACTCAGTCACCCTATCTAAACAAAAAAAAATCATTAATACAGCGAAACGCTATCTTCAGACTTCCGGTCATCAATGGGAAAGTTACCGGTTCGATGTGATCTCGATAGGCAAACAGGTTGATTGGATACCCGGCGCGTTTACACTAGACTGAAACGCGTTTTATAAAGTTAAACCTCATGCACTTTTTTGTTCTTATACTTGCTCTATTGTTAACCACAGGCTGCACCGTGAATTCGGTCGGTGAAACCTTCGATGATTCAAGAAACGAGTCACTGGCTAAAAAACGCGTCCGGGAGGCTAACGCCGAGTTGGCCAAAGCCAATATTAACGTGACCAGTTTCGATGGTATTGTCCTGCTGACTGGACAAGTTTCATCGGCAGACCTTATTCCCATCGCATCAGCCCAGGTAGCGCCATTGAGGAACGTGCGCAAGGTGCATAATGAACTTACGGTGGCCGGGAAAACATCCTACCTTTCCCGAACCAACGACAGTTGGCTGACGACGAAAGTAAAATCTGCAATGGCCGCGGCAGAATCCGCTGATTCCACCCGAATAAAGGTGGTCACTGAAAACGGAGTCGTTTACCTGATGGGCCTGGTCACCCGTGAAGAAGCTGATGCAGCTGCCGATATAGCGAGACACATCCAGGGTGTGCAAAAAATCGTGAAGGTTTTTGAGTATATGAACTGATTCACGGCCCACCGCGAAGAAATCGAACGTGAGGTTACTTAACGACCTTCAAAGACGGAGGGCCTTTTTTGGACTTCTTACCGAGCGTTCCAACGGGTAATCTTTCTAATGAAGCACTTTCATCAGGAGAATTTGTCAGTGTCGGTCCGTCAGGAGATGGTTCAGGCGATTCCTCTTCATCACGAGGGAACCACATGCCTTCGCCATTCTCTTTCGTAATGACGCCCATTACGGCACCAATCGGCGCATAGATTTCATGCGCGATCCCGGCAAAGCGTCCGCTAAACATCACGTACTCATCTGAAATACTCAGATCCCTGATGGCCTGTGGCCCTATATTCAAAACGATCTGACCGTCTTTAACATGCGCCAAGGGCACGGACACGCCATCCATCGTCGCGTCAACGACCATGTACGGCGTGCAGTTGTTGTCGAGGATCCATTCATTGATCGCTCGTATCAGGTATGGCACGGATGAGTTCATAAGAGATCAATCAAGAGAGATAATCTGAAACTAATCTCGCATATCAAGCTCAGCTTCACTCAGTGAAGCCTGGAATGCATCCCGCTCAAATATCCGATCCATGTAGTCCTGTATGGCTTTACCATGCTTGGGAGGTAAATCAATTCCCAAAACGGGTAAGCGCCACAAGATTGGGGCAACACAACAGTCCACGAGGGTGAATTCTTCACTCATAAAGAATGGCTTGTCAGCAAAGACTGGTGCAATCGCGACGAGGCTTTCACGGAGTTCCTTCCGAGCGCGCTCAATCACAGTATCTTTTGATTTTCCCGCGATTATCGTGTCGACATAACCACACCAATCTCTTTGGATTCTGTAAACAAACAACCGGCTCTGCGCTCGTGCTACCGGGTAGACAGGCAGTAGAGGTGGGTGCGGGAATCGTTCGTCAAGATACTCCATAATGACTTGAGACTCGTAAAGCACAAGATCCCTATCCACCAGTGTTGGCAAAGAGTTATATGGATTCAGATCCGCCAGGTCCTCCGGCATGCTGCCCGGTTCAACGTCGATGATCTCAACTGCGACGCCTTTTTCCGCCAAAACAAGGCGAACTCGCTGGCTATAATGATCATTGCCATCAGAATAAAAAATCATTGATGAATGCTTGGCTACTACGCCCATTCTTCACCCCTACTAGGTTAGATGTTAGGTGGGGCCATACCAAAAGATATGGCACTGGAGTTTAGTGCGATTCTTTGGTGTACTCTCGGCCCAGTAACCAGGTGAATACAAAGAAGAACGCCAGAAAGAGAAGAACGTAGATTCCGATTCGTTCTCGTTCTAGGCGGCTGGGATCTGCCGTGTAATGTAGGAAATTAGCCAGATCGTAAATCACCTGGTCATACTCTTCGGGTGTGAGGGCCCCGGTGCCTTCAACCAATTCCAGCGGACTGAATCCTCGCTGAATCAATTCGTCACCACATTGCTCGACCAGAATTGGGTCACCTGCCAACGGAGTTCTCATCTCGCCACCGTTAGCAGCAAGTTTGGGGATTTCTTTACACACTTTTCGTTGTATACCTTGCAACTCAACCAATGGATGCGGCATCGCTACGTTCTCATACAGCAGGTTATTAACGCCGAGCGGTCGAGTCTTGTCCTCGTAAAAAACACGCATATAGGTGTAAAAATAATCAGGCCCACCTTTTAGCATCGTATACATCGTTAGGTCCGGAGGAACTGAACCGAACCATTGCTTTGCATTGTCGACGGACATGGAGTTTTCCATCAGCGACCCTATTTGAGCAGATGAGTCAAAAACCATATGCTCCATCATGAGGTCTACCGGGATACCCAAATCATCCGCCGTTCGCTGATACCGCTGATACTTAAGTGAGTGACAACCCATGCAGTAGTTAAGGTAGGTCTTTGCTCCACGCTGCAGCGATGCCTGATCTTTCAGGTTGGGTTCCATCGCATCGAGGGGAATCGGAGTGTCTCCACCTGCCGCAACCGCTAAACTCGGAAGAAAGATCAAGACGGCTAACAACATCTTCACATTCATGGCATCGTCACCCTTTCCGGAACCGGCTTCGTCTTCTCAACGCTGGTATACCATGGCATCAACAAAAAGTAGCCAAAATAAATCGCAGTACAAACCTGTGCTACCAACGTCCTTGCGGGCGTCGGATGCTGAACACCTAGATACCCGAGAATAAAGAACGAGATGATAAACACCGCGAGGAAAATCCTGCTGCCCCAACCTTTATAGCGAATTGACTTCACCGGAGACTTGTCTAGCCAAGGCAATACCACTGGCAGTGCAATGGCCCCGGCCATAACAACCAGTCCCCAAAACTTCGCATCAAGCCCAAACAACGGGAAGGTTGCAGCACGAAGCATTGAATAAAACGGCGTGTAGTACCAGACAGGCGCTATAAGATCAGGCGTTTTCAGCGGGTTTGCAGGCTCGTAGTTGGGATGCTCGATCAAGTATCCACCGCCATCAGGGTAGTAGAACATCACGACGCAAAACAGGAACAGAAATCCAACGATTGCGGGCAAATCATGTCCGATGGTGTAATTGGGATGGAATGGAACGCTATCGATCGGTTTACCATTCTTATCAAGGTTTTTCTTAATATCGACGCCGTCAGGGTTATTTGAGCCCACCTCGTGAAGCGCCAGAATGTGCAAAAACACTAGCACAATCAGTACTAATGGGATTAGCACGACGTGGAGGGCGAAAAACCTATTCAGAGTAATGCCTGAAATATTAAAGTCACCACGCACCCACGTGGCCAGCGAGTCCCCTACAAAGGGTATTGCTCCGGCCAACGAGACGATCACCTGGCCTGCCCAGAATGACATGTTGCCCCAAGGGAGAAGGTAACCAAAGAAGCCTTCCGCCATCAACGCAATGTAAATCAACATCCCGAGAATCCAGATCAATTCACGTGGTTTTTGGTAAGACCCATACATAAGACCTCGAAACATATGCAAATAGACCACGAGGAAAAACGCTGACGCCCCGGTCGAATGCATGTATCTGAGCATCCAGCCATATTCCACATCCCGCATAATGTATTCGACTGAAGCAAAAGCGCCCTCTGCACTCGGCACATAACTCATCGTTAGCCAGATGCCGGTTAGCAACTGATTCACCAGCACGACCACGGACAGTACTCCGAAGAAGTACCAAAAATTGAAGTTCTTGGGCGCATAGTACTTGGACAGATGCTTTTCATAGGTTTCCGTTACTGGAAGCCTGGCATCCACCCAACTCATGACGTTCTTAAATGACTGTTGTAAGGCTGACATCAAGCAGTCCCCTCGTCTTCTCCGATCACAATCACGGAGTCACTTTCATAAAAGTGGGGTGGCACTTCAAGGTTAGAAGGCGCGGGCACACCTGTATAGACTCGACCGGCGAGGTCAAACTTAGAGCCATGACAGGGACAGAAGAAACCGCCGATCCATTCCTCATCGTATACTTCCGGCTGAATACCCGGACGGAATTTAGGTGAACATGACAGATGGGTGCAAAGCCCCACAAGAACCAGTACATCTGGCCTGATTGAGCGGGTTTCGTTCTGGGCGTAGCTAGGTTGTTGCTCGCGCTGCGACTCTGGATCAGCCAGCCTGTCATTCAGGGTATTTAAAACCTCAAGCATTGAATCTGAACGCTTGATCACAAATACCGGTTTATCTCTCCATGAGGGGATTGGACCCAGAATTTCCCCGGCCGACAACTTGCTAATATCAACTTTGACTGGTGCGCCTGCTGCCAGCGCCTTAGCGCTTGGATTCCAGGAACCAACAAAGGGTACGGCGACCCCTACCACGCCAGCAGATCCAACGACAGTGGTCGCCCCAATCAGGAAATTGCGGCGTCCCGTATTGACGCTATCTTCATTCACAATGACTTCTCCTTACCGTTACAACATCCACCCTTGTGTACCGAATCCGTCTGGATTAACCGTGGGATTAGGGCAGGTAATCTCCAAAAATTTGCCGTGCGGAGCTTACCACATATGCTTAAGTATATGTGGTGAAGCCAGCGTTTTATCTGGAGTTTCCCCATTCGCTTAGAATGGGGGGCATCAGCGGGTAAAAAATTACCGCTTGGAAAACTGGGGCTTCTTACGTGCCTTACGCAGCCCCACTTTCTTACGTTCGACGGATCTTGCGTCTCGCGTGACGAAACCTGCACTTCGCAGGGTTGGCCGAAGCGTCTCATCGTACGCTAGAAGTGCACGAGTGATTCCATGCCGGATCGCACCAGCCTGGCCGAATCCACCGCCACCTCGAACAGTGACGTTGAAGTCGAATTTCCCTGTAACATCAGCAACTTCCATAGGTTGCCTCACGATCATACGAGCCGTTTCTCTACCGAAGTACTCATCGAGGCTACGGTCGTTTACCCGGATGCTCCCATCGCCAGCGGTCATAAAGACTCGTGCCTTGGCTGATTTTCTTCTTCCGGTTCCGTAATACTGGGTCATTGGCTGTTACCTAAATACTGGTTTTAGTTAAATTTCTAATAGCGTGGGTTGCTGTGCACTATGGGGATGATCGTTGCCCGCATAGACCTTCAGCTTGGAGAGCATTGCACGGCTCAACTTATTCTTTGGCATCATGCCCTTGACTGCTTTTTCAATGATCATTTCCGGAGCCTTGACCAGAAGCTTGTCAAAAGAAATAGACTTAATGCCTCCAGGGTATCCAGTGTGGTGGTGATAAAGCTTGTCGGTTGCCTTTTTACCGGTTACCACGATCTTTTCGGCGTTGACAACGACGACATAGTCACCCGTGTCAACGTGCGGTGTGAACTCTGGCTTATGCTTGCCTCTCAGGCGGTTCGCAATCTCTGTACAAAGTCGCCCCAGGGTCTTGCCTGATGCGTCCACGACATACCATTTGTGCGTTGCTGTTTCTTTTCTGGCGCTAACTGTCTTCATGCTTAATAACTAACCGTCTTGTGATGTTCGAAACCCTCTTTGTGTATACACAGATCAGGGTTCAGGGAGCGCGCATATTAACCAAGGGGCATCTCAGTTGCAAGGAGAATAAAGGAACCAATCGAACCGGGGTAATTCCTTGATTTTCATCCCTTATTTAGACCATAAATACGACATATCGCCGAGCAATTGGTACAAAACACGGCCGCACTCAACACGGCCCTTTCTGTCAGATCATATGCTGATCTATTTTAGCCTGGTTGGCCGCGGCTTAAGGCTTGTGCTGCCTTGATAGATACTCCTTCGACTGCATCTCCTGCAGGCGGCTCTCGGTCCTCTGGAACTCAAACGCCAACCTACGCCCATGATAAAGATCCAGGATGGGAGATTCCGCAGACAAGATCAGTTTAACACTCCTGTCATAAAACTCATCGACAAGACTGATAAACCGACGGGCCTGATCCTCTTTCTGCTCACCAAACCTTGGGACATTGCCAATCAGCACAGTCTGGAACAAGCGTGCCAATTCAATATAGTCATTCTGACTTCTTGGACCATCACATAGCGCCGCAAACTCAAACCAGGCAACGCCGTCACCACAGCGGCGTGTTGCAATGTCACGGCCCTCTATTGGCAGCACAACTGCTGCCCTCCCCTCATCAGGGGAAATACTGTGAAAAGCTGCCTGCAACCCGGTTTCCGCAGCATCATCCAGCGGGAAATGGTAAATTTCGGCGGATTCCAACGCTCGAAGTCGATAATCCAAACCTCCGTCCATGTTGTGAACCAACGTATGAGTATTGAGTAACTCAATCGCTGGTAGGAATTTCCGGCGCTGCAGTCCGTTTTCGTATAGGTGATCAGGCTCTACATTTGAGGTGGCGACCAGGGTCACGCCTAGCTTGAACATCTCATCAAGCAAGCCCGCGAGCAGCATTGCATCAGTAATATCACTCACAAAGAATTCGTCGAAACAAATCACTCTAGCCTGTCCTGCGAAACTGGCCGCAACTTTTTTAAGCGGGTTCGATTCACCCTGAAAATCATTGAGTTTCCGATGAACCTCACGCATAAACCGGTGAAAGTGCAAACGTTTCTTTTGTTTTATGGGCAACTCTTCGTAAAACAGATCCATCAAAAATGTTTTACCTCGCCCTACCCCACCCCAAAAGTACAAACCCCGGACCAAGGGAGGGTTGCCTTTTTTTCCTATGAGACGCGTGAGGAAGCCAGAACGGGGCTGGTCCACAGAGGCACTAATTTCATCAAAGAGTTTCTGCAGGAGTCTCAGCGCCACCTCCTGGGAGTCATCCCGCTGATATTCTCCTCGATCTACGCCTTTCAGGTAACGCTGTAAGGGACCTAACATTCAGCGCCCGTTAACCCTTTAATCGAGCCAAGGCGGACTCGGCATGGGCATAAAGACCTTCTTCGCTGGCAAGAATCGCAGCCGCGCGGCTAAGCTTTATTGCTCCCTCACGGGAACATTGGATGATCGAAGTACGAGTCTGAAAGTCATAAACCCCCAGGGGGGAAGCGAACCGAGCGGTACCACTCGTCGGTAATACATGACTTGGACCCGCCGTATAGTCACCTACGACCTCTGCCGTATCCACACCCAGGAATATCGCGCCTGCATGCTGCACGCTGGGCAACCAGCCCTCGGGGGCGTGAATCGCCAGCTGCAAGTGCTCTGGCGCAATTTTATTCACAATCTCGAACGCTTCATTAAGGTCCTTGACCTTGATCAGAGCTCCCCTGCTGGAAATTGCTTCAGCAATGATAGGCTGACGCTTTTGCTGAGCCAATTTAATAGGTAGCTGCTGCGCGATCGCTTCCAGCAGTTTTTCACTGGGCGAAATGACAATTGCCTGAGCCATCTCGTCATGCTCTGCCTGGGCGAACATATCCTGGACCACCCAACTCGGGTCAGCGCTATCATCCGCCACAATCAACACCTCAGATGGACCGGCAATCATATCGATTCCCACCTTACCAAACACCATCTCCTTGGCGGTCGCCACATAGATATTACCCGGGCCAACAATCTTGTCGACTTTCGGTACGGCTTCAGTCCCAAAGGCCATCGCCGCAATTGCCTGAGCTCCACCCAGGGCAAACACATGATCAATCCCACAAAGATGCGCGGCAGCCAACAGCACTGGATTAAGTTCACCCCCGGGGGTTGGGACGCAAAGGACCATCTCCTTCACACCGGCAACCTGAGCAGGAATCGCGGTCATTATTACCGTCGACGGATAAGATGCTTTCCCGCCTGGGGCATAGATGCCTACCCGCGACATTGGCCGAATGCTCTGTCCGAGCTGGTTACCCATACTATCCGTGTAACGCCATCCATCGCCGGAGCCTATCGACGATTTTTGATGTTCATGGTACTCGCGAACTCTGTCAGCTGACTCTATCAGAGCATCACGAACAAGATCATCAATGGACTCATAAGCCTCTAGCAACTGATCTTGCCCGATCGAAAGCGCAGCCATATTCGAAGCGGACTGGCCATCAAAACGATTGGTCAGCTCAACCAGGGCTTCGTCCCCCCTGACCCGCACGTCTTCCAGAATGGCAGTGACACTAGCGCGTATCTGAATCCGATCCTGTTCTGGAAACTCACCCAAGGATTTCAACGCCGAATCAAACAGCGGTGAATCGCTATCCAGCCGCGCAATCATGTTTCTTTTCCCAGCGCTTCAATAAGCGAACTGATCCGATCGTACTTAGTTTTAAATGAAGATTCGTTAACAATAAGGCGAGTGCTGACCTCTGCAATCAGCTCCATAGGGACCAGGCCATTAGCTTTGAGCGTATTACCCGTCTCTACAATATCAACAATTCGGTGAGCCATACCGGTTACCGGGGCAAGTTCCATCGCTCCGTAGAGCTTGATGATGTCAACCTGAACTCCCTGCGCGGCATAATATCGCTTAGCTGTTTTCGTGAATTTCGTCGCAATACGAAGCCTGGACGGTAGTTCGGGCTCATTTTTTAGACCCGCGACCATAATCTGGCATCTACCCAGCCCAAGGTCCAGAGGCTCATAGAAACCGACCCCGCTGTGCTCCAACAGCACATCCTTACCAGACATGCCAAGGTCAGCGATCCCATGTTCCACATAAGTAGCAACATCCGCACCACGCAGAACCATAATTTCCACATCATCCCGATTGGTTTCAAACACCAACTTACGAGACTTCTGCGGATCTTCTTTTGGCTCTATTCCTATCAGGGCGAGAAGCAACAATTCGTCCGTCAGAACCCGGCCTTTAGTCAGTGCAATGACAAGTTTTGCAGACATAGCTCACTCCGACGCCACTCGCCTGATATTAGCGCCGAGGTTCTGTAACTTTTCCTCAACCTGCTCATATCCGCGATCGATGTGATAGATGCGATCTACGATCGTATCTCCTTCTGCAACCAAGCCTGCGATGACCAGCGAAACTGATGCCCGCAGGTCGTTTGCCATGACCGGCGCACCGGTTAAATGGGGGACGCCTTCAACTATCGCGGTTGTATTATTACCTTCAAGCCGGATTTTGGCACCCATCCTGTTCATTTCCTGTACGTGCATAAAACGGTTCTCAAAAATCGTTTCCGTGATGGTACTGATCCCTTCTGCGACACTGTTGAGCGCAATGATTTGTGCCTGAAGGTCAGTAGGAAACCCCGGATACGGCGCAGTGACAAGGCTAACAGCCTTGGGCCTGCGCCCTTCCATATCCAGTTCAATCGTACTGCCATCGGTGGTAATTTTCGCACCCGCTTCTCTGAGCTTGCTAATAACCACCTCAAGGTGCTCCGGGTTTGCATCGCGTATCTTGATCTTTCCACCAGTCGCCGCGGCTGCTATCAAGTAGGTTCCCGTTTCGACTCTATCGGCGATCACTCTATGCGAACAACCGTGCATTGACGGCACACCAGTAATCGTAATCGTATCTGTACCAGCGCCTTCAACTTTAGCGCCCATCTTGTTCAGGAAGTCAGCAAGATCGACAATTTCAGGCTCGCGCGCGCAGTTTTCCATTACCGTCACACCGTCCGCAAGGCAGGCCGCCATCATGATATGTTCTGTTCCGCCAACTGTGCTGAAGTCAAAATAGACATGCCCTCCCTTCAGGCCGCCATCGGTCGTTGCATTGACGTAACCGTCGACCATTTCGATCTTGGCACCCAGCGCCTCAAGGCCCCGCAGATGTTGATCCACCGGTCTTGGGCCAATGGCACACCCTCCGGGCAATGACACTTCTGCCTGCCCGTAATGAGCCAACAATGGTCCCAACACGTTAAACGACGCACGCATGGTTTTCACCAGCTCATAGGGCGCCTTAAAGCTCTTGATCGTGTTCGCATGAATCTCAATATTCATCTTTTCATCGATCACAACTTCTACGCCAAGCGATACCAGCAGCTCGATCATGGTCGTAATGTCGCGCAAATGAGGGACGTTACTTATCGTGACTGGCTCGTCCGCCAGAAGTGCCGCAGCAAACATTTTGAGCGCGGAGTTTTTCGCACCAGACGCGCGCAACTCACCTTTGAGCACCGCACCACCTTCTATCAGAAGTCTATCCATAAGCTATCAGCTGGCCTCTTCCAGAGTTTGGGTGATCATCGAAACCGCATGAACCTCCCCTGATTTGATCCTGTCATCAAGAAGCGCGTATATTTTCTGTTGCCGCTTGACCCGACTCAGGCCAGCAAACGCATCAGACACAATCTTCACGCTCAGTTTGTTGCCATTGGCAACGATTTCAAGCTCGCATTGGGGCAATTTCTCCCGCAATACAGCTTCAATGGCTGTAACATCCATGGACGCGACTCGGTTGGGTAGTAAATGCGCGACATACTAGCACGCAGCACCGCTTTCAAAAAACGTTCAGCATCTGAGCAAATCAACTAGTTAGGAAAGCAGGGCCCTCGCCATCAACCTCTTGCTAGCAGATTCAAACCGGAGTGTTCCACCAAGCCCTTCCGTTCAATCAAAATGTTTTCCATCAAAGATCTTCGTCATCCAAAAAGGTTTATCCCCGAATGAGCTAAGTTTCTGCACGAGGGCCAGTTATCGGGTATTTCTTTATGAATCAGCAATCGACAACGAATATCTGAAGTTCGTGCCATACTAGGCTCGTAATAACCCACTGTATTCGCCCGAGGTAACCGAAAAAGCCTTACCATGATCAACCGAGTCATTGTCCTAAGCACCCTGATACTTGCATTCGCCCTAACCATTAACTGGTTCATGACCGAGTCTGAGGAAACTGCAGACTTTACGCCGGGGAATGAACCGGATCTTTACATGTTGAACGCTACTATCAGCCAGTTTGGCTCAGATGGCGAATTACAGCATAGAATTACTGCCAACCGGTTTACACACTTTCCACTGACCGATTTAACAACCATGAAGTCCCCTGCACTCGCACTTGGAAGAACGCAGGACGCTAACCCCTGGGAAATCACCTCCATCGAAGGGCGAATTCTACCTTCGTCAGACTACCGAGAAGAAATCGTTGAACTGTGGAGCGATGTGCTGGCATCGCAATCAGGTAATGGGAGTGCCTTTGTCAATCTCCGGACCAACAGTCTCACGATCTACCCGGCGCGTGATTTCGCTGAAACAGATGAGCAGGTAATCATCACCAACCAGAGCGGTCGAACAACAGCCGTTGGTATGAAAGCTTTTCTAAATATCGGAAAATTCATGCTTTACTCAACACCTAAGCATCGGGTAACAACTCTATTCCTACCCAATTAAGGTCGTTGCAGGATCACGCTTGGTTGAAACTCTCTTTTTTAAGATAGGGCGAGATTCCAAGTAATAAGCTAGAATCTCTTCACATGAAAACATCGCGCATTTTACCTACCCCCTTAAAGTTTGCACTCTACCTACTGACGTTGCTGCCAGTCTTCTCCTTTGCACTTGAAACTGACCGGGATCAACCGATCAGGATTCAGGCTGATGCCGCCGTCGTTGACGAAACGGACGGTTCTTCCGTTTACAGAGGCAACGTCGTTATTACCCAAGGGACGCTGAAAGTTACCGCAGATGAAGTTGAGGTCTTTACTGCTGACAGTGAAGTCATTCAAATTATCGCCTTGACGGATAACGATTCCGAGGGGCTCGCCCATTACCAGCAACAGAGCAATGAAAACATGGACATGGTTGTCGCAGACGCCCGAAAAATAACCTACCTTGTTCAAGAAGAGCGGCTGCATCTGGCGGGAGATGCCCGATTACAACAAGCACAGGACGTGTTCACTGGACAGCTGCTCTACTACGACCTTGGCCGTGGTATCGTAAACCTGAAGTCAAGCGGCGGTTCGGACAAAGTCAATGTGACGATCAACCCCAAAAAGTCCTCGCCCTAAATGCACGTGCTAAGCGCTTCGAACCTTGCTAAGGGCTACCGCGGACACCAGGTAGTCAAAGACGTCTCAATAGAGGTTACCAGCGGCCAGGTAGTTGGTTTACTCGGACCGAACGGCGCAGGGAAAACGACCTGCTTTTACATGATCGTTGGATCAATTAGTCACGATCGCGGCGCAGTGAATATCGATGGTGAAGATATTACATACATGGCCGTGCACGAACGTGCACGCAAGGGCATCGGTTATCTTCCTCAGGAGGCGTCCGTTTTCAGGAAGCTTACTGCAGAACAGAACCTGCTTGCCATTTTGGAAACTCGAACTGATCTGGATCATCAGACGCAGGTTGAAACCGCCAATAAACTCATGAGCGAGTTTCGCATTACTCATATTAAAGATACCCTTGGTATTTCCCTTAGCGGCGGTGAGAGAAGACGTGTAGAGATCGCGCGCGCACTCACAACCGACCCGGACTTCATTCTTTTGGATGAACCCTTCGCCGGTGTAGACCCCATTTCAGTCTCTGACATCAAAGAGATCGTTTGCCAACTCTCGGCACGAGGTATTGGCGTCCTGATTACCGACCACAATGTAAGGGAGACGCTGGATATTTGCGATAAAGCCTACATCGTCAATGAAGGCACAATCATCGCAGAAGGAACCGCCGAGCAAGTCCTTGAAGACGAACAAGTAAAGGCCGTCTATCTTGGACAGAATTTCAGGATGTAGGGTGATCTAATGGCACTAAAACCGTCCCTTACCTTAAGAATCGGTCAACAACTGCGGATGACACCGCAGCTGCAGCAAGCTATTCGCCTGCTCCAGTTATCCAGTATTGAACTTGAAGCAGAAATTCAAGAGGCCCTGGACTCCAACTTCATGTTGGAAGAAGTAGATCAAGGATCTACAGACGATGACCACAATGATTCCACCTCAACCGATGATGTTGTTGAGGTCGAACCTGATATCCCTGAACCAGACATTTCACATGACATTTCAGATGACATTTCAGGTGACATTGCCGGTTCACCTGACACTGAAGAATTCGACATTCCGAACCCAGAGCTCGATGGTGAAACGGTGCCTGATTTAAGCCAAGAGGTCAGCAGTGAATCGATGTCCGATGAGCTACCCGTGGACACGACATGGGATGATGTCATTGATGAAAATTTTCAGGCATCCACACCGGGGTCTGATTTCTCCGATGAGAACTATCTTGAAACCCTTAATGCCCAAAGCATCACAATCCAAAGCCACCTGATGGAACAAATAAACCTGCTCAACCTGACGGAGACGGACGAATATATTGCACTCTCCCTTGTAGATGGGCTCGATGACAATGGCATTCTGCAAATAGATATACAGGATATTGTAGATTCGGCACCTGATGATTGGGATGTGGAGCTCGATGAGGTCGAGGCCGTCCTTCATCTCATTCAACATCTGGATCCTCTTGGCATTGCATCACGGTCACTTCAGGAGTGTCTTGCCATTCAGCTAAGGCAGTTGCCTTCTGAAACGCCGTCGCGTGACGTGGCAATCGTTGTTGTTGAGCAGCATATCAATCTGCTTGCAGGAAGGGACTACACCCAACTGGCGCGTAAAGTCCGAATCAAGGAAGAACAGCTAAAGGAAGTAATAGAGCTGGTCCAATCGCTTAATCCCAGACCAGGCAGCGAGATCGCACAAGGCACCACAGATTATGTCGAGCCGGACGTGATAGTTTCCAAACAGAGCGGTCGCTGGGTGATAGAGCTAAATCCAAAGTCGGCCCCTAGAATAAGGGTTAACCCCGAGTACTCCGCGCTTATCCAACGAGGCGATAGCAGCAACGACGGAACAAAATTAAAGAATCACCTTCAGGAAGCAAAGTGGTTCATCAAAAGCCTCCAGCAAAGAAACGACACCCTATTACGCGTGTCTACCAAGATCGTTGAGTACCAGCGCGGGTTCCTGGAGTACGGTGAGCGGGCGATGAAGCCGCTAGTACTGAATGACATCGCCGAGGCGGTTGACCTTCACGAGTCTACGATTAGCCGTGTGACGACACAAAAATATATGCTCACACCTTCCGGGTTGTTTGAGTTGAAGTACTTCTTTTCCAGCCATGTATCCACAAATTCCGGCGGCGAAGTCTCTTCCACGGCCATCCGCTCCTTGATAAAAAAACTGGTTTCTGAAGAAAACAGACAGAAACCTCTTAGCGACAGCAAGATCGCCAAACTCCTCGAGGCACAGAACATTAAAGTCGCCCGAAGAACCATTGCAAAGTACCGGGAGCTGCTGTTGATTCCGCCTTCAAATGAACGTAAAGAATTGATTTAGCAGGACTAAATATCTTTTCCGACGAGTGAACGAATCACGTTATTTTAGGTCAAATAATTCATTGGTACATTAAAATAGAGCTTAAAAGGAACCTCAATCTTTGATTGAAACCTGCAACCCTACTGGAGATGTCTTATGCAATTGAACGTTAGTGGTCACCATGTGCAAGTAACCGACTCGCTTAGAAATTATGTCTCGGCAAAACTCGGAAAAGTAGAAAGGCGATTTGACAGAATCACCAACATAAAGGTCATCCTCTCCGTAGAGAAGCAGCGACAAAAAGCCGAATCGACTATTCATACTTCCGGTGGAGAGATCTATGCAGCAGCAGAGCATAGCGATCTTTACACCGCGATTGATCAGTTAGCTGACAAACTTGATCGCCAGCTGATTAAGAAAAAAGAAAAAAAGAAAGACCATAAACACCGAGCTAAACCCATAAACATCGAAGAAACGTTAGATATATAACAGCTTTCCCAAATCCGTTCTATACTACGGCCATCGTTTCTGATGGTCGTGATAGATGGATATTGACTCAATTCTCGTTCCGGAGAGAACCCTGTGTTCTCTGAGGGCAAGCAGCAAGAAACGGGCCTTTGAACTGGCCGCGAAACATATCAACCAATCTGTCCCGCGCCTTGAAACTGGTGATGTCTACCGCGGGCTTATTGAGCGCGAAAAACTTGGATCCACTGCCGTCGGCGATGGCGTTGCCATCCCTCACTGCCGCCTTGAAGGCTGTGACACAATTACAGGCAGTCTGTTTGTACTAGAGAATCCGATTGATTTCCTGGCCCACGACGACCAGTTCGTCAGCGTGATGTTTGTCCTGCTAGTCCCTGCTTCTGAAACAACGGAACATCTGGCAACGCTGGGCATGCTCGCAGAACGATTCCAGATAGAAGGGTACCGAAAGGACCTCATAGGCGCAAAGGACAACGCAGAACTTTATAAGCGGGCCCTTGCTTCACCCAATCCAGATATAAAATCACTGAGGAAATGATGCTTTCGCTTATTGTCATTAGCGGTCGTTCTGGCTCAGGAAAAAGTACCGCCCTGAACGTCCTTGAGGACATGGGTTACTACTGCATAGACAACTTACCGGTCTCGCTACTGGCGCCCCTGATTACACGCCTGTCTTCTGCCCTGACTATAGACAAGGTTGCAGTCAGCATTGATGCGAGAAACATCGCCGATGACCTGGTTTTATTTCCAGCCACTATTACAGACTTCGACAGCAAGATCGTCGAAACCACGGTGATCTTCCTGGATGCCGCGAGTCCAACACTGGTTAAGCGGTTCAGTGAAACCAGAAGAAAGCACCCTTTAAGCAATAAGGTAACGGACCTGCGCGAAGCGCTGGAGTTGGAGAGCAGCCTGCTGGATGCGATATCCGATCTGGCAGCTCTGACGATAGATACGACCAGCCTCACGATCCATGAGCTGCGAGACGAAATTAGCACGAGGGTCGCGAGGCAGACACACGAGTTTGCACTCTTATTTCTTTCATTCGCCTACAAGCGCGGGGTTCCAGTAGATGCTGATCTTGTGTTTGATGTCAGGTGCCTACCCAACCCCCATTGGAAACTTGACCTTCGCTCTCTTTGCGGTTTGGACGAACCCGTTCAGGTTTTCCTAAACCAGCAGTCAGAGTTTGTCGAAATGTTTACCGACGTCTCCGAATACCTCAACAAGTGGTTACCCCGGTTTGAAGCTAATAATAGAAGTTACCTAACTGTCGCCATCGGCTGCACAGGTGGCCAGCACCGAAGTGTTTTCATGTGCCAGAAACTATTCGACAACTACCAGTCCAACTTCACAAACGTTCAGGTTCGTCACAGGGAGCTCAGTGGCCCCGCAAACCCCTCCGAGAAAAACGGTGTTTAAGAAAAAACTGGCTATAACGAATAAACTCGGACTTCACGCCAGGGCTGCCTCCTTGTTCGTAAAAACAGCCAGTGCATTTGCCGCAAAAATCAATGTTTCCAACCCAGACAAGGAAGCCAACGGAAAGAGCATCATGTCAATGATGATGCTACAGGCAGCCTACGGATCTGAAATCGACATCTGCATCGAAGGCGAAGACGAAACTGAAGCTATGGCCGCTATTGAAGCGCTGGTCAATGACAAGTTCGGCGAAAGCGAGTAGTGGAACCCGAAGAAATTACCAGGCAATCTGCGGTTGTCCAAATTAAAAACCTGATCGGGTCTCGCTCCGAAAAAGAGATTCAACGACTACTAGATGAACTCGAACCCCAGGACATCGCAGATGTTCTCGAGTCTTCCCCACCCGTTCAGCGCACTATGTTGTGGGAACTGTTCGATGAATCACAGCAAAGTGAAATCATCCAGCACATTGACGAAGACGTTGTACTATCTCTGCTCAGCGACAAGTCTGGTGAACAGATCGCAACTGTTCTTGAACAGACGGATGACGACGACACCGCTGATATCCTTCAACAACTACCAGCCGACCTAATCCAGGAGGTTCTGGAGGCCATGGACGCCCAGGACCGAAGCCGAGTTGAGAATCTACTGGCTTATCCTGAGGATACGGCTGGGGGCATGATGAATACAGATACTATTTCTGTCCGGCCACAGGTTACTTTAGATGTTGTTCTAAGGTACCTGCGCAGACATTCAGAATTGCCATCAATGACTGACAGTGTTTTCGTGGTCAACTCAACGGATGAATTTGTCGGCTTGCTGCCACTGGCAACACTACTTGTTTCTAACCCTTCGTTGACCGTCAGCGAGATGATGGTCACTAAAATAGAAGCCATTCCGGCCGATATGTCCGAACACGATGTTGCTGCAAAATTCGAGCGATACGATCTGGTCTCAGCACCCGTAATAGACCAGGACAACAGACTTTTGGGAAGAATCACTATCGATGATGTCGTAGACGTCATCATCGACGAAGCCGATCATTCTATTTTAGGCATGGCAGGTTTGAACGAAGACTCTGACATTTTTGCGCCCATTGTTAAAACCGCAAAAAGTCGCGCTATTTGGCTTGGGGCAAACCTCATGACCGCGTTTATTGCAGCATCCGTCATTGATGTTTTTAAGGACACCATCGAAAAAGTCGTTGCACTGGCAGTTCTTATGCCTATTGTTGCAAGCATGGGTGGCGTTGCAGGGAGCCAGACCCTGACACTATTTATTCGAAACATGGCACAGGACGAACTGTTTGCTAATAACCTGGCTTGGCTAACCCGGCGAGAGGTTGCCGTAGGCGCCATCAACGGTTGTCTTTGGGCATTTGTGGTCGCCGTTGCGACATCTATATTTTTTAATGACATTCACCTTGGCCTCATTATCGCGGCCGCGTTGATTATCAACTTGCTAACCGCCGCTTTATCCGGCGCTTTGTTACCTAACTTTCTAAGATCGATCGGAATTGATCCCGCTATCGCCGGCACAGTCGTACTAACAACGATCACTGATGTTGTCGGATTCCTGTCATTTCTTGGCTTAGCCACCCTTTTCTACGCATGACTCTCACATGAATAAAACAATAAAAACTGATGCCAATAACGACCCAAGCAAATCACAGAAAAAACGTGACATGGATGGGTTAAGAGAACTAGGCGACCGATTGACGGCGCTATCTCCTGATCACCTTGCCAAGGTCGACAATGACCAGGTCAGGGAGGCAGTGGAAGCCGCCAGAAAAATCACCAAGGGCAACGCGAGGAAACGCCAGATACAGTACATTGCCAAGCTACTTTCACGGATCGACGTCGACCCAATCAGGAACATCATAGAGACGCTTGACGCGAGCAGTGCAGCCTATATCCAGAAGTACCACCAACTGGAATCCTGGAGAGAGAGGCTGGTTGATGGACATCCCGAGGCGCTGTCAGAAGTGCTGGATACATTCCCGCACGCAGACAGACAACAGCTTAGGCACCTGGTTCGCAAAGCCTGTGACGAACGCAAAACTGGACAACAAACGACTCACTTCAGGAGGCTGTTCCAGTTCCTGAAAGCTCTTTCTGAAGAATAAAGGATCTTGAAAATAGAGGGCCTTGAGAATAGAGGGTCTTGGGTATAGAGAGTCTTGGGTATAGAGAGTCTTGGGTATAGAGGGTCTTGGGTATAGAGGGTTCACGGACTATTCGCGGGAGTTTCACGTACTGTGTTGTTAAAAATAGTGACGAACTGAATATCCGGTTCTTCAATCGAGCCACTAATTTTATATTTCGCGCTACTCATTTGGTTAATCTGGTTCTTAAATACTTTCTGCGCAAGCATTACACCAACTCCCGCTAATGGTCCTGTCGCGACGGCACTGTAGGCCGCATACCATGGCAGTGTGCGCCCAACCGGTAGGGTGACAATCATATCGTTGTCCAGCGTCCTCGTGGCAAGATTCATGCTCCCTCCGACAGTAAACTTACCACCGCTCCCATCGATGACGATAGGTTCCTGAACGACCACCGCACCCTTATCGAACGACATAACACCTTTTACTTCGGTAAACTCAAAGCCATCATCAATAACGTCTGAAAAATCAAGCCTGAACCGACGAGCAAGGGAAGCAAAATCAAATATACCGAGCAGTTTTAGCGCGCCACCTGTTTCGGCCTGCACGAAACGACCAGTACCTTCCAAAATTTCAATTTCACCCGTTACGCTCTCGATATCCACCATGGCGGGGGACCCTTCCCAGCTCAAGTCAGCCGTAAGCTTTAGCCCCTCGCCTTCGATACTTGAGGCGAAACCGAATTTTTGTTGCGCTTCTGACAGGTCATCAATCGCTATGTCGCCTGAAAATCGACTGACGTGTTGGCCATCCTCATACCGCCATTCACCCAGACTTCCCGCGGCCACCTGCACGCCATGCGCAACCACCGCAAGGTCTTCAAACCTTCCCCCATTTTCAGTAGCTCTGTAATTGAAAGACCAATGCCCGAAATCCTCGCCGTCCAGCAATAATTGTCCCGTGCTGAAATCGACATCCGTAACCTCCAACGGATTCACATCGTAAAGTGGGTCTGTCGCACCAATCTCACTTTCGAAACTCAGCCAGTTGAGTTTAACGTTCAACGGGGCATCATCGTCGTCCGGAATCATCACTTGACCGTCAAGCATTTCGTTTCGCAGACCTGCAATCCATTGGTCGTCCCCTCGGGTGACGACCATCTCGACATCGTCCAATGGCTGGTAATACAACAGAAATTCATCAATGCTTAACTCAACCAATGCGACGTTCGCTGCTATCTCATCTTCGATCGACACATCCGAGATCTGGCCAAACGCTTCGGTGACAGTTTCCCATGCCCTAAAGTCCAGGAAAGGTAATTCTCCCGACATCCTGATGGCATCAAAAGTTACCGCTCCGTATGCAGTAGCGCCGAAATGAACTCTACCACCAGTGGCGATGCCATCCTCAATCTTCAACGAAGCGTTTATATTATCGCCCATCGACAAGTCGATCCGATAACCCGGTTCGTTAAAAGTTTGTCGGTACCTAAATTCATGGACTGCATCCCTAACGGGTTTTGACAGGGGCTCCGGAAGATCAACCACCACTCCTGTTAAATCAGAAAACGCTTCGACATAGACTTTGTCCATGACACCGCCATAAGGAACATGGATTTCTGTCGTATAATCAAAAACACCGCTCGCTCGGCTGAGCAGAATCTGATCGGACCATTCATAAAGGTCCGGCACGTCTATGGAACCATCAACGTGAACTACTATCTCTCCACCCTCGCCATAAAATTGGTTTGAAATTCTGCCGCTGATCCCACGGCCAAAAGTCATCCCCGTAAACCCGGAAGAGCTAAGCCCACGCTCATTGCTATAGCGAATATCTCCAGTCAGCCGGGCAACACCCAAATCAAAATCAGGCATCTGTAAAACAGCATTTTCGATGCTAACCAAAACATCAGAACGTACTTCTTCTTCACCCCGGACACCAATTGGAACCTCGATCTCGACAATAGCCTGCATCTCACCCTCAGCAGACCATTGGTCAGCCATATTAGCCGTAGTCTCCGCAAGCGGCGTTTCTTGCAAGGTACGAATTGCATCTCCGAACGGTCCCGTCAAAAGGGCCGAGACCATCACAGAGTCAGCCCGCCCTGTGTCTGGAATAAGAACCAGTACGTCAATATTCGCGACATCGCTGGAATAAACCTTGCCAGTTGCGTCATTCGTAAGCACTTGGTGGTTGTCAATATGAATGGTGGCCGAAAAGTCAGTTACTGACGGCCAATCGGGATGATATTCAACCTCTGTGTTTTCGACTTTAAGGTAGAAATCATGAGCCTTTCGAACTATCGGAGAACCCCTGAACAGTGCGCCATGTACGGTCACACCGGCTTCATTTGATCGCCCTCCCTTAACTGCTGATTCGATCCATGAACGTAGGTTTTCAGGTATCGGCTTGGGGATATAGGCATCGACTGCTAACAACTCAACATCTTCTACACCGATTGTTAAGCCCCATGTCTGGAGGTCCCTGCTCGAGGGCAGGTTCATAGACAATTTCCCGTAGGCTGAAAGATCCCCCTCTAACAGTTCAATTAGTCCACTGGTCACGGAAACACTATCTTCGCCGATCCGATAAACCAAACGCCCTCGGCCAGAGTCAAAGCTCCAGGGTGAATCGAACATGCTTTCAAAATTCATTTCAAATTGATCGTTGTCAATATCAAGGTATCCCCGATCGGGTTGCAACGACACAAAACCGTTTAGTCGATCAATCGAGGGGATTCCCAAATAAGCTTCGACAGAGAAGTCGACAATACGACTGACCAAATGTTGATTCCCGTCACCAGGCTCTGAAGTGAAAAGCAGGTCCTTTAATTCACCATTAGGGGATAAAGACAACAGCGCGTTTGACAACCTCTCGGGCAACAACGCTTTTTGACCTGCAAAAGCGATTACCCGAGTAAGTGCAGAAACGTCCACAGAGTCAAGTTGACCTGCCAGGGATGCCCCTAAAGGCCCTGTGTCTATCGCGAGAGCAATATTATCGAGCTCATATTCGAACGCGCCCTGTCTTAGCCGAACGTTTGGAATCGACAAGGTACCACGACCAATAGACGCCCCGTGAAATCGGAACCTTGCTGTGGCCTCATCCAGCACGTTGTGGCTTTCGCCCTCCAAGGAGACATTAGCCAACTCGATTTCACCCGTCAGGTCTAAGGAATCGGGTTCGAGCGTCAGCCAGATTCTAGTCGTTAGCTTGGCTGCAGACAATCGTCGTCCCGCGAACTCGACAGCGGGTGTCAGACCTTCAAGATCAATTTCCGGTGCTTCAAGATAAAGCTTGGAGACGAAATCGGATTCCCTTAAGTCTCCCTGATAATAACCGAATAGGCTCAATCGATGACGCAACGTCGTGCCGTCAGGTTGTTCCCTTTCCAGAAAAAGAGGAAAAGAAACCTGCTTCACTTCATCTACAACGCTAACGATCCAGGGCTGCCCCAAATCCGATACAAGTCGCATTTCTAATTTAGGCCCAATGAGCGCAAGGTTTACCCCCTCCACCTTTAGCGACTCAAGATGTGGCAGGGAGTCAAGTATAAAGTCTACATTTAAGGTCCCATCCCCGCGCTTAAAACCCTTTACCCAGAAGCCCTTTTCGTCCTGCTCAATTGCGAACCTGATACCAGAAATCTCAATTTCCGTCACAACCGGGACACCACTCATCAAGCTTCGGACAGAATCAACCCTAAGGACGAGCCTATCTATATCAAGGGCAGGTTCGCCAAGTGGCTTTACGGATATGTCTCTAACAATGAAGCGTGGGTCATGTACCCGCCAATCTCCTGCGATAGCACCAATCTCAACGAAGTCCAGACCACTGCTTTGAAGATAATGTTCAATTCGATGCTGATTAGTTTCAACCCAGAGCGCAGCCAACCGGCCAAGAGACAGATACACGGCAACGATCACCAGTATTCCAAGCACTAGCCACAGGCTGCTTCTGAAGAACCCTTTCGTGATTCGAAGAAGCATCTACTTAGCCTGAGCCCTCTCGATAATAGAGATGACAATGTCGTATTGCTCCTGGGTGTACCCTGGCTCAACCTGGCACGAGATGTCAGCATCGAGTAGTTTTGCCAACTCTCGGACATTCTCAGCCTGTTCATCAATCAGTCTGTCGACAACCGTTTGTGAAGCCATAATGAGACATTCTTTGCCTGTTACGTCCCTTGCCTTACGCTGCAGCTTTTTGAATATCTCTAGGCAAACAGACTCAGCGGACTTGATAAAACCACGACCATCACAAACCTCGCAGGGTTCACAAATCATTTTTAGCAAACTCCCATAGGCCCGCTTACGCGTCATTTCTACTAACCCAAGCTCTGATATTTGGGTGACATTGCATTTCACACGGTCCGATTGCTGTCCTTTCTCCAGCATCCGAAGCACCTGACGCTTGTGTTCCTCGTTGACCATATCAATGAAATCGATAATCACGATACCGCCAATATTACGCAGCCTCAGCTGTCGTGGTATTGCCGCGGCAGCCTCAAGATTAGTTCGATACATTGTCTCCTCAAGGTCTTTTTTACCCACGTATGCGCCGGTATTAACGTCAACCGTCGTCATCGCTTCGGTTTGGTCAATTATCAGGTAACCCCCAGACTTCAGCGGTACTTTCCGATCAAGGGCAGCTTCAATCTGATCATCCAGTTGGTGCATATCAAACAGCATCTGATCTGATGGTATCTCCTTGAGGCAACTTTCTTTTTCAGGAATATAGTCAGACAAAAATCTGCCAAGGATTGTGTGAGTTTCCGCATGATCAACCAGGATACCGTTCGTGTTTGTATTAATGATATCTCGCATCACTCGCAGTGGCAGAGGCAGATCTTCGTAGACGACTTCAGGGCTTTTGGCTGCTAATCCATCCCTGTAAATGCCTTCCCATCGACTTCGGAGGTATCCGGCATCCTTGATGATATCTTCACTTTTTGCGTTTTCTGCCGCAGTCCTGACAATAAAGCCCTCGTCGCCGTCACTCAGGTCCTCGAGAATAGCCGCAAGTCGTTTACGTTCATTTTGATCTTCGATTCTCTGAGAAATGCCACTATGGGAACTACCAGGCAGATAAACAAGATATCGCGATGCGATAGAGAGATTACTGGTAATCCGCGCGCCTTTAGTACCGATTGGTTCCTTGGTTACCTGCACCAATAGTTCCTGACGATCATATAAAAGGCTGGCAATCGCTGGATGCTCAACACCAGGCGCCTTGTCAAAAACCTCATGCCCATCGATAAGATCCGTCACATGCATAAATGCGGCCTTCTCTTGTCCTATATCAACGAAAGCACTTTGCATTCCCGGAAGGATACGAACCACTTTCCCTTTATAAATATTGCCAATACTGCTTTTCGTCTCAGTTCGCTCTATAAAAACTTCCTGGAGTAAACCCTGCTCAACGACCCCTACTCGAGTCTCGTTCGCAGATACATTGATGAATATTTCTTCAGCCATCTCGCCTGCCTTAACCTAATGAAGATTCTTTCTGTCCGAGACAGTCAATAGAAAAGTCTCTTAGCATCAATATGGTTTCGCTAAGCGGTAAACCAATTACGTTTGAATAACTTCCGGTAAGCGTCTTCACGAATGCCGCTCCGGCCCCCTGTAAACCATAAGACCCCGCCTTATCCTGCGGTTCGCCGGTTTCCCAGTACCAGGCTATTTCTCTTTTGTCCAGCTGCCGGAAGGTTACTTCAGTTCTGACACAGAAGGTCTCCGTTCTGGACCCTCGGCAAATTGAAACACCTGTTAAAACGTCATGCCTCGTCCCCGAAAGTTCATTTAACATTTGCACGCTATGTTCTTTTGATTCCGGTTTCCCCAGGATGTTCCCGTGCAACACGACAGTCGTGTCCGCCGCAAGAATCACCACGTCACTGTCGTGTTTTCTCGCGACCGCCTGTGATTTTTTTTTAGATAGCCGAGTAACATAAACCTCCGGTGCTTCCCCTGTTAATAAGGATTCATCCACATCCGGCGGTTCTACCCGAAAAACAATTCCCAGTTGCTCAAGCAAAAGCTTCCGCCTTGGTGAGCCACTGGCAAGAATCAGATTAGCTGTCATGTCATCCCAACTCCCCGACGAAGGAATCTAAGTATCAGAAACACCCATGGCCATAAAAATGCGCCAGATAAAGCCGGGAGTAGATACCACAGACTCCAGTTTTTAAGACCGGCAATACTCTCGACCCAAAACCCAACCAGTTCATTGACGCCAAGAAGCGCGAAAAGAATGCTCGCCTGTTGCCACACCGAAAACATTCTAAGCCGCTGGTAAAGACTCGTTGCAACATAAGCGATCAAAACATAAGACAACGCATGCTGGCCTATCAAACTGCCAAGCAATACGTCCACGACAATACCAGCCAACCAGGCAGTGAGAATGCCAACCCGATGCGGCAGTGCAATGATCCAGTAAACAAGGACCATCGCTACCCAGTCAGGTCGAAGAAATCCCAGTTCTACAGGAGCAAATTGAGGCATAGGTACCACTGCGAGCACCATGCCTACAACGATCGTAATCCAAATGACGACCAGTCCCCCGGTCTTTTCGTCACCCACCGCGTTTCCCACTCTTTTCAAAACCAGTGTTCGCTTTTTCTAAAATCCTAGACTCTGTAAACACGAGCAAAACGTGCCTGGACCTATCCAGTTGCGCATTTGGCTTCGCAAGGACTTCCGCAAATGGCTTTCCTGGCTTGAAATCCACTCTGTCAACAACGCCAACGGGGTAACCCACTGGAAAACGGTTGCCAAGACCGGAAGACAGCAACTGATCACCCACCTTTATATCTGCCGTGGAGCTAACATGAAGCAACTCCAGTCGCTGGCCAATGCCGGTACCCTGAGCGATAAGCCTAAGATTATTTCGGAGAACCTGTACTGGCACTGAATGTCGCTCGTCGCTGATTAAAAGAATGCGACTACTGAAAGGAGTCACTTCTACTACCTGCCCAACCAACCCTCGCGAATCTAGAACGGGTTGTCCAACAAACACAGCATCTTCTGCGCCCTTGTCTATGACCACTTCCTGTTCTTCAGGGTCCGGGTTAACGCCGATAAGTTCCGCGACCAACACGTTGTCTTGAAGTTTAGCGGCTGACCCGAGTAGACCCCTGAGACGATTATTCTCTGATGTCAGCGCTGCCATCTTTTCAGTCTTAACCTTAAGAAAAATCAGCTCACTTTCCAGCCCGGTAATTCGACCACGCAGGTCTTCACGTGAACTAAAAATATCCTCGATGCCACGAGCGCTACGATTTGGGAGGTCAGCTGTAACGACAATAGGTGTTGTGACAATGGTAAGTGCAGATCTCGAGCCATCCAGCCAGTTGGTAGTGTGATCTACAAACACAAAAACAAGCGAGAGTAGGCCAAGACCGAGCAGCTGGTAATCAAGCGTGGTTTCTTCTAAGAACAGTGCTTTGATTCGGTTTACCTCGAGGCATGAGAAGTTGCGCACCAAATCGAGAGCGCTTCTCCGTTGCCGGTCGTCCAGGACTCCGGGGGGTTATTGAATAGAAAGTACGTCGCTGTCTGCTTTTTCGTCCATCAATTCCAGCGCTCGACCACCACCTCTGGCGACACAGGTAAGTGGATCTTCTGCGACGATGACCGGTAATCCGGTTTCACTCGACAAAAGCCTGTCTAACTCGCGCAGCAACGATCCGCCTCCTGTCAGTACCAGTCCACTTTCCGCTATATCCGAGGCAAGTTCCGGGGGCGTCTGTTCAAGCACCGCCTTCACTGCCTGAACTATCACCGAAAGCGGTTCCTGAAGCGCTTCAAGGATTTCGTTGCTATTAAGCGTAAAACTTCTTGGCACCCCTTCAGCCAGGTTTCTTCCTCTCACGTCAATTTCCCGCACTTCTTTGCACGGGAATGCCATGCCAATTTCCTGCTTGATTCTTTCTGCCGTTGCATCACCAATTAGACTGCCTTGGGTGCGCCTAACATAGGTTGTTATGGCCTCGTCGAATCGATCGCCACCCACTCGAACCGATTGCGCATAGACAACACCATTGAGCGAAAGAACAGCAATCTCTGTTGTCCCACCGCCAATATCTACTACCATCGTACCGATGGCTTCGTGAACGGGCAGACCGGCACCAATGGCCGCGGCCATTGGCTCTTCAATCAATCGAACATCACGGGCGCCAGCGCTGACCACCGACTCCCTGATGGCTCGTCGTTCAACTTCCGTAGATTGACATGGCACACAAACAAGTACTCTGGGGCTCGGACGAATGAAGCTGTTCTCATGCACTTTTTTGATAAAGTGCTGGAGCATCCGTTCAGTTACCTGAAAGTCAGCGATCACACCATCCCTCAGGGGACGAATCGCTGTTATATTACCGGGAGTACGGCCGAGCATTCTTTTAGCGTCTATGCCTACGGCAGCGACGTTTTTCTGATTGTTATTGTTACGAATTGCGACCACTGAAGGTTCGTTTAGGACGATACCCTGGCCGCGAACATAAATAAGTGTATTGGCCGTACCAAGATCTATCGACAGGTCATTGGAAAACAAGCCTCGAAGGCGCTTAAACATGGAAAAAAGACCTCTCAGATATGGCGGTGGACAAGACGGGCAATGTGAACTTGCCGACCTTATTATTTGCTTTCAATAACTTTCGTAACTATATCATTTGGGGAGACTTTTATATAGATAGTCTGACCGCTTTTTGGCTCACTCATTCCCTGAATAATGAAGTTCTGTCCATTTTTTGCTAACAGGCATGAGTGACACCCCAAATGGTCTAGTCAGAGCACGTACAAGGCTTGAAAATTTGCGTATTCCCACAAACCTCATTAGCATTCCTTGCCTTAACAACGTAGTTGGATAAAAAACGTGGACGTGACTGAAGAAGTCGTCAGAAATATCGCCGAACTGGTACAACTGAAGGTCGATGACGCAGATATACAGCAATTAACTAAAGGAATGCAGAATATTCTGGCACTGGCTGACCAAATGCAGGCCATTGATACAGACGGTATTGAACCTGTATCGAACCCACTAGATGCTTCACAAAAGCTTAGACCTGATGCGATTACCGAAGGAAACCAGCGGGAACTTTTTCAGTCCATTGCACCAGCCACCGAAGCCGGACTATATCTTGTCCCAAGGGTAGTCGAATAGATGATAGACCGCTCCCTCAGCCAACAACTTGATGACCTGGACAAGGGTGAGTATTCATCTGTCGAACTTACCCAGACATATCTCGACCGGATTGAAAACCACCAATCGCTGAACGCTTTTGTCAGCCTCTCGGAGAACGTTCTTGACGAAGCCAGACAGGCGGACCAGCTAAGAGCGGCAGGGGAACGGAAGCCCCTGCTAGGAATACCCATTGCCCACAAAGACATTTTTTGTGAGGCCGGAGTAAGAACCACCGCTGGTTCAAAAATGCTCGACAATTTTATTTCTCCCTACGACTCAACGGTCGTCTCCCTGCTGAGGAACGCGGGCGCGCTGTCTTTGGGTAAAACTAATATGGATGAGTTCGCTATGGGCTCGTCAAACGAATCCAGCTACTTTGGCGCGGTGAAAAACCCGTGGCAAGTTGACCGGGTTCCTGGCGGTTCGTCAGGCGGGTCCGCAGCCGCAGTTGCAGCCAGACTCTGTGCAGCTGCCACTGGCACCGACACCGGAGGGAGCATAAGACAACCGGCAGCATTCTGTGGTGTCACCGGTATTAAACCGACCTATGGTCGGGTTTCTCGCTGGGGAATGATCGCTTACGCCTCCAGCCTGGATCAGGCAGGACCACTTGCCACTACCGCTGAAGATTGCGCACGATTACTCTCTGTCATGGCAGGTGTCGACGAAAAAGACTCTACCTCTTCAGCGGTTCAGGTAGAGGCTTACTCCAAATCCCTATCCCACGACCTTAAAGGCAAGAAAATAGGTTTGTGCCTTGAATATATGGAAGGCCTGGATCCAGCAATGTCACGTATCATAGAGGAGGCAATGGCCGTACTGTCGACGCTGGGAGCAGAGTTCATCGACATCAGCCTGCCCACCTCCCCAATGGCGATTCCTGCTTACTACATCATCGCGCCAGCAGAATGCTCGGCCAATTTGTCACGATACGACGGCGTCAGGTTCGGCTATCGTTGTGAAAACCCCGAAAACCTGGAGGATCTTTACAAAAGGTCCAGAAGCGAAAGTTTCGGCCAGGAAGTAAAAAACCGTATTATGGTTGGCGCATTCGCGCTTTCCGCAGGCTATTACGACGCTTATTACAAAAAAGCGCAACAGATACGCCGCCTGATAAAAAATGATTTCCTTGAAGCCTTTAAATCAGTTGATGCGATATTGGGGCCGACCACGCCTGGCCCAGCATTCAAGATCGGTGAAAACGCAGATGACCCGCAGGCCATGTATCTACAAGATATTTACACGATTTCAGCAAACCTTGCAGGCTTACCGGCTATTTCCCTGCCCGCAGGGTTTATAGGGAATCTACCTGCAGGCATACAACTAATTGGTAACTATTTTGAAGAAGCAACGTTGTTAAATTTAGGCCACCAGTTCCAGGCACAAACTGACTGGCACAAGCAGACACCGGAGTTGTCGACATGAGCGGCGAGTGGGAGGTTGTCATCGGCCTGGAGATCCATGTCCAGCTATCAACTGTTTCAAAGATCTTTTCTGGGTCAAGCGTGACTTTCGGTGCAGAACCCAACACCCAGGCTAGCGCGCTGGACTTGGCACTACCGGGTGTGCTTCCGGTAGTGAACGAAGCTATCTATCCGAAAGCAATCGCCTTTGGCCTTGGCATCGGTGCAAGAATCGGCGCTCGCTCCTGCTTCGACAGGAAAAACTATTTCTACCCAGACCTTCCCAAGGGCTATCAGATTACCCAAATGGATGAGCCCATTGTTTTGGGTGGGGAAGTTGAAATAACCCTAGCTGACGGTACAACGAAAACCATCCGCGTGACTCGTGCCCATCTAGAAGAGGACGCTGGTAAATCTTTGCATGAGGATTTTCATGGAATGACCGGTATCGACCTAAACCGAGCCGGAACCCCATTGCTGGAAATTGTTTCGGAACCAGACATGAGGAGTGCCGAAGAAGCCGTTAGCTATGCGAAAACGATTCACCAACTAGTGACCTACCTTTCAGTCTCCGATGGGGATATGTCACAGGGCTCGTTACGCTGCGATGCCAACGTGTCACTTCGAAAGAAAGGCAACGACGAGTATGGCACTCGGACAGAAACCAAAAATGTAAACTCTTTTAGGTTCCTTGAGGCCGCGATAAAGTATGAAGTAATACGTCAAACTGAAGTTCTGGAATCTGGCGGGAAAATCACACAGGAAACCCGACTCTACGACCCGGACAAAGACGAAACGCGCCCCATGCGCAGCAAAGAAACTGCGACTGACTATCGATACTTCCCTGAACCTGATCTCCTGCCCGTTATCATAGACGACGCATTTATTGAGACAGTCAGAAGCTCGATGCCGGAACTCCCTGCACAAAAGCGGGCACGATTCCACACAGAAATGGGATTAACGGATGAAGATAGTCGCTTGTTGTCCTCCGAACTCGGGCTGGCAACCTATTTCGAAGCCTGTGTAGAGATTTGCAGCGACCCAATCCTGTCTGCGAACTGGATAAAGGGTGATCTTCTGGGTGGCCTGAACCGGGACAATATGGACGTCTCTAATTCCCCTGTGACTGCCCGAGCAATGGCAGAGATAATCCTACGAATTCAGGATGGCACGATTTCCGGGAAAATAGCCAAGACGGTTTTCAATGCATTGTGGGAGGGGAAGACTGATTCGGTCGACAATTACATTCAATCCGAAGGCCTGGTTCAAGTCTCAGATAGCAGCGAGCTTGAACCCATTATCGACCGAATCATCATGGAGAACTCCAAGCAAGCTGAGCAATTCCGAAGCGGAAAGACAAAGGTGCTTGGTTTCTTTGTCGGCCAGGTAATGAAGGAAACAGGCGGCAAAGCCAATCCAAAGCAGGTTAATGATTTGGTTATCTCTAAGCTTACGGCCTGATCAAAGATGAGTTCCCTGTCCAGGACTAAAAGCGGTCGACAAAATCAGTAATACGCGCAGCGTTAGCACCAACATCACTCTGTCCGACTCGCGACATTGATCGTAAATCAATTCTAGAGCCTTCTCCGTCACCAACAATTCTCACAACCATATCGTCCTTAAAACCAAACCAGAAGGTCGTCGCGGTCGCCTCCACCAGACCCGCAGCCTTATCTACAGCCACGATCTTAAGACCCATGGCCTGCAGGACCGCTTCCGTGCGGTCAACTGCTTCCGCAACAGACAAACCGGACTCGATGGGTTGCAGACCAGGGTACGCTTCCATGGTAGCGGCGGCGAGTTTCTCAGCGGGCCACGCTTCAGAAACACCGTACTCGTAGCCATTGGGGGCGTCCTTCCGCAAAGATACAATCGCAACAAACTCAGGTGGATTGGCGGTATCTGTCGTTATGTCATGAATCGGTGGGACATCACCAGCAGCCGCCATTTGTGGTCCCATAATCCCAACAGGTACCAGGCCCAGGATCATCGATACGATGACCAGATTTCGATTTCTGCCAAGGCCAGACCGCATGGCGATAACCAAATAAACCAGACCAATCAGAAAAACCAGTGCACCACCTGCAACGGCAATCAGCAAGCTGACTAGCGACGGTTCCAATGGCACGATTGAGAATTTGTAACCCAACGGGCCCGTAACAAGAATAATCAGCAGCACTACGGCACTAACCAAAAGTGCCCGAGTTGATGTTTTCACCTCTTCCATAATTTCTATCTCCAGTCCTTACTGATTGACACTATCCGGCTCCTAACATTGTATAAGAGCGCCACAGTGACATCTTCGCTGATAAGCATTAATGAGGCAACAATTGGGGCCTTCAGCGACCGGGCAGGGGAAGGAACAAACGAAACAACAAGAACAGTTAGCCAGGTTTTTCACAGAGAGCCAGTATTGCTTCTAGCAACAGCTGCTACCCAGATCACACTACCTTAATATGCCAGGGTTCATAACGAACGCCGAGCATATTGTCTCGCGGATAGCGAATATCGACATAACCGAGATCAACCAGCTTCCGAAACTCTTCAGTCTCCGCGAAAGCTTGAGTAAAGTTTTTCCGGCCAAAACCCGTCTTACCAACATCAAAGTCACCAACCCCATGATAAGAATGTCCCGGGGGCGAAAGGCTTCGTGATGCTTTTGACAAGTTTCCTTCCGATTGAATCGACTTCGCAAGAAACAGATGGGTCTGCTTCACAACGCTTCTGATTCCAGAAGTCAGCACGATACCTGTACCAAGATCTTGCTGGAGCTTTTTGTAGAGTCTTTCGGATTCACCCCGATATAGGAAATGACCGGTGTGTCCGATTTTTTTTCGATCTTTTTCAGGGATGGGTGCAGTCAACTCTTCGATAACTTTCTTGCCCATAAACCCATATCGTTTGGCATCAGTGGTAAATATTTCTTCCAGGAACATCTCTTCTGCCTGCGTGAACTCACCAACGATACTGTAGCGCCGACCGTAACGAAGCATTTCGTCAAAACCTAGCACATTAAAGTTACCGTGACCCATATGGCTTTGGACGCAGTCTATACGCCTGAAACTTGAAATAAGAACTGGGTACTTTTCACGCTCGATGTAGGCGTCAGTCGCGTAAGACTGGCCGAAGTCAGTCATCTTGGCCCTATATTGGCCAAGATCCGCACTGCTCGTGGTCGCCAGAATGGGGGGGCTTATTGTTGCGACAGCTCCTATTGAAAAGATCTTTAGGAAATCTCTTCGTTCCACGTCCTCTAAACCCCACTATGCAAAGACTTAACATGGTACTCAACGGGTACCCGATTTTCTACTTCAGCAGCAACTTAGCGCATGAAATCAACGTCCACCGTCGATCACGACCGTTTGTCCGGTCATAAAACTACCCGCCCGGGAAGCCAGGAAAACTGCCGCGCCGCCGATTTCCTCGGGCTCCCCTATTCTTCTGAGACTAGCATTCGCTGTGGACGCCGTCAGAGTCTCCGGATTCTCCCACAATGCCTTCGCGAAATCGGTGCGAATTAATCCTGGAGCAATAGCGTTGGCACGAATATTATGCGGCCCAAACTCTGTCGCGATATTCCTTGCAAGCGCCATATCAGCGGCCTTTGAGATCCCGTAGGTTCCCAGCACTGCACTCCCATTTAATCCGCCAACACTCGAAACAATCAGAATAACGCCATCTTTGCGCTCGACCATTTCCGGCAGTACTAATTGACAAAGCCAGTGATTAGACTTGACGTTGGAATCGAGGATCTTCTCAAATGCCGTGTCGGGAATGTCCATCATGGAGCCGTAGTAGGGATTGACAGCGGCATTGCAGACCAGGATATCGATCTTGCCCAGTTGCTCCCGCGTGCTATCCACCAATCGTTGCATTTGTTCTTTGTAACCAATGTGACACGGGATGGGGATAGCTTTACCGCCCTTCCCGTCCAGCCCAGCATTAATTTCGTCTGCAACGCTCTGGCATGCATCCTCTTTACGACTCGAGATCACGACATCAGCGCCATTAAAGGCCATCTGCTCAGCGATCGCCCGACCGATACCTTTTGTGGACCCGGTAACCACAGCAACCTTACCGGATAAATCAAACAAGTTTTCCATTAGACGTCCGTTGCGTTTATCAGCCTGCAAGCTACCTAGATGAGACGGGCCTGTCAATCAACGAATCGCTAACAAAGACGGATTAATACAGCGGCATAAAATTAAGCGAACGGGCCGCTACTTTGCCGGACCACAGCGAGCATCGTCCGTCTAAGCATGTCGTGCTAATCCGGTACAAGCAAACCTAGACTGGATGCACCTCTCTACCTTTACTGACAACCATGAAGGGTTTTTCCAGCGCTTTAAGATTTACCAATGGATCCTCTTCGTAGAGCACAAAATCGGCAGAGTAGCCCGGCCTGATGACACCCGTTACCCCACCAAGCCCAATTGCCTCGGCACAATCCGATGTGGCCGCTCGCAAAACCTCTTCCGCAGATAATCCTGCAAAATGAGCGAAAACCGGCAGCGCCCTTGGTAAGTCATGATGAAAAACATTCGGGATACCCGCATCGGTGGACGCAATAAGGCGTACGCCCGCTTCCTTCATGTTTCTGTAATTCTGCTGCACCATCTCGGTAAAGTCTTTCTGTGTGAACCTCTTCCAGCCGGCATTAATCGTTGGAGACACCCATACGCCATTGTTAGCCATGAGTGAAACAACAGCGGCATCGAATGTTTTCCCCCAACCGGATTCTCCCACCCATGAACAATGCTCAACCGTTGTAACACCCGCTGAGGCAGCCTGACGAATACCATCAGTACCGTGACAATGCGCTGCAACGTGAAAGCCATACTGTTTTGCCAGTGCAACGATATTCGTCACCGTTTGATCCTCGAACTGGCTGTCTACCGGACGTGAGCCTGGCGTAATGTTGCCGCCCGTTACCATCATTTTGATCAGGTCTACACCTTCTTCTCTCTGGCGCTCTAACACAGCAACCGCCTCATCATCGCCACTGGCTTCCCCACCCCAGAAATGACAATGGCCGCCAACAGATGTGATGGGTTGGCCGGCGCACACCAATCTGGGGCCAAGGGTCTTGCCCGCAGCAATTTCATCACGCACTTTAAGCTCAAGATATTCACCACCACCCAGGTCTCTTGCTGTCGTAATGCCAGCTCTGACCATCATGGAAGCGCGCTTTCGAATATCTTCAGTGACTTTTTCTTTACCGGGGACAGTCTGTTGAAATGGATCCTTTAACTCGGGGTCCAGGCACATATGGACATGAGCATCAATCAAACCCGGGATCGCAAACAGTCCATTCATATCTCTAACCTGGTCATCGGGACCGATCGATTCAGAGACGAACATTCCATTGGAGACCACCAGCGCACCTTGTCGTTGGTTGCTCGTTTCACCGTCCCAGATATTCAGATTTTCATATCGCACGTTAAATATTCCTATAGTCGTTTCTTCTTGCAGGCAACCTGAGTCGAAATCACAAAGTTGAACACACTAGCATTGCACATAACGGAAGCCGTCATTCGGAAACCGCTACCGATTAAGGCGAACTATTTCTCGCAAACCTTTGAGAATAAGGTCAGGTACTACCTCGTCGAATAGCTTTTCCCTATTAAACAGCTGGGCAAATCCCCCAGTAGCTAAAACCAAAGGCGGTTCCTCGGCGAACTCTTCTTCAGTAATTCGGCTCACCAACTCTCTGACCATACCTACATTGGACCAGTAAAGACCTGATTGAATACTTTCAACGGTCGTCCTACCCAGCGCATTTCGTGGCGGTATAATTTCGACGGAGGGAAGCTGTGCTGTTCTTTCTTCCAACGCTTCCATCGCTAACCTGACACCCGGAATGATGTTACCTCCCAAAAATTCCTTGTTCTTGGTAATTGCGCACAGTGTCGTTGCGGTGCCAAAATCAGCGACAATCAAATTTCGCTTGGGAAACATCGTAATCGCTCCCACTGCATCAGCGATGCGGTCTGCGCCCACTTCCTTCGGATCACGGTACTGGATTTTCAACCCCGTCTTGATCCCAGGACGCAAAATCAAGGGATCTAACCCGAAGTATTTTTGGCAACAGGCTCTCAGGGAATAAAGCAGGTCCGGAACAACACAACAAATTGCCACTTCAGAAATAAAATCGGGATCAACATTGTTCTCTCGAAGCACCGAACGGAAGAACACACCAAGCTCATCTGAAGAGCTATTGGTTTGCGACGTTCGCCGAAACTGCACCTGAATCTGCTCATCCTCAAAAATACCACCAAAAACCTGACTATTACCTACATCAAGACAAAGCAACATTAGCTAACTACCTCTACATTATCGATCAAACGGACCGGGGCAGCGGGGTCACCCATCACGACTGCGCCGAATCGGCGACTACCTTTAGTCAACACATAATCCACTTCAAAACCGGCACGGACCAACCGTGCCTTGAGATGTTCATCACTCCACCTCGGGTTGCTAAGTAACCTGCAGAAAAGCGGCGCCTTACGGCGGTCACAGCGACTAAGGTTAAGGTTTCGGGAACTCATTGCCAGACCATCGTCCTCCCGAATAATCGGGCACCCGATGATTTCCGTCTCCAGAAAAAATGCTTCCACCATCCCCTTTACGAGAGAGAGCTGCTGGAAATCTTTTTCTCCGAAATAAGCCTTTTGAGGTTTCACCAAATTTAGCAATTTCATTACGACGGTGAGGACACCCGTGAAATGGCCCGGCCGGTTCTCGCCACAGAGCTCCTTGCTGAACTGCTTTTCGTCAACTTCATAAGCATAATCATCAGGATACAACAACTCGTAGGTTGGCATGAACACCGCGGAGACTCCCGCTGCTTCAAGCATCTGCAGATCAACAGTCAACGTTTCCGGATAGTTGGCCAAATCATTGGGGTTATTAAACTGGGTTGGGTTGACGTAAATACTGACCACAGTGAGGTCCGTTTCATTGCGACTGCGCTCAACTAATGAAAGGTGTCCCGGGTGAAGCGCCCCCATTGTTGGAACGAACCCTAAAGTACCCGCGACAGCTTTCCCATAGGTCCGGATCTCAGCAATAGATTTCAATATCTTCAACCGTAGCTCTCCTCAACCGTTGGAAATGACCCTGCCACAACATCGCCATGATATCTCTGAACAGACGCCCCAATGACTTCGTGCACATTTGCATACCTTCGCAAAAACTTTGGCGAAAAATCAGGATTGGTACCAATAAGATCGTGAAGTACTAACACTTGGCCGTTGGTATCCGGACCTGCGCCAATTCCAATGGTCAGGATGCCCAGTGACCGAGAAATACATTCTCCTAGTTTGTTCGGCACGCATTCAAGGACAATCGAAAAACAGCCTACTGCTTCCAAAGCCACAGCATCCGCCGTGATTTTTTGCACACCTGCTTCGTCCTTTCCCTGCACCTTGTGACCACCTAAGTTGTGAATCGACTGCGGCGTCAACCCAAGATGGCCCATGACGGGAACGCCTGCTTCAATGATCTGCTTAATGACCGAAAGTTGGTGGCTGGCGCCTTCAATCTTTATCGCATTGGCACCGGCCTGCATCAAACGCTGAACCGCATCCATTGCCACTTCTATTCCTTTAGAACAGGAAAGAAATGGCATATCAGCGACAATGAATTTATTCGGCGCGCCCCTCGCAACTGCCGCAACATGCAGTTCCATCATTTCGATGGTGGCATGGACTGTCGACTCAAAGCCATGCATCACTACAGCAAGGGAATCTCCCACAAGGAGACAATCCACATCCGTAGTATTAAGAATCCGGGCCGACCATGCGTCATAGCAGGTAACCATGGACAGGCGCGAGCCATTCTGTTTTCTTTGTTTGAAGGTATTGACGTTAATCACGATGAATCCCCTAGCGAGGAACACCTTGCAGCCAACGGAAAATGACGTGCCATCAATCGATGGCGGAAGACTAGTTTCATAGGTACCTGTCCTTTTTGGATGGATCAAGTCCGAGTTAAAATAGCGGATCTAGAGTTTCGTTTACCAGGCCCCTATCTTTTCAATTAGAAGCCCGAGAAACGAATATTAGGTAATGATTGAGTTTCTGTCCACCCAGGTTATGTGAATTGACTAGACCTGATAATCGTGGTTTTCTGGCACTTTCTCAGGAAGCCAACAGACTTAAGGCTCTGACAGCGCTAGCATTGCTCAGTAACACCTGTTCACAGACAACCCTGACGGGCAGCAGCAAGATCAACGTCGTACCACCGACCGCTAAACTTGAGCTGGACTGCAGACTTTTGCCAAACGAAGAGCCACTGCAGTTACTCTCTGAACTCGCCACCATCATCAACGACGACAACATCAAAATCACCAATATCATGGGTTTCACGCCAGCCATCAGTAAGACCGACACACCCCTTTATGATGCGATAGCGCAAGCGGCGACCAGCAATATGGAAAAAGCTGTCTTGCTCCCAAGTGTTTCAACCGGTTTACCGACAGTCACTTTTTTCGTGATGTCGGCATCGTCAGCTTTGGGTTCGCGCCTTTTCTGTCTCTTGAGGGTGAAGCAACAGGCGTACATGGCAACAACGAACGCATTTCTATCGAGAATCTAAGGCGAGGCACAAAAATCATGACGGATTTCTTGTTTGAGTTCGCCACGGACTAGACTTCTGATAAACTCCCCGACTTGTAACACAAAGCACAAGGGCCTGTAGCTCAGTTGGTTAGAGCACTGGACTCATAATCCATTGGTCGAAGGTTCGAGTCCTTCCGGGCCCACCAATCGTTTTGTTTCAGCCCGTCAGTGGGCTGAAACTTACAAGCGGTGGCAGAGACAGCAGCTTTTTGTCACTCAGCACCTTTTTGTCACTCAGCACCTTTTTTGCTATTGCTACGGCTACGGCAAGACTTCAGCTCCAACGAAGCTGAATGTAGATAACGCATCAAAAAAAAGCCCGCTGTCAGCGGGCTTTTTAACCTAATCCAGAAAAGTCTTCAGGTGATCCGAGCGCGATGGGTGTCTTAGCTTCCTAAGTGCCTTAGCCTCAATCTGCCTGATGCGTTCACGGGTCACGTCGAACTGTTTACCCACTTCCTCTAAGGTGTGGTCAGTATTCATATCAATACCAAAGCGCATTCGAAGCACCTTCGCTTCTCTTGCGGTCAAGCCTGACAACACACCGCGAGTCGCTTCCTGCAAGCCTTCCTCAGTTGCTGTATCAACCGGCGAACCCACTGATGCACCTTCCCCAAGATTGGAGTCTGAATCAAGAAAATCGCCAAGATGAGCGTCTTCATCATCACCGATAGGTGTTTCCATGGAAATAGGTTCTTTCGCAATCTTAAGGACTTTTCGGACCTTGTCTTCCGGCATTTCCATTCGTTCGCCCAGCTCTTCCGGGGTTGGTTCACGCCCCATCTCTTGGAGCATCTGTCGACTTATTCGAGAAAGCTTGTTGATGGTTTCGATCATATGGACAGGAATTCGAATCGTCCGGGCCTGGTCCGCAATGGATCGAGTAATTGCCTGGCGAATCCACCAGGTAGCATAGGTCGAGAACTTGTATCCACGTCGATATTCAAACTTATCAACCGCTTTCATCAAACCAATGTTGCCTTCCTGGATCAGGTCCAGAAACTGCAGCCCCCTGTTCGTGTACTTTTTGGCAATAGAAATGACCAATCGAAGGTTTGCCTCAACCATGTCTTTCTTGGCACGACGAGCTTTCGCTTCACCAATGGACATACGACGATTAATATCCTTGATTTCAATCACTTCAAGTCCCACACGCTCCGAAGCTTGCTTGATGCGTTTCTGGGCACGAAAGATGTCGTCTTCAAACTTCTTGAGCTTGCTGTGTCCTGCCTTGATCTGTTTGGGTACCCATTTCATGTCCGCCTCGTGTCCGGCGAAATTTTCGAGAAACACCTTGCGTGGCATCTTTGCACGACGAGTACACGTGTTCATAATGTGCCGTTCCTGGCGACGAATCTGCCCGTGTGTATCCCTTACCATCTGCACGAGCGCGTCATAATGTTTAGGAACGAATTTAAAAAATTGAAATGCCTCGCCTAGTGCTTCCAGTTCCTTAGCCCCCTGCGTGGAGCTTCGATCATATTTCTTAATGGCCCGCTCAGCTTTTTTGAATTGCTTCTCGAGGATCGCGAATCTTTCAGCGGCCAATACAGGATCAGCGCCTTTATTCTCTTCTGAGTCGTCGTCTTCCTTTTTTTCACCAGGCACAACCTGTGCGGCTGGAATTACATTCTCGACAGGATTAAGAAAACCAATCAGAAGGTCTGCGAGTTTCCCTTCGTCCTTCTGGGTTGCCTCAAATTTATCCAGTGTTAACTCAACGGGGCCTGGGAAATGTGATACCGCGTTGAGAACGTCGCGGATACCTTCTTCTATCCTTTTCGCGATGACAATCTCGCCTTCGCGAGTCAGCAGCTCAACCGTACCCATTTCACGCATATACATGCGCACCGGATCAGTTGTTCTGCCTGCCTCATTCTCTACAGCAACCAACGCCGCGGCAGCTTCTTCTGCAGCGACTTCGTCCGTTGAATCCCCTTCGGCTAGAAGATCATCGGCGTCAGGCGCTGTTTCATGAACAGCAATCCCAAGATCGTTGATCATGCCGATGATGTCTTCTATTTGCTCAGGATCGGTAATGTCATCCGGCAAATGATCGTTAACGTCTTGGTAGGTCAGATAACCCTGCTCCCTACCACGACTGATAAGCTCTTTTAACCGCGACTGCTGTTGTGCTACCCCACTGGACATAGGACCTCTTTGCTACGGGAAACGGGCGAGCCGGTCAGTATATCGAGTGAAAGGTCCCACTTCCACAAATTGAACGAGGGAACACTCGATCCATAAGCAGAATTAATGGTGATGAGTTCAGTTTTGGGGCTTGGGTCGACGATGGTTCGTCAATAATTCTCTTTCAACGGAAGATAGTTCAGCCAGAGGTTTCTGTGTCAGCTCGTCTATAACTCTTTGTTTTTGTTCGACTTTACCTTCCCGAACCATCTTGCGAAGCGTTCCCAGAAACTCATCCGCCAGTTGATCCTGGGAAAGCATTGGATCTTGCTCAGCGAGTCCCCGTAAATAATCGAAATAAGGGCCATCCTGATAGTGACTAAGGAGCAACATTGGAGAGGTATCTTTCGCCTGCTGGACCCATCTGACCAGTTCGACAAGAAGTTGCCACTCAGCGACACCATCGAGCTTTGCCAAACCACCGTCATCGAGCAGATTTGCCACATCTGGCTGCCTGAGCAATATTCTGGTTGCATACTCTCCCAACCCGGATTGCTTTAGCTGCCTTTGCCGCTGATTAACAAGCGGTTGACGCTCTTTTGTCGGCGAACGGCGACCCAGCTCGGTAATGCCGAGTAATTTTTCCGAATCCACGCCGGTCTTATGCGACAACTCCTGAATCATCAACTGCTTGAAAACGCCCTCAGACACCTTCGCAATGAGCGGAACCGCCAGCTTGCTAAGCGCTGCGCGACCCTCGACAGATTCAAGGTCGAGGTCAGCCCCCAGTGTCTGGAAGAAAAAATCTGTCAGCCCCTGGGCTTTTCCAATTCTGGCTTCGAATTTTTTTTGCCCCTCTCGGCGAATGAGCGAATCAGGATCATCGCCGTCAGGTACAAAAAGAAATTTTACGCTACAGCCATCTTCTATTGCTGGCAGTGTCGACAGTACCGCCTTCCATGCCGCATTTCGACCTGCGTTATCGCCATCAAAGCAGAAGATGACCTGCGGAACTATTCGAAACATTCGTTCAATATGGTCTGTGCTCGTAGCAGTCCCAAGGGTTGCAACACAATAACCGACACCATGCTGTGCCAGGGCAACGACATCCATATACCCTTCGACAACAATGAGTTTATTCAGCTTCCTGACACGCTTGCGCGCCTCAAACAAACCGTACAACTCTCGGCCTTTATGGAAGACATCGGTTTCCGGGGAATTCAAATATTTTGGCTTGGCATCATCCTCCAGAACCCTGCCGCCAAACGCGATCGTCCTGCCGCGAAGATCTCGAATGGGAAACATGATTCGATCTCGGAAGCGATCATAGGTCTTATCTTCGTCGGTGTTTTCGGTCAACATTCCAGAATCAATCAGGAGTTGCCGGTCGGCGTTGGTGACCGACAGTTTTGACATGAGGTTATCCCAACCCGGAGGGGCATAACCCACGCCAAAGTCTCTTGCTATCTCTCCGCTTAAACCTCTGCCTTTAAGATAGTCCACGGCGCGATCACGAGATTCATGAATCTTTAATTGTTCACGAAAAAACGTTGTTGACTGGTCCAACACTTCGTAAATTGACTTTCGTTTTTGGGAAGCTCCGAGGTCGGATTTCTGATCTTGGGGAACCTCTAGCCCTGCTCGTTGCGCCAAATGCTCAATCGAGGATACGAAATCCATTCGATCGAACTCCATGAGAAACTTAAGCGCTGACCCGGAAGCCTGACAGCCGAAACAATAATAGAACTGCTTGTCCTGGCTGACCGAAAACGAAGGGCTTTTCTCTTCATGAAAGGGGCACAGGCCACTATAATTTTGGCCTGTTTTTTTTAGGGTGACCCGGGGCTCGATAATCTCGACGATATCGGTTCGCTCCAGCACCTCTTCGATAAATTCCTGCGGGATCACGGTTGCGTTGTCCGAGCATCTTTCTAAAAGGTGGATGGAGAAGAAAGAATGTCATTCCCCCATGTAGAGTGCAAGCACCTTCCCACACCCTTGCTCGGAGTTCAGGAAAGCTTCCCTCTAGCAAATTTTGCTCTAGGAGCGCTTGGTCTAGCAAAGCTTAATCAGGAAAGTCTTATCTAGGAAAGTCTTATCTAGGAAAGTCTTATCTAGGAAAGATGCGCTTTTACCAAGCCTGAGACTACGCCCATATCAGCCTTTCCTTGAACCTGAGGTTTAACGACAGCCATCACCTTTCCCATATCCTGCATCGATGCAGCGCTGGTTTCTGCAATTGCCGCCTTAACCAGCCCGGATATTTCATCATCGCTAAATTGATCAGGCAGGAATTCTACGATGACCGCGATCTCCAAAGCCTCTTGGTTCGCGAGATCCTCTCGCCCGGCATCCTGAAATTGCTTAAAGGAGTCTTTACGTTGCTTGATCATCTTGTCTAGGATGACCAGAACACGCTCTTCATCCAGTTCGATGCGTTCGTCGACCTCAATCCTTTTAAAATCAGCCATCATCAACCGAAGCGCGCCAAGACGAGGCTTGTTACGGGCTTTCATGGCGACTTTTACTTCAGCGATGACCCGCTGATAGATGGGTTCAGGCATCGGAGGCTAGTACAGCCGCTCCATACGACGCGTTTCGCGCTGTACTTTCTTAGCGTGTCGCTTGACAGCTGCGGCTGCTTTTCTCTTGCGGATTGAAGTTGGCTTCTCGTAAAATTCACGACGTCGTACTTCAGCGAGAATTCCTGCTTTCTCACAGGATCGCTTGAATCGCCTAAGGGCAACGTCAAACGGTTCGTTTTCTTTGACTTTAACGTAGGGCATTAAGTCCGGGTTCCAATATGGGGTTTCGAAGGACGCGAATTCTAGCGACTATCACGCCTAATTGCAAAGCGACTCATTCACTAAATTTCTACTAGCTCACTTGAGATTTTCTTCCGCAAACTCAGTACTATCCAGACTTTCAACAAACGAGGGGCCATTCTGTTGAACGTACTGGGTATAGAAACTTCCTGTGATGAGACCGGTATCGCTATCTATAGCGCCGGAAAAGGCATCATTGCCGAGCGCCTCTACAGTCAAATCGAACTTCACCGCGCGTACGGTGGTGTCGTCCCGGAGCTCGCCTCCCGTGATCACATTCGCAGAACCTTGCCAATGATCGATGAGATTCTGCGTGACAGCAACATGGTGGCCAAGGATATCGATGCGATCGCCTACACTGCTGGCCCGGGCCTGATTGGAGCACTATTGGTCGGCGCCTCCGTGGCAAAATCCCTGGCACTGGCTTGGGGCGTTCCGTCCATCGGCATTCACCACATGGAGGGTCACCTCGTAGCAGCCCTGTTGGCTGAAGACGCCCCAGAATATCCCTTCATCGCCCTGCTTGTTTCGGGGGGGCATACACAGTTGATGGCTTGTCAACGGGCACACCATTACCAACTTCTGGGAGAATCACAGGACGACGCTGCAGGAGAAGCGTTTGATAAGGTCGCCAAGATGCTGGGTCTTTCCTACCCCGGAGGGCCCGCCATCGCAAAAATCGCGGTACAGGGTACGCCGGGGCGATTTAAGTTTCCTAGGCCAATGACCAATAAACCAGGGTTGAACTTTAGCTTCAGCGGCCTGAAAACATTTACGTTAAACACCGTAAATGATTTAAGGGGCCAATCAGGGCGGGATCTGTCATCACAAGAAAAGGCAGATATTGCCTTTGCTTTTCAGGACGCGGTTGTTGATACAATAAGGATCAAGTGTGAGAGAGCAATGGAACAAACCGGCCTTGATAGACTCATACTTGCCGGTGGTGTTAGTGCTAATATCGAGCTGAGGGCCCGACTGAAACAGTCCGTCCAGAAGCATCATGGTCAGGTCTTCTATCCACCATTAAACCTGTGCACTGACAATGGCGCCATGATCGCCTACGCAGGTTATCTGCGACTGCAACATGGACATCAGGAAAGCCTGTCGATAGAAGTCAGACCTCGGTGGCCGATGTCTGAACTAAATGAGTCTGAACTAAATGAGTCTGAGTTAAATGAGCACCAAACTAAATGAGCACCAAGCTAAACGAGCACCGAACCAACATAGCCTAATTAGCAGACTCAGAACCGACAGCCACAAGCGACAACACAGCGAGGCGATCTAATCTTGGACATTGTCTTTATCAGCGGCCTCACCGCCGCAACCACCATCGGGGTCTATAATCACGAGCGCGACATCACCCAGAATTTGATCATTGACCTGGAACTGGGTTGTGACACTAAAAAAGCCGGCCTTTCTGACTTGTTCGAGGATGCGCTCGACTACGATGCTATCTCCCGTCGCGCCCAGTCCTTTGTAGAGCAAACAAGCTACTATCTGATTGAATCCGTGGCTGAACAGCTGTCGAAAATCCTGCTCGATGAATTTCCAATTCTGGAACTAACGCTCAAAATCACAAAACCAGGCGCGGTCGACATCGCTGATGCCGTGGGTGTCATCATTAAAAGAAAGAAAAATTAAGAACTGGAACGGACGAGCCTTAACTGCTGGCTGCTGGCTGCTTGCAGCACGCAGCTAGAGATACGCTGTTCCAATGAGATCGCATAGCGGACAATAAGGAATAAGCAGAATCAGCAACCTGAAGCAGTATCTGAGCTCCCGACACACACGCGAGCCCATTAGCAGTCTGGGCAATGGCAACAGCCAGCCATGGTACAAAATCAGCAGCGCTGTCGCCGTCGCCGTGCTTTTTTTGTTAATTGTAGCCGCTATCGGGTTCGACCAACCCAATACGTCAATACCTGAAAACTTCCGGCAACAAGACTTAAGTCCCGTGACGCCAATTGCGCGCAATTTCCCCGACTCAGAATTCCCAACTGCTCGAGCAAAACTACAAGTTGGCTTATTTTCTAAACTGCAAAACGCTGAATCTCTACAAACTGAGCTCAGCAGTTTGGGGTTTACGCCTCATATCGAAAAGCGCCTGGACACCACTGGCATGCACTACACCGTTGTCCTCGGCCCCCTGGACGACGACCATCAGCAGACATTGAAAAAGCTTAAGGAAAACAACCTGAGCTACTTTCATACTGAGTGATTAAGTGCCGATTATGCCCCTTGCTCCGATCCTCTGTGATAACTGTCCTATGTAAGACCTGTTACAGGTGATGCCGGTTATGCATGAAATCTATCCGAATCGCGCTATGATCTTTTTTCTTCTGGATCATGCGGCCAAAAAGAACTTAGCACCTTAAGATAACTCTGGTTGAAGGCTGATCCCTTTCAAACAGCTGAGTAGAGGCGACTCAACTATTGAACGAAGAAGGCTATTCTGCATAAAAGGTAAAAACTTCATGAGCACACCGTCCATTAATTCACTAATACAACATTTCGACGGCGCACTGCGCGTATTAAACGGTGTAGGCCATCCGGCAAGGCTCAACCCAGCGACGCGAGTCGAAGAGCAACCATTAAGCGAAACAGAACGAAAAATTTCTGGTCGGCTAATGCGGGTAAACCACACTGGTGAAATCTGCGCGCAGGCACTCTACCTTGGCCAGGGTCTCACGAGCAAAGATCCACACATTCAGGAAACAATGCAGCAAGCTGCAAAGGAAGAGACCGATCACCTGCTCTGGTGCGAGGCAAGACTGGCTGAGCTGAACGCCCAAAAAAGTTACCTGAATCCGCTCTTTTATACCTTGAGCTTTGTCAGTGGCGCCGTTTCGGGTCTGTTAGGTAATCGCTTTAATCTGGGCTTTGTCGCCGCAACTGAAGAGCAGGTCGTTAAACATTTGGAAGAACACCTCAAAGGACTCCCTACTGACGACAAGCGTTCACAGGCGATCCTTGAACAGATGAAGCTTGATGAAGATGAACACCGGACAAACGCACTAAGTCGGGGCGGCATGGATTTCCCCAGGCCATTTAAAAGCATCATGACCGCTGTCAGTAAACTGATGACCCGGACGACTTACTGGGTCTGACTTTCACGTCCCGCAATGGGTTTGTGATAGATCATCTGAACCCTTATCCCCGAAGGATCCAGACAGTAGAAACTTCGAGCCCCGTCGCGATGGGTTCTAGGGTCCGTTAGCATTTCCACTCCATGCCCACTTAAAAAGTCATACCACTCGTCAATCTTTACAATATCATTAATAAAAAACCCGATATGGTCCAACTGACCCTGATCCCGTGGCCCATCCGCACGATGAAGCGCAAGGTTATCATTGCCACTGGTCAGGTACACATTGTCTTCATCCGGACGCCACTCTACCGCCATACCTAGCAGGTCAATGTAAAATCGTTCGCAAGCAGAAAACTGATCAACGAATAAGGCCACGTGACGCATACCATTAGTCGAACCGGGACGCTTCATTAATTCGTCAGCTCATAATCGTGGGTAATGTTCACACCACCTCTGCCCAGCATTATCGACGCAGAACAGTATTTTTCGGCGGACAATTCAATCGCTCTTTTAACCTGAGCTTCCTTAACCCCCGCGCCTTTTATAACGAAGTGGATATGAATATCCGTGAAGACGCTCGGCACCTCATCAGCACGCTTTGCTTCAACATTCGCAATACAATCTTCCACCGGTTGGCGAGACTTTCGAAGGATTTTCATCACATCAAAACTCGCACAACCACCCAAGCCCATTAACATCATTTCCATGGGCCTAAGGCCAATATTCCTGCCCCCCTCTGACTCCGGCCCATCAATGGTGACCGTATGCCCACTCCCTGATTCTGCAAGGAACATCACCTCATCAAGCCATCTAACTGTTGCTTTCATATTACTATCCTGACTTTCCGCTCGTTACACTCTGGCACTTGGTACACCTTGTCATTAATTACACCTTGTCATTCATTAAACGCCAGCTATTGGCGCGACACAGCATAGCATTTTTCGTATAAATCAAACTGTGTTCCTTTTTTGCAATTAAGCTTGTATTAATGCTGGCTTGCCACGGCGGTTGTATTACTAACAGTCGAGTCGTAACCTTAAAGTCACAACGCCAACGACCGCCATATGGTAAACCCTACTTTTAATAACCCGGCTCTCAACCATATGGATGAGTTTCTCTCGTCCGCGCACAAGCACAAGTACCCGCGAGGAAGCACCATTATCTTTGCCGGAGAACTAAGCGACTCTATCTTCTACATCACAAAAGGTTCCGTCTCGGTCATTATCGAAGATGCTAATGGTCGGGAAATTATTGTGGCTTACCTCAACAAAGATAACTTTTTTGGAGAGATGGCAATGCTTGGCGAAGGCACAAGAACTGCTTGGGTTAAAGCCAAAACAGACTGTGAAGTCGCAGAACTCGGCTACCAAAAATTTATCGATCTCAGCCAAAGAAATACCGGAATTCTGCACCAACTCATTACCCAACTGGCCGAGCGACTCGGGAAAACCACACAAAAAGTTGGCGACCTTGCCTTTCTTGACGTCACCGGTCGTGTCGCTCGTGCTTTGTTGGATCTTAGCACCCAACCCGATGCCATGACCCATCCTGATGGCATGCAGATCAAGGTTACACGCCAAGAAATAGCCCGTATCGTTGGATGCTCTCGAGAAATGGTAGGCCGGGTGCTAGTAACGCTAGAGGAGCAGGGGCTTGTTAATGTGAAAGGTAAAACAATGGTGGTTATAGGCACACGCTAGACTGATCAATGAGTCAGGCAAAAAGTGACTCCAACGCCTGTCCGGGATCTGGTTCACGCATGAATGCTTCGCCAACCAGAAACCCGTAGACGTCATTGGACAACATCTGCTCAACATCGGCTCGCTTACCAATACCGCTTTCAGTAATAACAACAACGTCTTTAGGCATATAACTCAACAAACCCAACGTTGTATTGAGGTCCACCTCAAAGGTTTTAAGGTTTCGATTATTAACGCCAATCATTGCTGGAGACAAGGTTAGCGCCTTATCCAACTCCGCCTTGTTATGCACTTCCACCAGAACATCAAGACCAAGACTAGCCGCCAAATCATGAAACTCATGTAGCTTTTCGATGTCTAGTATCGCCGCTATCAACAGGATGCAATCTGCACCTATAGCTCTAGCCTCGTAAACTTGATAAGCCTCAACGATGAAATCTTTACGTAATACTGGAAGTGAACTGCTGCCTTTAACCAACTCAAGATACTCGTCTGAGCCTTGGAAAAAATGCACATCGGTCAACACAGACAAGCAGGTTGCGCCCGCCTGCTCATAGCTTTGCGCGATCAAAATTGGATCAAAATCTTCCCTGATTACGCCCTTTGAAGGCGATGCTTTCTTTATCTCCGCTATAATGGCCGCCTGCCTGTGGTGGACTCTCTTTTTTATCGCGTCCACAAACGGCCTTGGATCGCGCTGCAGATCAACCTGCGCCTTGAGATCAACGACCGACACTTGCGTCCGCCGGCTTGAGACTTCTTCGTGCTTTCGTTTGACGATCGTTCCCAGTATGTCTTTTTCAACCATAGCCATTCAAATCCGTTTTTAGTTTCGGCACTAGATTCAGCGCTAACCCCAGTACTGACAAGTTACACAGAGTCACCCAATTGCACGGTGAAACCGACGAACTCTTTCATCTTTTCAGTCGCAAGCCCACTACCCATTGCATCCTGAGCCATCTTTACTCCGCTAATGAGGTCTATAGCCTGTCCTGAGACGTAAACGGCAGCGCCCGCATTCAGGGCGACCATGTCTGCTGCGGCCTCAAAACTTCCATTTAAGGCTGCTTTCACCATCGCCAGGCTCTCTACAGCACTGTCGACCTTTAAAGCGTCGAGCGAACCCCTGACCAGTGAGAAATCTTCGGGGCCTATGACATATTCAGCAATATCACCGTTTTTGAGTTCTGCCACCGCAGTCTCAGCAGCAATGCTGATTTCGTCCAGTCCATCTGCGGAATGGACTACCATGACATGCTCACTTCCGAGCGCCCGCAGCACTTCTGCAACAGGGCGCACTAGTGTCCGATCATAGACACCCAGCAATTGTCTCTTTGCGCCTGCCGGGTTCGTCAGGGGACCCAGCATATTAAAAACTGTCCTAACGTTCATTTCCTTTCTTGGGCCTATAGCGTGCTTCATCGCTGCATGATGGTTAACCGCAAACAGGAAACCCACCCCCACCGAATCAATACAGCGAGCCACCTGACCTGAGGTCAGCATGATATTGGCACCCGCAGCTTCCAACAGGTCGGCGCTACCGCTTTTACTGGAGGAAGCGCGGTTACCATGCTTAGCGACACGGACACCTGCGGCGGCAGCCACAAATGCACTTGCTGTAGAGACATTAAATTTATTAGCCCCGGAACCGCCAGTGCCACAGGTATCTACAAGACCTGTGTCGTTGACCTGAACACGCATGGCAAGCTCTCGCATCACTTCAGCGGCACCGACAATTTCATCAACCGTCTCACCCTTCAGGCGAAGTCCAATGAGGAAACCTCCAATCTGGGCGTCAGTCGCCTCGCCTGTCATGATCAACCGCATCACTACATTCATCTCGCTCTTGGTAAGATGATCTCCATCAATCACTTTCGCGATAGCAGCAGGCATATCCATTATTTTCCCTTTTTCACAAGGTTAAGAAAGTTACCCAGAAGATCGTGTCCATGTTCTGTCAGAATCGATTCCGGATGGAACTGAACACCCGTCATCGCAAACGTTCGGTGTCGTATCCCCATGATCTCCTCCAACTCTCCATCATCATTTTCAGTCCATGCTGTCATTTCAAAACAGTCAGGCAGTGATTCTTTTTCGACGACCAACGAGTGATAACGAGTCGCGGTAAAGGGATTGGCCAGACCGGTAAACACATCTTCCCCGGTATGATGAATTAGAGAGGTTTTACCATGCATAACCTGTCCAGCCTTAACGATTTTGCCGCCATAGACTTGACCAAGACTCTGGTGACCAAGGCAAATACCCAGAATCGGAATTTCGCCTTCAAAAGCACGCACGACATCCATCGAAACCCCCGCTTCGTTGGGCGTGCAAGGACCTGGGGAAATCACAATCACATCGGGTGACAGCGCTCGGATCTCCGGAATGCTAATCTCATCATTCCGGTAAACGCGGACGTCTTCGCCAAGCTCGCTCAGATACTGAACGATGTTGAACGTAAATGAGTCATAGTTATCGATCATCAGTAACATTACGATTCACCCTGTCCAGTCAAACCTGCCATCGACCGTTGTTCCGCGTTGTCATGAGTTCGTTGGTTTTCAACCGATACTCCCTGCAGGTCCAGACCTCCTTCGGCCATGGCCGCCGCCTGGCAAATGGCGCGAGCTTTATTAATGGTTTCCTGCCACTCAAGTCGCGGAATAGAGTCGGCGACGATCCCTGCACCAGCCTGAACATATAGCTGGTTGTCCTTGACGATGGCGGTCCTGATAGCGATTGCAGTATCCATATTGCCATTCCAGGAAAGATAACCAACAGCGCCACCAAAAACTCCCCGCTTCTCGGGCTCCAACTCATCAATGATTTCCATCGCCCTGACTTTTGGGGCTCCGCTCAAGGTTCCCACCGGCAGTGTCGCTCGAAGCAAATCGATTGGACCCAGGCCGACCTTAATCTGGCCACGGACATTTGATGCGATATGCATCACATGAGCGTAGCGCTCAACCGTCATTATCTCACTAACTTCTACCGATCCTGTTTTACAAACCTTCCCAATATCATTTCGGCCAAGGTCAATCAGCATCAAATGCTCCGCGATTTCTTTGGGGTCGGCCAACAGTTCTTTTTCCAGCGCCTGGTCTTCAATTTCATCACGGCCGCGTCGCCTTGTGCCTGCCAACGGGCGAACAGTAACTTCACCGTGATCAAGTCGAGCGAGTATTTCAGGTGAAGAACTGACTATCTGAAAGTCTTCCAGGTCAAGGAAATACATATACGGCGACGGGTTGAGTGAACGCAGGGCACGATAAAGATTTAGCGGATCACTTTCGAATGCGACTGACATCCGCTGAGCAAGAACAACCTGCATGACATCGCCCTCTACGATGTAATCTTTAATCTTCTCAACATCAACTTTATAGGCCTCCTCGCCATAATTCGATACAAAATCCGCCTCATGCAATCGAGGCCCTTGCACAGGATTATGCAAATCTTTCGGCACGTTCGTCTGGAGGTCCTGTTTCATCTGCTGAAGCCGGGCCTGCCCCAATTCATAGCTTCCATCCACAGCAGGGTTGGCATGCGTTATCAGGTGGATACGGCCGAGTACGTTGTCAAAAACGATCACATCGTTGGAGACCATAAGAATAATGTCCGGCGTTCCAAGCGTGTCTGGGGGTGCGCTTTGGCTTATCCTCTGCTCAACATAGCGAATTGTGTCATAACCAAAGTATCCAACCAGCCCGCCAGTATAGATCGGCAGATCTTGAAGCTCCGGGTAGGAAAACCTCGCTTGGAACTCTTCGACAAAAGCCAGAGGGTCCTCAACCCGAAACTGGTCAGTTACCTCACCCGATTTCTCTAAGGTAATCTCGTCGCCGGTGATTTTGACGACACAATCGCACGGTAAACCGACCAGCGAGTACCGAGCCCATTTCTCACCACCCTGGGCAGCAGACTCAAGCAGATAGCTATAGGGGCCCCTTGCTACTTTTACGTAACAAGATAACGGCGTGTCCAAGTCGGCAAACAGGGTTCGAACCAACGGGACATGGTTGTAACCATCTTTGCCAAGTTTAATAAATTGTTCAGGTGTCATTGCTCTCTACCGGGTTTTAAAAGCTTTTTTAAAGCTTTTCTTAAACAACTTTCTTAACCAAACAGGGGCTTTCACCTCGGGTTGGGGCTTCAGCGTTGACTTCGCCAATAGCGCCAATAGAGCGGGGGAATCGGCCAGACTATACCGATTGGATACCTGAAGAGAGCGTTCATGAGACATCCCATTTAACTGCGGTGAGCTTAAAACAATCCATTGGTGTTTGACAAGATGGAAGCTCCTGGAAGGCAGACACCCTTATCTAGCGTTTATTGCCGATTTCATCGCTGAGATGGTCGCAGAATAATCTTTATTACCGAAGATCGCCGACCCCGCAACAAAGGTATCGGCCCCAGCGGATGCTATTTCACCGATATTCTCTACGTTGACGCCACCGTCGATCTCCAGACGGATATTGAAGCCGCTACTGTTAATTCTTTGCCTGGCTTCTCTTAGTTTATCCAGCGCTGAGGGGATAAAAGACTGGCCACCAAAACCAGGGTTAACCGACATAATCAAGATCATATCAATCTTGTCCATCACATGATCGAGGTAGTGCAAAGGTGTGGCCGGGTTAAACACCAGGCCGCTCTTACACCCGAGAGACCGAACCAGTTGCAGGGATCGATCAATGTGCGCAGAGGCTTCGGGGTGAAAAGTAATATAACTGGCACCAGCGGCGGCAAAATCCTCAATTAAACCATCGACAGGGCTAACCATCAGGTGCACATCAATGGGTGCTTTAATCCCGAAGCTTCGAAGGTCTGAGCATATTTTGGGTCCAAAAGTCAGCACAGGGACATAGTGGTTATCCATGACATCGAAGTGAATAATGTCCGCACCAGCCTCAAGCACGGAACTGACCTCGTCGCCGAGCCGTGCGAAGTCGGCTGACAATATTGATGGCGCTATCATATTCACTCCTGAGGGTTACTCCTTTTTGCGCGTCATTCTACTGACTTCATTTTGCTTTTACTAACCAGTATCAGACGTCACACGCCTAAAGTGAGCCTATGCGGATTGGCCCAGCATTTCTCGTAATTGCCTGAGCCGGCTTGCCGTACCGACATCACACCAAACACCATCGTGCTCTACACCTAAAAATCTCCCACCTTTAACGGCTTCATCAAAGACTTTCCGCAACGTGAACATGGCACCTGGAACATCCCGCACCAGGTCAGGGTGCAGCATTCCGGTACCGGTATAGGTCAATTTGTCACCACCCGCTCGCAAAATCGAGTTCTCGTCAGGCGAGTAATCACCTTCCGGGTGATGCGCAGGGTTATCAGTCATCACCAACAGCCCCAGCATCCCAGTGGGTAACGCCTTCGGCAACCGCCCAAGGTCAAAGTCCAGGTAAGTATCTGCGCTGATGACAAGAAAGGGAGAATCTCCCAGCAAAGGCAGGGCTTTCTTAATTCCACCACCGGTCTCCAGCAATTCAGTTTCGAAGGAATAACGGATGTTTACGCCGAACTGCCTTCCGTCGCCCAACCTTGCCTTAATCTGATCCCCAAGATGATGAAGGTTGATGACCACATCCTGAATACCCGCGATTTGCAGCCGTTCAAGATGATGTTCAATCAGGGATTTTCCCCTCACCTCAAGTAAAGGTTTAGGCGTCGTGTCAGTTATTGGTCTCAGGCGCTTCCCGAGTCCGGCAGCCAGCAGCATCGCTTTCATCGCATTACCCTTTTCAGGTCACGAACCTTTGGCAGGATTTCGGCAAGCAGCCATTGATGGAGGCGTTCGAACTCAGGATAGATTGCTGAAGTTTCAACCAGGTAATCCACCACCAGCGGAATATCTGCAAGATAGCCTGGCTTCCCATCGCGCAGATTCAACCTGCTGAAGACGCCCAGGCACTTCAAATGCCTTTGAGCCCCCATAAGGTCAAACCATCGCAACATCGGCACATCTGACGACACGACCCCCCTTTGGGCAAGTTCTTGACGAAAATCATCCACGACCTGTTCTACCAGACTTCTGTCGAACTGGTAGTAACAATCTTTGTAGAGTGACACCAGATCGTAGGTCACAGGACCAACAACTGCATCCTGAAAATCTATAATGCCCGGGTTTGCTGCGGCGTCCACCATCAAATTCCTGCAGTGAAAGTCTCTGTGGACAAAAGCCGTAGGTTGTTCGAGCGCACTACTGACGAGACAATCAAACACCTCATTGAGCATCTGCGCCACATTATTATTAACTTCCAACCCTAGCTGCCCCACTAGAAACCATTCATGGAACAGTCCCATCTCCGTTTTCAATTTCTGCGCATCGTAAAGGGGTAAGTCGCAGGTAAGAGGTAAAAGCTTCAGGATAGTAGCCCTAGCATCTCTGTAAAGTGATGGCATTGCCGATGGGTTCTCTCTTAGCTCATCAAGATAAAGCCGGTTGCCAAGGTCCGTGACCGCAAGATAACCCAAGCCGTAATCGAATGCCTTGACCTCTGGACAATTCAGTCCAGCCTCACAAAGTGCCGCCGATATTTTAACGAAACTTTCGTTGTCTTCGTGCTCCGGCGGCGCATCAACAAAAACGAGGCCTGCGCCACCTTCACTGAATCTGAAATAGCGCCTGAAACTAGCGTCATCCGAAACGGGCACCAGCGCCGCTGATCCGGGCACATCCGCGATTTGGACCGTCGCTCTGGCCCATTCAGCAAGGCCAACGGCTCGACCGTCGGCGTATTGAGAATCATCTTTCATGAAAACTGACTGACCTGCTTTGTCGAATGCTTTATTATCCCCGTAATGCTTCGATCAACACCATTTTTTAATAGCGCGCCATCAATGATCCGGCAACTTTGCCACATTGGTCCGATATTACTCTGTGTTTGTGCCTTTTCTGTTCCTGTTCTCGCCGATTCTGCCGCGGCCCAGGACTGGCGTGTGACCAGCAAACCGGGCCAGTGCCAGGGGGAGTATGTCGATGGCTCAACCAATGTCACCCCAACAGAACTCGCTGATAACGCCCCACCTATCACGGCCAGCAGCAACAGCGCGGTCCACATAAAGGGTGATTCCACAACACTGACCGGCGATGTGTCTGTTCAACAGGGCTATCAGTTACTGAGCGGCGACTACTTCACTATGGATGCCAAAACCGAGCACTACACCGTTAAGGGTAATGTGCGACTCAGGCAAAAGGGCTTGCTTCTCCAAGGCGCAAGGGTGGAGGGAAACTTCAATAACGGTACCGCAGCCATAGAAACCGCGAGCTTTTTGTTACACGACAGCCGCCTCCGCGGCACAGCGACCTCTCTTCGGAAAGATGAACAGAGTACACTGACGATCGCCGACGGTGACTTCACCACATGCGAACCTGGCAGCAATGCATGGGCAATTCGTGGCAAGGAAATCAAACTCATCAAGGCCCAGGGATACGGAATCGCCCGGCACGCCACGCTGCGAATCAAGGACGTTCCTGTCGCCTATTCCCCCTACTTTCGATTCCCAATTGATGATTCACGTCAATCCGGGTTCCTATGGCCATCCATCGGTCACGACAGCGACGGGGGCACAGAAGTCGCCATACCCTACTACTTTAACCTCAGGCCAAACCTCGATGCTACCTACACCCCAAGAAGCGTTTGGAAACGCGGCTTAGTACATGAAGGTGAACTTCGGCACCTGAATAACTACGGCACCAACCTGCTCGCGGGGACATTCCTGGCCTCTGATGACGAATATAATGAGCAAGAGCAAATCACTTCGAACAGCATTTCAGACTTCGACAGACAAGATCGATGGCTCGCTCATTTCAGCCATCAGGGTCGAGCCGGCCCCTGGTCGTCTTCAGTCTACTATACGAGTGTCTCAGACATCGATTATTTCGATGACCTGGGTGGTTTTACGAACACCGACTCATCTTTTAGTAATGCCTTGGACAACACTAAGGAACCTGCGCTCTTAAGAGCAGGCACTATTTCTTACGACAGAATAGCTTGGCGTTCCACCCTGGAGCTTCGAAGTTTTCAAAAGCTAACCCCGACAAAGTCTAACCAATATGAAATTCTGCCCAGACTCACGGTTTCCGGATCAAAATCATTCGGGCGGATAAAATCTTCTGCCTTGCTTCAGGCAACCGTATTCGACAGCCCCTCGGAAATAGAACCAGAAGGTTCTCGGATTGTTGCGGATCTCAGTAGCAGTGCGCCCTTCCATAATAGCTGGGGTTACGTAACGCCGGGGCTGAGATATATCCATCGAAACTATCGTCTTGACAATCAAAGTCCGGGCACACGAAACGATACAACCGTTAACACGGCTATTGCATCGCTCGATATGGGGCTCACTTTCGAGAGGCACACTTCAGTGTTGAATAAGGGGTTTTACCAGACCCTAGAACCAAGACTTTACTATCTTTATGCCGAAGAGAAATTTCAGGACGACCTGCCAGTCTTCGACTCTGCACTGATTACACCAAGCTATGACAACTTGTTCCGACAAAACCGCTATGCGGGGTATGACCGGATTGGCGACGCCAAGCAGGTAGCGCTGGGGGTAACCACTAGATATCTCGATGCAACCACCGGAGCGCAGCAACTGGCGATTAGCGTCGGGCAGATCTTTTACATGGAAAATCGTACGGTAAATGAGACTGAATTCCCCGGCAACAACCCCTTTGATGACACTTCTCCAGTCTTCATTAGCCTTACCGCACAGGCTAAAAGTCTAAGCCTGCGAGCGAGTTACGAACACGACACCGAACATAATCGTTCCAATCGGGGCTCTATTGCACTGCGATATATCAGTGATAAGCACGTAGTATTTAACGTTGGTTATTCAATGGTAGCTAAACTCCAGCAGAGAACACCCCGCAATCGCGAAGAAACGGACCTGTCCTTCCGGTGGCCCCTGGGCGAATCAAATACCTGGAGCCTGGTTGGCAGATGGAACTATGGCTGGGATGAAGGTCAAACAATAGAGTCTTTGTTCGGAGTCGAATACAATGACTGCTGCTGGAGAACACGCGTTGTCTTCCGCAGAAATTTAGAGAGGCCAAGGACTGTCCGTATTTCGCAACCGGGATCAGCGACACTGTTCTCTCAAGACCGAAGAGCAGACAGCGGCATTTACTTCGAATTCCAGTTAAAAGGGCTTGCCTCTCTAGGGGGACGACTCGACAATTGGCTTCATAATTCAATACCAGGATACAACCCTGGCAGGTAGACAAATGAAATTCATAGCCTTGCTAACAACCTTGTTAACAACCTCGTTAACAACCTTGCTAAAAATCTTCGCGCTGACTTCAGTTGCCGTAAGCAGCTACGCTGCATTGGTTTTGATCGACAGAATCGCTGTCGTCGTCGACCAGGATGTCATCATGCAATCAGAAATTGATGACCGAATGAATGCTATCAAGACGCAGATTGCAGCAGACCCACAGGCACAAGCTCCTGCAGATGACGTGCTGCGAGGACAGGTCATCGAGAGACTCATCCTTGAGAACCTTCAACTCCAAACGGCTGATCGTGCCGGCATCAGGATCAGTGATGATGAGCTAAATGAGGCGCTCTCCGGTATCGCTTCACAGAACCAGATGACGTTGACCCAGTTTCGGGTTGCTCTGGCAAATGACGGCGTCAGTTGGGCTGCCATGCGGGAACAGGTCAGGCGTGAGTTCGCTATCAGCAGGGTCCAGCAAGGCGTTATGCGACGGAGGATAGAAGTAACAGAACAAGAGATTGATAACTTTCTGGGGACCGAAGTTGGTGAAGCCGTAACCTCTGATCAATACAGGCTGGGCCACATTCTAATCGCCTTACCACCCAAGCCTTCCGCACAGGACGTTCGTGCCACCCGCGACAGGGCTGAGGATATAAACACACGACTACAGCAAGGAGAGGACTTTGGCAGCCTTGCGATCGAATTTTCTGAAGACCAGAACGCGCTGGAAGGTGGCGACATGGGCTGGCGCAAACCAGCTCAATTACCGAGTATGTTCTCTGACCTGGTCGCAGATATGAAAGCCGGCGACATAAAGGGTCCGATCAAGAGCGGCCGAGGCTTTCACCTGATTAAAGTAACGGAAAAACGCGGCGCGACTGCCGAAGGTCAGATTGAACAAACCGAGGTTAGGCATGTCTTGATCCAGCCAAACGAAATCAGAACCGACGGCGAGTGCCAGGACCTTGCCAATAGTCTGCGTGCGGAAATCGTTGAGGGGAGGGCTTTTGCAGAGGTCGCCAAACTATATTCAGACGATCCTGGATCCGCATTAGGCGGAGGAGACCTTGGCTGGAGTAGAGCCGGTACTTTTGTACCGGAGTTCGAATCGACCATGCAGGCAATGGATATCAACGAAATTAGCGACGTTTTTAAGACTGTTCACGGTTACCACTTTATTGAAGTGACAGGGCGCAGGGTGGAGGACTTCAGCGAACGCTTCCGAATGGGGCAAGCCGAAAACTACCTGAGAAACCAGAAATTTGACGAGGAACTCGATAACTGGCAACGAGAAATCAGGGACAAGGCGTTTGTCGAAATTAAAAACTAGGCTGGCGGTCACTCCCGGAGAACCAGCGGGTATAGGTCCCGATATTTGTCTCCAGGCATTTGAGCAAACGAACCAACTGGCAGAACTCATCTATTTTGTAGATCCGAACCTGATTCAAAGCCGGGCTAACGATCTTAAGATAGAAATTTCGATGAATGACGTCACCGCAGCGCCGTTTAATACTACCAAGTTCAATGTTCACCCTGTAATGGCCTCAGTCGCTGTCATTCCGGGCGTCCCCGATACGGGGAACGCCCGCTACGTTACCAAGACGCTGGAACAGGCGCTCTCATCCTGCCTTGCCGGCCAAACAGACGGTATCGTCACCGGACCCGTCAATAAATCTATCATCAATGACGCCGGCATCGCTTTTTCTGGCCACACCGAGTGGTTTGCAGACAAAACCGGCACCAAGCGTGTGGTCATGATGCTCGCTGGTAAGACTCTGCGCGTTGCGCTTGCAACAACTCATCTGCCGCTTGCAAAGGTCAGTGATGCCATTACGCAAACTTCTTTGACGGAAGTTACCAGCATCCTGCACCATGAACTCGTCACAAAATTCAACATCAAACACCCTAAAATCCTGGTCTGTGGGTTGAACCCGCATGCTGGCGAAAACGGGCACCTAGGTAGAGAAGAAATCGACACTATCACGCCTGTTATTAAGGCTCTGCAGCAACAAGGACTGGATGTCGAAGGCCCGCTACCTGCAGACACACTGTTTACACCCAACAACCTTGCCCGGGCCGATGCGGTACTAGCGATGTATCACGACCAGGGTTTGCCTGTCCTGAAACATGTAGCATTCGGACAGAGCGTCAACATAACCCTTGGCCTACCAATAGTTCGCACCTCTGTTGATCACGGTACAGCTTTTGACCTGGCAGGGTCCGGGCGATCGGATTGTTCAAGCTTGGTGGCTGCAGTTCGCTGTGCCGCTGAACTCTGCGTCTAACGGTGTTGCGCGCAAGAAAAAGGTTTGGGCAAAACTTTCTGGTTGATTCAGGCATCATCCAGAAAATTATTGGGTCATTAGATATCAAGCAAAATGACCATGTTGTTGAAATAGGTCCAGGTAGGGGAGCGTTAACCCAACCTTTATGCGACAGTCGATGCGACCTTACCCTGATCGAGATCGACCGAGATTTGACGGCTGAATTATCAGTTCGCTTCCCAGAAGCCGAACTGATCAACCAGGATGTCATGACAATAGATTTCAATGCGTTTGCGGGTAAATCCCCGCTTCGCATCATCGGCAACCTGCCTTACAACATCTCAACCCCACTGCTATTTAAGTTATTTGATGCCGGGGAACATATCCACGACATGCACTTCATGTTGCAACGGGAAGTTGTCGACCGAATGACTGCACTACCGTCAACCAAAGCGTATGGCAGGTTATCGGTGATGGCTCAACTGCACTGCCATACCGAGAAACTGTTCGAAGTACCCCCCCAGGCATTTTCACCCAGACCCAAGGTACAAAGTGCCATTATTAGGCTAACGCCAAACAACAAGGCGACGGATGTTGACAAAAAACTGCTCGAAAGCATTCTCATCCAGGCTTTTTCTATGCGCCGCAAGACGATTCGCAATGCACTCAGGAAATTCCTGACAACAGACGAACTCGAGTCGCTTCACTTGAACCCTCAACTACGCCCAGAGAACCTTACCATTGACGACTATCTTGCTTGCACGCGATTCGTGGGAAGCAGGCCATGAACACCTACATTATTGGCGATGTACAAGGTTGTTTCGACGAATTGCAAAAGTTACTCAACAGGGTCGACTATCAATCCGGACAGGACCGTCTTTGGTTCGCTGGCGACCTGGTCAATCGCGGACCCCGCAATATCGCGGTACTTGATCTGATCATGTCGGAACCGAACGTCAGATGTGTGCTGGGTAACCATGACCTGCATTTTCTCGCTATTGCCACGGGCCAACAAACACCGAAACGCAGCGACACGATTGAGGACCTGCTCGATAGTCCCAGGCTAGATGAGTATATTGACTATCTCAGGCATCTTCCGATTCTGCACTTTGACGACGTCGAAAACCTCGCCATGGTTCACGCGGGTATACCCCCGAAAATGGACATCAGCACCTGCCTGGCACTAGCGAGTGAGGTAGAAACCATCCTGCAGTCGGACCAGTACCCCGAATTTCTTAAAGCAATGTACGGTAACGAACCCAGCACCTGGCATGAACAACTCGCCGGCATGGACCGACTTAGAATCATTACTAACTACTTTACCCGGATGCGCTACTGTACCCATGATGGTGACTTGGAATTAACCCACAAGGCGGACATCCAACCCGATGGCTTTTCCCCATGGTTTACCTTCGAGCGCAGTGACCAATTGCAGGTGGCATTCGGCCACTGGGCGGCCCTGAATGGTCACACAGGCGTCGACTTTGCTATCCCGCTTGATACAGGATGCGTCTGGGGACGCGAACTTACGGCCATGCGTTTAGAAGACAAAAAATTTTTCTCAGTAACAGCGGAATCGTGACCATGGATGTCTACCTGGTTGGCGGCGCCGTGCGCGACTCCCTGCTCGGTTTATCCGTGACAGAAAATGACTATGTCGTCGTCGGCGCAACAGAGCAGGAAATGCTGAACGCCGGATACCGAACGGTTGGTAAGGATTTCCCCGTATTCCTGCATCCTGAAACACAAGAAGAATACGCGCTAGCCCGAACCGAGAGAAAAACCAGCCCCGGACATACTGGTTTTGTGTGCCACGCATCACCTGAGGTTACCCTTGAAGAAGACCTGCTAAGGCGCGACCTCACGATCAATGCCATCGCCCGATCTGATTCCGGAGAGCTCATAGATCCTTTGGGTGGCCAGGCTGACATCGCCTGTAGATCGCTAAAACACGTCTCCAGTGCCTTTATCGAGGACCCTTTACGCGTCCTGCGTGTCGCCAGGTTTTATTCAAGATTTTACCACTTGGGCTTTACGGTTCATTCTGACACCACCGCATTAATCGTAAAAATGGTAAATGAAGGACAGATAGCAGAACTAACAGCGGAACGTATTCATGGCGAATTGAATAAGGCACTGCACACTAAAGACCCCGCGGCATTCTTCGATTATCTGCGCCTGGTGGGTGCACATGAGTTCCTGTGGCCCGAGATCACAAACGATGACATCGAAAACCTTAGAAAGGTGTCATCAACAAATATCCCTTCGCTGCAGATCGAAACCTGTTTCGCAGGATTAACGATGAATCTGGATAACGCGTTGCTTACAAACCTCTGTCAGCGCTTGAAGTGCTCAAACAGCAGGACAGAGACTTCTGGCCTGGTCGCGAAGTTTCTCGCGAAATGGGTCTTGTTGAGTGAGCTTGACGCTGAAGAAATCATCTCGTTACTCCAACAAACAGACGCTCTGAGGAAGCGGGCCAGATTCGATGCGTTCAACGCGATTTGCGCCAATATCAGCAATAACAAAACGCTGCCCGCTCGCTGGTGTCAGTTCCTCGACCTTATCGCGAACGTCAGGGCAAGCGATATCGATACCGGGGAAACCGGCCCAGCGCTGGGCAAAGCAATACGGGAAACACGGATAAAGCGGGTGAAAGCGGCCATTCCGGTCAATAAATGACAAAAGGCCGCGAGATAACACGACAGTCGCCCTGATCACCGGTGCTGCAAATAGCGTGGGCGCGACCATCACCCGCAGACGTCATTCGTCCGGCTACAAGGTGATTATTCATTACTACGAGTCTACCAGCGACCTCTGATACGCGACGCAGCGTTTGTGACAGGGCAACCGATAGCCTAAACAAGACTATCGCGGTTCGGCGTTTTCTCTTGCTATAGCCCGGTAACCAATATCGGTACGAAACTCTGCACCATCAAATGAAATTTTGTTTACAGCCGCATAGGCATTTTCATTGGCCTGAAGAGCGTTAGAACCCAGCGCAGTCACCCCAAGCACTCTTCCTCCATTGGTAACGACTTCTCCGTCTTTTATTGTAGTTCCGGCATGGAAAACCTTGGCACCCTCGACGTCGCAAAGGCCAGAAATCACCTTGCCGTTCTCATAACTTGCCGGATAGCCACCCGATGCCATGACAACCGTTAAAGCAACGCGGGGATCAAATGATATTTCAGTCTCATTCAGTCGCCCGTCAAGGGCCGCGTCCATCAAGCTAACAAGATCAGTCTGCAATCGAGACATGATCGGCTGGGTTTCCGGATCACCGAACCGGCAGTTGAATTCAATGACCCTGGGCCGGCCTTCTTTGTCGATCATTAACCCGGCGTAAAGGAAACCAATATATGGGTGACCTTCGTCCTTCATCCCCTGAAGCGTGGGTTTAATCACTTGCTCGATTGTTTTACTAAATACCTCATCGGTGACGACCGGTGCGGGAGAATAGGCTCCCATACCACCGGTGTTTGGGCCGATATCACCGTCGTATGCTGCCTTGTGGTCCTGAGATGTTGCGAACGGCAAGAAGTTCTCACCATCGGCGATAATAATGAAGCTGGCCTCTTCTCCCTCCAGAAACTCCTCAATCACCACCCTGGATCCAGCGCCAGGCAAAAGGTTTCCACTCAACATATCGGCGACCGTAGATTTCGCTTCCTGTATAGACTGCGCAATGACCACACCCTTCCCCGCCGCCAGGCCGTCAGCCTTGATGACAATGGGCGGGATCTGTGTGTCCAGATATTCATCAGCCGCTTTTATTTCATCGAATGCCCGGTAATCTCCGGTAGGAATACCGTATTTCTTCAGGAAGGCTTTGGTGAAAATCTTGGACCCTTCCAGTTGCGCAGCAGATTTTGATGGCCCAAAGCATCTCAGTCCGGCTGCTACAAACCTGTCGACACAACCGGCAACCAGCGGGTCCTCTGGACCGACCACCGTCAGGTCAACTGACTCGTTTTGCGCGAACTCAATTAACCCGTCAAAGTCCATCGGCGAGATAGACACATTCTGCAGCTTATCTTCAAGTTCAGTACCTGCATTGCCTGGCGCAACAAACACTTTTTCGACAACACTCGACTGAGCTATTCGCCAGGCGAGCGCATGCTCGCGCCCACCGCTTCCAGTTACCAGTACTTTCATAACGAGCCCCACATAATCTCTAACCCTGCCTTAAACCAAGGACAATTTAGTGCCTAAAATGCCTCATTCCTGTAAACATCATCGCCATGCCTGCTTCATCGGCAGCGTCGATAACCTCTTGGTCCCGCATGGAACCACCGGGTTGAATGACTGCGCTAATACCCACCGCTGCTGCCGCATCAATGCCGTCCCTGAAAGGGAAGAATGCGTCACTCGCCATGACGGACCCCGCAACCCGTAAATCCTCGTCAGCTGCTTTTAAGTTCGCTATTCGCGCGCTGATAACCCGACTCATTTGTCCGGCGCCAACACCTATCGTCGCCTGATTCCTTGCGTACACAATTGCGTTGGACTTAACGTATTTGGCTACCTTCCATGCAAATAACAGGTCCGAGCTTTCCTCGCTCGTCGGTGCTCTTTTACTAACGACTCGGGTTTCCTTTAGTAGCGCTACATCAGGACTCTGAACCAACAGCCCACCGGCGACTCTTTTGTAATCTCTTGTGCTAAAAGAAAAGCTATTATCTAGCCCACTATCGCTACTAACCTGCAGCACCCTGACGTTTTTCTTACGTTCGAAAGCGACCAATGCTTCGTCGCTGAAAGAAGGCGCAGCAATAACTTCTGAAAATTGGCGCTCCGTGATGGCAAGCGCAAGCTCAGCAGTCACTTCCCGGTTAAAAGCAAGGATGCCGCCAAAGGCTGAAGTAGGGTCTGTCTTGAAGGCCAGTTCATAAGCATGCATCACGTCTACTGCTTGCGCGACGCCGCATGGGTTGGCATGTTTGACGATCACACAGGCCGGCTCACTAAAGGCCTGAACACACTGAAGCGCTGCATCAGTGTCTGCCACATTGTTATACGACAACGCTTTACCTTGATGCTGAGTTGCTGTTGCGATTGAACCAAGCGGCTTGTTGTCCTCGACATAGAACGCAGCTGACTGGTGCGGGTTCTCACCGTATCTCATTGCCTGTTCTCGGGAGAACTGGAGCGTAAGCGTTCCAGGATACTCGGTAATTTCTTTCGATTGTGGATCCAAGCTTGATAGGTGATTCGCGATTGCAGCATCGTATCGAGCAACCAACTCAAACGCTTTAACCGCCAACCTAAACCGAGTTTCAGCACACAGGCAACCATCTGATGCTTTCATTTCTGTGATCACACTTTTATAGTCGTTACGATCTACAACAACCGCGACATCATTAAAATTCTTCGCGGCGGAACGTAACATCGCGGGCCCGCCGATATCGATATTCTCTACGATTTCTGCCAGGTCATCCGGGTCCCTACGAACAGTTTCCTCGAAGGGATATAGATTTACGATCAACAGATCGATGGCAGTTATCCCATGATCCTTCATCACATCACCATCGACAGATCGTCTACCGAGCAACCCACCGTGAACCTTTGGATGCAGCGTCTTGACCCTACCATCCATCATCTCAGGGAATCCCGTAAAGTCAGAGACTTCGCGGACTGCAAAGCCCGCTTCGGAAATTGTCCTGAAGGTTCCCCCTGTGGACAACATTTCTACCCCGTAAGCATCAAGAGAAGCGGCGATAGTTAAAAGGTCTGTCTTGTCAGAAACAGACAATAGTGCGGTTCTAACGCGAACGTCAGTCATAGGTTCTCCGATCAGGATTTAGTTCACAGCAGATGGTATTTACGTAGCTTTTTACGGAGCGTCCCGCGATTGAGCCCAAGGATTTCTGCGCTCTTGCTTTGATTGTAGTTGGTGAAAACGAGCACAGACCGCAGCAAGGGCGCTTCAACTTCAGACATCACCATATCGTAAAGATCTGACACAGGTTCGCCACCCATCATCTGCAGATATTCTTCCACACCTTCCTGAACAGATTCGTTAATAGTTTTTTTCAAAGCAGACATTCCCTCACGTCAGGCGGCCGTCTGTAACGTGCCAAGTTGATCAATCAATCCAAACTGCACCGCGGCTGATTCGGCCCGGTTAAAGCGCTGCTTTAGCGCAGCCGAGCCCACTACCTGATCGAGCGTCCAGCCTACGTGCTTCCGAGCAATTCGCAGGCCTAGGTGCTGTCCATAAAATTCGTGCAGTGCCTGCACATGGCTCCTCAGCAATTCTCGTATTTCATCAAGGCTGGGCTCCGGCTTCATCGTACCGAACTCAAGGTACTGATCAACCTGCGACGGCAACCAAGGCTTTCCCTGCGCTGCCCGGCCAATCATTACGGCATCACAGCCTGTGATATCCAGCACTTTTTTTGCCTGCTGGGGCGTCAGGATATCGCCGTTAGCCACGACAGGTATAGAAACGCTTTCTTTCACAGCCGCAATGGCCTCGTAGTTTACCGTACCGGAGAACCTGCAGGCTCTTGTACGACCGTGAACCGTTAGAAGAGAGATACCTGCCGATTCAGCGATTGCGGCGATTGACCGAGCATTTATTTCATCGGGCGCCCATCCGAGACGGATTTTTAGTGTCACAGGCACTTCGACTGACTCAATAACAGCCGCCAGAATATCAGCAACCAAC
>Ga0206130_10000212_pt1 | contig 101586 bp, 89 predicted proteins | sample Helgoland_Spring_9_FD_148637 | JGI IMG/M metagenome (GOLD analysis project Ga0206130, IMG submission 148637) | Pelagic subsurface seawater microbial communities from Kabeltonne, Helgoland, North Sea - Helgoland_Spring_Bloom_20160512_1 | ecosystem: Environmental > Aquatic > Marine > Epipelagic ...
GGCCTTGTTCGTGCCCTGTTAATTCCTAATCCCTTTGATCACGGCTTTTCTCGCACGCAATCTTGAAAAAAGCAAATAAAATGCGCCACATGCAAAAACCGCCCTACCAATGGCAGGACGGTTTTTATCGACTTGATGTCAGGTGGGATTAGCGGCGTAGGCCCAGCTTTTCAATCAATGCCTTATAGGTCGCCACATCGCCCGACTTGATATAGTCAAGAAGGCTGCGACGCTGGCCAACCATGGCCAAAAGGCCACGACGTGACCCGAAATCTTTTTTATGATCTTTTAGATGCTCGGTCAGGTTACGAATACGCTCAGACAAAATAGCCACCTGAACTGATGCAGATCCTGAATCCTTGTCATTTTTACCAAACTCTGTAATCAGCTCGGCTTTACGTTCCTGTGTAATCGACATCGAAACCTCCTATAATGGGTTTAAGTTAAATATTCAGCACACGAACGGGACAGACCGCGCCAGCCTTGACCACCACCAAAGCCACCGGACGGTTTCCCTCCATGGCGATTGCGGTTGCACCAGTCAAAAGTGCCTGAAAACGATCCTGTGCTGATGCACTGATCGCCGGAAGCGTCTGACCATGGCGAAGCTTGGTTGCCTCATTCCCTGAAATGGGTAGCGCCGGGATGTCGTCCAGCGCACTCACGACAGGATGCAAATGCTCTAAAGCGGCGGCACTATGCGGCAGCTTCTCTAAAAAATCCAGTGAAATCGCATGATCGGCGTGAAATTGTCCGACCGAAAGCCGCCGAAGCGCGGTGACATGCGCCGCCGTGCCAAGATCGCGGCCAAGGTCACGCGCCAGCGCCCGAATATAAGCCCCCTTGCCGCAGGCAACATAGAATCGGGCGTGATCCTGATCCGCGGCAAGGCGGCGAAATGATTCAATATAAATCTGCCGCGATTCCAGCGTGATCGCCGCGTCATCATCGGCTGCTTTCCGCGCCAGATCATAGGCACGTTTACCATCAACCTTAATCGCCGAATAGACCGGCGGTACTTGTTGGATATGGCCCTGATATTGTTCGAGCGCCGCATCAATCGCGGCCTCATCGGGTCGGTGATCGGACTGACGAGTGACGTTGCCTTCGCCATCATCAGTGCTGGTTTCACTTCCCCACGCCAATTCAAATTCATAGGTCTTCTGCTGGCCCATAGCAAAAGACACAGTCTTAGTGGCCTCGCCAAGCGCGATGGGAAGAACACCGCTTGCCAGCGGGTCAAGCGTGCCGCCATGCCCGGCCTTTGCGGCATCAAAGACACGCATGACAATGGCCACGGCCTTGGCCGAACTTATGCCTTTTGGTTTATCAAGATTAACCCAGCCATGAATTGGCTGTCCGCGTTTGCGTGCCATCGCACAGTCAGCCTTGGCGGATGGCGGCAAAAAGCTCGTTCATCCGCGCTGCATTTTCAAAGCTTTCATCGAGCAGAAACCGCAGGCGCGGGGTACGCCGCAAATGCACTTTTTTGGCAACAAAGGACTGGATCAAAGGCGCCAACCGGTTCAAAGCTGGCAAAACAACTTCGATATTGACCCCGCCAAGCGGCATTGTATAGACCCGCGCATTGGCCAGATCAGGACTAACGGTAATTTCTGAAATGGTGATCGACACATTGGCCAGATCAGGATCAAAGAAATCTTCGCGCATCAAAATTTCCGACAAAGCATGGCGCAAGGTTTCACCAACACGCAATTGACGCTGGCTTGGCCCTTTTGCAGATTGCGGACGACGCGATTTTGACGGCATGACCCTCATCCCTTTAACCAAGTGTCAGGACACGCCAAACCGGCGCATCCTGTCACCAACTTAGCCGGTGTTAATCGAGTGTTCGTGCAACTTCACGAAGTTCGAAACATTCGATCATATCTTTTTCCTGAAGGTCGGAATAATTTTCAAATCCCATACCGCATTCAAAGCCTTCGCGCACTTCTTTGACTTCGTCTTTAAAGCGTTTCAGGGTTTTGAGCGAGCCTTCATGGATGACCACATTATCACGCAGCAAACGAACCTTGCAGCCACGTTTGATGACGCCTTCGGTCACCATACAACCGGCAATCTTGCCAATTTTTGACACACCAAAGACCTGACGAATTTCTGCGTAACCAATGAAATCTTCTTGCGTATCGGGGCTAAGAAGGCCGCCCATCGCCGCTTTGACTTCATCGATAAGTTCATAAATGATCGAGTGATAGCGGATTTCAACACCATCACGTTTTGCCAGATCACGCGCCTGCGGAATCGCCCGAACGTTAAAGCCAATAACAATGGCATTTGATGCGGCGGCAAGGCTGATATCAGATTCGCTAAGCGCACCAACACCGGCCGATAACAGACGCACCTTCACCTGTTCGGTTCCCAGCTTTTCTAGCGCAACGCGAATGGCCTCAAGCGAGCCATGAACATCAGTCTTGATCACAACCGGTAATTCTTCAGCTTCACCAGCGGCAATTGCCGATAGCATCTGTTCAACCGATCCACGCGCACCGCGGGCGGCCTCGTGATCACGGTTGCGGCGTGTCCGATATTCGGCAATTTCACGCGCACGCGCTTCGCTTTCAACAACAACGCAGCTATCGCCCGCCATCGGGGTGCCGTTCAGACCCAGAATTTCAACAGGCTGGCCTGGGCCAGCTGATTGCAGAGTTTTGCCGCGATCATCCAGCAACGCACGAACACGGCCGCTTTCTGCACCAATGACAAAAATATCGCCTTGCTTCAAGGTGCCGCGCTGTACCAGCAATGTGGCAACCGATCCCTTGCCGCGCTCAACCTTTGATTCAACAACAACACCTTCGGCTGGACGATCAGGATTGGCTTTCAATTCGAGAAGTTCAGCCTGCAACATGATGGCTTCTTCCAGCTTGTCGAGACCCATTCCTGTATGCGCCGAAACATCAACACATAAAACATCGCCACCAAAATCTTCAGTGATGATTTCATGCTGCAACAAATCACTTCTTACGCGCGCCGGATCGGCTGCAGGCTTGTCACATTTGTTGATTGCAACAATTGTCGGACATCCAGCTGCCTTGGCATGGTTAATGGCTTCGATGGTTTGCATCATGACCGAATCATCAGCCGCCACAACGAGAACGACAATATCAGTGATATTCGCGCCGCGTGACCGCATTTCGGTAAAGGCTTCATGGCCCGGCGTATCAATGAATGTAATCACATTATCGGCAACAGTCGTGATCTGATAGGCGCCGATATGCTGGGTGATTCCCCCTGATTCACCAGCCGCAACATCGGTACGGCGAATGGCATCAAGAAGGCTGGTTTTACCATGGTCAACATGACCCATGATGGTCACGACAGGTGGACGTGGTTGCAGGCTTTCCGCCGGATCATCATCACCACCAAGACCAATTTCGATATCCGATTCAGATACACGCTGAATCCGATGACCAAATTCGCCAGCGACCAATTCAGCCGTTTCACCATCAATGGCCTGTGTTGCGGTTGCCATAATGTTCAGCTTCATCAGCTCTTTCACCACATCGGCTGTCCGTTCGGCCATCCGGTTTGCCAATTCACTTACGGTAATGCTGTCAGGAATGACCACATCACGAAGCTGTTTGACCTGCGGTTGTTCTTCACGCATCCGCGCCCGCTCGCGCTGGCGCTTGACCGAAGCCAGCGACCGCTGGCGACGGCTATCATCACCCGACAAAGCCTGCGTGATGGTCATTTTACCTGATTGGCGACGGCCCGCAGCTTCGCGGCGTGGTGCTGGACGACGCGGTGCCATTTCTTCGGCTTCGCGGCGGCGGCGATTTTGCATTTCGGTTGGCGTTGGGCCAAATTTATTGACCGCTGCCGCAGCATCGCTTGGCGCATCTTCCGTGACCTGACGACGAGCTGCATGCGCATCGGTATGTTTTTTATTCTCTTCGCTACGACGACGCTCTTCACCAGCCTCGATTTCCTGCAATTCAGCAAGTTCGGCAGCGCGGCGCGCGGCGACCGGATCAAGCGGCACTTCTGGTTCTGGCGCGACTTCTGGTGCAGCGGCTTCAACCGGTGTTTCGACCGGCACCTCACCTGACGCATCAGCATGATCATCAGCTGGAACATTTGCCCCGCCGGTTGGTGCATCAGCCTTGGCAAGGCCTTCTTGCAGGGCGCGAACACGCGCAGCGCGTTCTTGCGCTGTCAGCCGATCATCAGCGGCAGGCGCAGATGGGGCTGGCGCCGCCGGCGCGGCGGCAGTTTGTACGGGTTCGACGACCGCTGGCTCAGGCGCTGTTGCCCCACCGCGTTGCGGCGCAGCCGGGGCGCGTTTGCGCCGGACTTCAACTTGAACCGTTTTGCGCACACCACCAACTGCTGGCCCTGCGCGTAGCTTGCTGGCGTCAATATTGCCTAGCGTCAGTTTGCTACCTGAGAGACTCAGTTTTTTTGGTTTACTGCTATCGTCAGTCATTTCGAACCTTTCTTGGTATCAACCACCGCATAATCACGCATACGCTGGTCAAACCGTTACGCCTAGGTGATACACCGGTCAGGCAGGTCATTACAACCCGCTGTTGTGTAAAACCCGTCTAAACGCATGATATCTTCATGAACCGTGCGTACTAATTTTCCTGAACCATTGCCACTCGATGCGCGCAATCCGACAAAAGCCAGACTATCACGGCCACAAATGCGGCCAAGTTCGGTTGCGCTAAATGACTGGCTGACCCAATCGACATCAAGCTTGGATTTCATTTTTGCAAGTTCGCGCGGCGATGCATCCGCCGCGGCAAGCAACCCTTCAAAATGGCCTTCAGATAATAATTTGCCGCCGCCACCAAGAAGCACACCAGCGCGGCGTGCCATTGATGCTGTGGCAATGATGCGCGCCCGTAATCCAACGGCAATGGCGGCAATATCGGCATCAACCGATTTCAACCCCACACCAAGAGCGCGTTTCAAATGACCCTTTTGATCGGCTTTGCGAATGACAGAGTCTTCGGCTGTCACCCACGCGCCACGGCCGGGCAGTCGTCCTGCAAGATCGGCAACAGCATAGCCATCCGGCGCCGCAACAAAGCGAATTAGCTTGTGCGGGGGAAGCGTTTTCCCAGTTGCGATACAGGTGCGCTCAGCCATGACAGATAGCCCCTCATGGCCTAGCTGTCAGACAAAGCCGACGCATCGTCGGTGTCTGTGCTGTCAGCGGTTTCATCAGCAAACCAATGCGCCCGCGCTGCCATGATAATATCACCAGCTTCGCCGTCATCGCTAAGACCATGCTGGCCCAAAAATTCGACAAGCTCTTCATTATCAAGACCAGCAAGATCATCAAGCGTGCGGATTTCATTTTCGGCAAGGGTCAACAACATGGCAAGGCTGATATATTCAAAAGACCGAAGATCATCAGCAACTTTCATCTCATCAAGCGCAGCATTGATCCGGCCCGATTCACGCTCGACAAATTCGACGGCGCGATTCTGCAATTCGCCAGCAATATCTTCGTCAAAGCCCTGAATGGCGGCCAGCTCTTCCAATGTGCTTTCGGCAATTTCTTCAGGGAAGACAAAGCCTTCAGCAACAAGAAGATGGGCAATCACGTCATCAATATTCAACGCATCAATAAAGCGCGTTGAACGGGTTTTGAACTCTTCTTGACGGCGTTCTGATTCTTCAGCCTCGGTCAGAACATCAATATACCAACCAGACAATTGCGACGCCAAACGCACATTCTGGCCACGACGTCCAATCGCAAGGCTCAATTGATCATCTGGAACAACAACTTCCATCCGACCAGCAACCTCATCCATCACCACTTTGGCGACTTCGGCAGGCGCCAATGCATTCACCACAAAAGCGGCTGGATCTTCGATATAGGGAATGATTTCGACTTTTTCGCCCTGCAATTCGCCAACAACAGCCTGAACACGGCTACCGCGCATACCAACACAAGCGCCAACTGGATCAATGCCTGGATCATTTGACAGAACGGCAATTTTGGCACGGCTGCCCGGCTCGCGGGCAACGCCCTTGATTTCGATAATGCCATCATAGATTTCTGGCACTTCTTGGGTAAACAGCTTGGCCATGAATTCATTGCAGGCACGCGATAGGAAAATTTGCGGGCCGCGTGGCTCTTCACGAACATCAATAATATAGGCGCGAACCCGATCGCCTTGGCGCAAATTTTCACGCGGGATCATTTCCTCACGGCGAATCACCGCTTCGGCACGGCCAAGGTCAACCGTGATTGAATAGCTCTCAGCGCGCTTGACCGTACCAACGACAATTTCGCCGATCCGGTGCTTATATTCCTCAAACTGGCGCGCCCGTTCAGCATCGCGCACTTTTTGTGAAATAACCTGTTTTGCTGTTTGCGCGGCAATTCGGCCAAATTCGATTGGTGGCAAAGATTGACGCCAAAATTCACCAGCGGCCAATGGCGGGTTTTGCTTGGCGCCTTCGGCAAGGCTCATCTGCATCGATTCATCTTCAACTTCTTCGACAACTTCGATCCAGCGCTCGAGACGAATGGCACCGGTTTTGCGATCAATCATCGCCCGGATATCACGATCCAACCCATATTTCGCCCGGCCGGCCTTTTGGATGGCTTCTTCCATCGCCAGCATGACTTCTTCGCGTTCAATCGATTTTTCACGCGCCACCACATCGGCAACTTGAATTAGCTCGAGGCCGGGAATTGATGATGTATCCATAGTCGTCTCACCTTTGATTTGTCTTTGCACCATATGCGGCGCGGCATTTATCACGAAAATTCTTTGTTCTTTCGACCTTAATCTATCGCCATTTCGGGCCTAGCTTCGCCGTTCGATAATTTCACTTGGATCGATCCGTGCCGATTCAATATCATCAAAGGCAAATTCAAATCTGCCAAAGCTTGTTTCAAGGCCAATCTTGCCATCTTCAGACAGGCCGGTAAGGCGGCCTTGGAACCGCCGCCGTCCATCAAGCATCATGCATAATGTTATTTTCGCCAATTCACCATTAAACCGGGCAAAATGTTCAATGCGCGTCAAAGGCCGGTCAATGCCGGGTGAGCTCACTTCAAGAACATAAGCAGCGGCAATTGGGTCATCAACATCAAGCAATGTCGAAATATGCCGACTTAACATCTGGCAATCTTCGACCGTCATCTCACGATCTTCTTTCGGCTCGGCCATAATCTGCAACTGGTTGCGACCCGTTTGCCCACCTGAAAACTGAACCCGCACAAGGCCAAAGCCAAGCTCGGTGATCGCATCTTCGATAATCTGGCTTATCTTGGCTTCGACCAAAACGCCTCCTAAAACCTGAATGGTGGCTTGCCAAAATGGCAACAGCCGAAACTCTAACCTAGCTGAACTGCCTGTTAAAAACGGGCCAAAACCCCTTAAAAAAGACAATAAAAAAGTGGGCCAGTGGCCCACCGTCTGACTGCGACAGCTTTATTTCGTTTTGTTATAAGCGGTGATTAGCAAAAAAGCAAGAGGCAAGAGGTGACAAGCCTGTGAGATCAATTTATCGTTCATCCATTTACAAAATGGTCAGATCAGCCCGCGATACCGCATCGCTGAAAAAGAAACCATGATGATTGGCGTTCGGCGCGATCGGCTTTTTTCATATAGCGGGTTTCTGGCAAATCGGCAGGGCGTTGTCGCCAATCTTGGGGGCCGCGCGCTGTCCATATAAAATCGGCATGCGCGCTGGCAGCCTGCAAAAGCCAGCTTTTTGCCGTTGGATCATCGCTTGCCAGAACCAGCCGTCCGCCCGGCCGAATCATCACACCAAGCTGGTCAAGAAGCGCTGTTTGCAGAATACGCCGCGCCGCATGCCGCTTTTTGGGCCACGGATCGGGAAACATGATAAAAGCGCCAGCAAGGCTTGCCGTCCCAAGACTAGGCATGATCAGCCGAACATCATCTGGCCAGATGCGGATATTGCCAAGCCGTTGTTCATGAATATGACGAAGTAGGCTGGCAACACCATTGATAAAAGGTTCAGCCCCGATGAAATCACAGTCAGGCATGGCCGCCGCAAGGCCAGCCAGATGTTCACCACCGCCAAAGCCGATTTCAAGATAGCGATCTGCCTTGCGGCCAAATTGATCATCAATAGGCCGTGCCGGATCAAAGGCAAATTGCGGCAAATCTTCATCAAGAAGCCGCTTCATTGAAGCGCGAAGCGGGCGCCCTTTCCGCCGACCATAAAAACGCGGCCCCATCGGGGCCCCGTCTTTGATAACAGCATCATGATCGGCCATTGCAATATCTGCCTTATATTTGATCAGCTATTTGATTGGGCGGTAACCCTATCGTGCCGCAGCGCGCAGCGCGTCAACAAGATCGGTTGCTTCCCAGCTAAATGTACCAGGCCCTGCTTCACCAGCGATACGGCCAAAATGCCCATAGGCTGCGGTTGGCGCATAGATTGGCGCGTTCATGCCAAGATGCTGGCGAATGCCACGCGGTGTTAAATCCATGCAATCGCGAAGCGCTTCTTGCAGCTTTTGATCGTCAACCATGCCAGTGCCATGTGTATTTGCATAAAGCGATACCGGCTCGGCAACGCCAATAGCATAGGCAATCTGGATTGTGCAACGCGATGCCAAGCCCGCCGCGACAACATTTTTTGCCAAATAACGGCTGGCATAGGCGGCCGACCGGTCAACCTTTGTCGGATCCTTTCCCGAAAAAGCCCCCCCACCATGCGGCGCAGCACCACCATAAGTATCAACAATGATTTTGCGGCCGGTAAGACCCGTATCACCATCCGGCCCCCCAATCACAAATTGCCCAGTTGGATTTACCAGCAGATCATCACCTGTCACCATCCAGCCATCGGGAAGAACATTTGCAATTACCGGCGTTACAAGCGCCAGAATTTCGGCCTGTGTCGCTTTTTCAGAATGCTGTGTCGATAGAACCACCTTATGCACACCCGTTGGCCGGCCCTTATCATCATAATCAAGGCTGATCTGGCTTTTCGAATCAGGGCCGAGGATCGAATCGGCATCCTGTTTGCGCACTGTTGCAAGATCTTTTAGAATCTGGTGCGAATAATGAATTGCCGCAGGCATCAAAACATCGGTTTCATCACAGGCATATCCGAACATAAGCCCCTGATCACCCGCCCCTTCATCTTTATTATCACCTGAATCAACACCCATAGCGATATCGCTCGATTGCTCGTGAAGATAATTTTGAAACTCGAAATCAGCGTGATGAAAGGCTTTTTGCTCATAACCAATATCTTTGACCGCCGCCCGCACCGCCGGTTCGATCTCGGCCATAATCTGGGTCAATTTAGACTCGCTTGCCCGCACTTCGCCAGCCAACACAACACGGTTTGTTGTTGCCAAAGTTTCACAGGCAACCCGCGCTTCTGGTTCATGTTTCAAAAACAGGTCAAGAACCGTATCCGAGACACGGTCACATAATTTGTCGGGATGGCCTTCTGAAACAGACTCAGACGTAAAGATATAGCTCATGGATGAAATCCTAAATTTTTGTTGACGGTATCTATTGCCTGATGGAGCGGTAGAGGTCAAGCCATGCAGCGGTGCCAATAATCAAGAAAATAAGCGCAAAAAACCCCAAATTGCCGAAGCGGGCAAACGGTGTTGGCGACAAAGCCAATGGCACCGGCAGATCAAGAACACCCTGCGAGCCAAGCCCTATCTGTCCAAGAATACGACCATAGGAATCAAAGCCGGCAGTGATACCCGTATTGGCAACGCGCATCAGCGGCAAGCCTTCTTCAACCGCACGCATCTGCGCTTGCACAAGATGCTGCCATGGCCCTGCGCTTTGGCCGAACCATGCATCATTGGTGATATTGATCATCATATCTGGGCGCATCTCTTGACCAATGACCGCACCGGCAAAAATCACTTCATAGCAAATCAGCATTTGCATGGTGCCATAGCCGTCAAGACGCATCAGGATGTTATTTTCGCCAGGCACAAAATCAATCGGGCCAACAATCGGCTCGAGAAATGGCAACCATTTGCGAAATGGCATATATTCGCCAAAAGGCACAAGATGACGTTTGTCATAAACAGCTTTTATCGCACCGCTATGGTCAATCATAATGGCCGAATTCAGCAAAGTGCGCCTGCCGCCAAGTCGCGGGATACCCGTAATCACCACGCCATCATTTTGCGTAGCATTGCGAATGGTTGTGTCGAGCAATGATTTGTTGCGACTGGCAAATCCGGCAAAGGCGGTTTCCGGCCAGATCACCAATTTTGGCACCGCATCGCCTTGACGTGACAGGGTGACAAGCCGGTCGAGATGGCGTTGGCGTTTGCTTCGATCCCATTTATCAGCTTGTGGTATCGCCGGTTGCACAAGCCTGACCATCGATTCTGATGGTGAATAACCATTCGATGAATTGGCAAGCCGCGCCGCCCCAAAGGCGGCAAGCACCAGAGGCAATATCAAAAATAGCGCGGCAAAACGCCGATGTCCCAAAACCCAGAATGCCGGTACCAGCGCAAAAAATAACGCAATGACACATAGTCCATAGGCGCCAATCACACTGGCCGCTTGCAGGCTGGCAAGATCAACAGCAAATAAACTGCCGGTCAGATTCCACGGAAATCCGGTTGCCACAAAACCGCGCGCCCATTCGCCAAGGCTAAAAAAAGCAACAAACCAGAATAGGCGCGCCACCGGTCGTCGTCCAAATGACCATGAAACCATCGCGGCGATGGCCCAGAAAAACGCCAAAACAAATGCCAGTGCCAGCGCCATAAATGGCGTTACAATCCAAAGCGATGGCGACTCAACCATCAGCGAATGCGACACCCAATAGGTCGATGCGAGAAACCATCCTGTGCCAGCTGCGCCAAAAATCATCGAAGCCTGCATTCGGCTCTCAGCTTTTAAATAGGCAAGAAGCGGAATCGATAAGGCAAAAATCGCTGGCAATAAGAATAGCGGCGGCAAGGACAGGCTTGCAAATGCACCGGCAAGCAAATGCCAGAAAAGCACAAGAAAGCGGCCTTTAGTCCTGTTTGCTAGAGCTGGTTTTAACACGCGGCAATCCACGAAGTTTTAACAAAGTGACGCGGCGCGGGTCTCCTTCAAGAATTTCAAACTGTATCCCGCCGCGATGACGCACAACCTCGCCACGACCAGGCACCCGCCCGGCAAGCGCACAGACCAATCCGCCAAGCGTATCAATCTCGTCACGTTCATCATCATCAAGCAAAGGGCCGGTAATCGCTTCAAGAACTTCAACTTCAAGCCGTGCATCAGCAATGGCAGTACCATCGCCCTTTTGCTCAAACCGCAATTGCGCCGTGGTGTCATGTTCATCTTCAATTTCACCAACAATTTCCTCGACCAGATCTTCGATCGTGATCAAACCATCAACCCCGCCAAATTCATCAACAACCAGCGCCAAATGGCGGCGGCGCAAACGCATTTCATGAAGCAGATCAAGAAGCCGGATTGTTGGCGATATAAACAGGGCCGGCCGCAAAAGACTTTCGACTCCGGGCGTGTGACCGTTGCGAAGATGTGCAAATAAATCCTTGATATGGATAATGCCAACAACGTCATCCAGCGTGTTACGGTAAACCGGCACGCGGCTGTGATTGGCATCGCTCATTTGCCGGATAATGTCATCAAAGCCATCAGCAAGCGCAACCGAAACAATATCGGCACGCGGAATCATCACATCGGCAGCGGTAATATCGCGAAGCCCAAGAAAATTCTGCAACAGCGTGCCTTCATGGCTGTCAAAACTGGTCTTGTCATCAAGCGATTCTTGAAGCAATTCGGTCAGTTCTTCGCGGCGCGATGACGGACGGGCAAATGAGGGGAAAAACCTCCCAAGAAACGACATCATTATCCGGCCTCCCGCGTGCCAAGCCCAAGCCCATCATCAAGATAGGGATTGGCAATCTTCATCTGGCCAAGAAGGGCTATTTCCAGCGCTTCCATTTCATCCGCCATCTGATCATCAATATGATCATAGCCAAGCAAATGCAAAACACCGTGGGTAAATAGATGCAATAGATGATCACCCGCCGGAATGCCAGCCTCGGCCGCTTCACGCATTACCGTTTCACCAGCAATGGCAATATCGCCAATGCCGCCATCCATTTCCGGCATATCATCACCCGGATAGAGATCGTCACCTGCCGGAAAAGATAGAACATTGGTTGATTTATCAAAGCCGCGATGAAGAAAATTCATCGACCGCATGTCACCATCATTGCACAGCAAAAGACTGACCGTCTGCGGGTCAAGCGATAGCCGTGACGCCATGTGATCAAGCATTACTGGCCCGCGTTTTTGCAAATCTTCAATAAGGGGGGTATGCCAGCTAGATGGATCAATGCTGACCTCGATCAAAGCGCCAGCATCAGAAGTCCATTCATCGCTCAAAAATTGATTATCCTCTGGACTGTCAGGTTCCAGAGCGTCGTCGTCATTATTCATTTCACTCGTCATGAGCTATTTTCATTTCCCATTGCACAAGCAACCGCGATAAAGCGCGCCTGTTCATGCTCTATTTGGACGTATTCTGCTGCTTTTGTCCAGCTTCATACGCCTGCAAAATACGCGCCACTACCGGATGGCGAACCACATCTTGGCCAGAAAGATGAATCATGCCGACCCCTTTAATATTGTCCAAAAGCGAAACCGCCTCGGCAAGGCCGGACGGTTGACCCGCTGGCAAATCAACCTGACTTAAATCACCCGTAATGACCATATGTGAATCCTGTCCAAGCCGGGTTAGAACCATTTTCATTTGGACAGGCGTCGTGTTTTGCGCCTCGTCAATAATCACATGCGCTGCGGTCAAGGTGCGGCCGCGCATAAAGGCAAGCGGTGCAATTTCAATCTCGCCACTGGCCAGCATCCGGTCAACTTTATCCGCCGGCATCATATCATATAGCGCATCATAAAGTGGCCGCAGGTAAGGATCGACCTTTTCTTTCATATCGCCCGGCAAAAAGCCAAGGCGTTCACCCGCTTCAACGGCAGGACGCGATAAAATAATGCGTTCGACTTCGCGCTTTTTCAACGCTTCGACGGCGCGGGCAACGGCCATGTAGGTTTTGCCAGTGCCAGCAGGCCCAAGGCCAAACACCACTTCATTGCTGCGCAGTAATTTCAGATAATCATTCTGGCCTTTGGTTTTGGCGACGATTTTCTTTTTCCAAGTGTCAAAAGATTCGCCTGCCGTTACCGCATCGGCCTGATGACCATTCACGGCCCATCGCAATGCATCTTCAACCATTGATTTATCGATATCATCACGCTTGCCATCGGCAATACGACGATAAAGATCTTCAATCACGGTTCGGGCGGTTTTGGTGGCTTTTCCAGCACCGGAAATTTTGATGCTATTGCCAAAAGAATCCAGCGTGACATCCAAAGATTTTTCGATATGAGCCAGGTGCTGGTTATGTTCACCTGATAATAGCGCTAGAACGCCATTATCTTCGAATTCCATACGGATACTATTGGCTTTTGCCGCGTTCACGCCGCCCCCTTCAAATTGACGATGTCGCCAGTCATGCTGTTCTGGCGCGCTTCTGACAGACGGCAAGGCACAATCTGGCCAATCTGATCAGGATGGCCAATGAAATTCACCGCTTGCATATAGGGGCTTCGACCAGCCATTTGACCGTCACGGCCACCGGCCCGTTCGACAAGTATATCAACAATTTTGCCTTCGGTTCCTTTGTTAAAGGCAAATTGCTGAGCGTTGAGCAATTGCTGAAGGCTTTCCAGCCGTTCGGATTTTACCGATTCTGGAACCTGTATTTCGGCAGTGGCTGCCGGTGTTCCGGGGCGCGGGCTGTATTTAAACGAATAGGCCGATGCATAACCAACCTTACTGACAAGCGCCAGCGTTTCAGCAAAATCAGCGTCGCTCTCACCAGGGAAACCAACAATGAAATCACCTGACATGGCAATATCAGGGCGGATTGCGCGAAGCTTGTCAATCACCGCCAGATAGACATCACTCGTGTGACGGCGGTTCATTTCCTGCAAAATATGGTTTGATCCTGACTGGATTGGCAAATGCAGGTAAGGCATTAATTGCGGCACCTCACCATGCACGGCAATCAATTCATCATCCATATCCAGCGGGTGCGAGGTCGTATAGCGAATACGCTCAAGCCCATCAACCTCGGCAAGCGCGCGAATCAAACGACCGAGATTCCAATCTTTGCCGGAGTCATGCTCGCCATGATAGGCATTCACATTCTGCCCAAGAAGCGTCAACTCACGCGTGCCACTTGCCACCAGCCTTTTGGCTTCTTCCAAAACGGTTTTGGCCGGACGTGAAAATTCGGCGCCGCGTGTATAAGGCACAACACAAAAAGCACAAAATTTGTCACAGCCTTCTTGAACGCTCAAAAATGCAGCTGGCCCGCGCGGTGCATGCTCGCCTGGCAAGAAATCAAATTTCACCTCTTCGGGGAAATCGGTATCGATAATCCGGTTGCGGCTTGCTGGATCAATCTGGCCAACCAATTCAGGAAGCCGATGATAGGTTTGCGGCCCAACAACAATATCGACCCATGGCGCGCGGCGAATAATTTCTTCGCCTTCGGCCTGTGCCACACATCCGGCAACGGCAATCGTGACCTGACGCCCCTGCTGATCGGCAGCGCGTTCTTTGAGTTGGCGCAATCGACCAAGTTCAGAAAACACCTTTTCAGAGGCTTTTTCACGAATATGGCAAGTATTCAAAATCACCATATCAGCGCCATCAGCCATATCGGTTGGCGCATAGCCAAGCGGTGCTAGAACATCGGTCATACGGTCAGAATCATAAACATTCATCTGACAGCCGTAGGTTTTTATAAAGAGTTTTTTGGTCAAGAGCGCTATGTCACATTTCAGCAGTGCAAATCCAAGTCCCCTTGTACCGCCTAGAAGCAAAGATGGTCAAGGAAAAGCCTCAGCACGGCACCACTTCATCATGATTGCGTCAATTTTCTGATTGCCGCGTTTGTAATAGCCTTTGCGGCGGCCAAATTCGGCAAAACCAAAATGGCGATAAAGCCCAAGCGCTGGCAGGTTATCTTCGGCGACTTCAAGCGTGATTATAGCCATATTCCGGCTGGCGCCATGATCGAAAAAATGCTGCAAAAGCCGCTTGCCAACACCGCGTCTTTGCTGGCCAGGCGCAACACCAACCGATAGGATTTCAGCTTCATCATCAATGATCGTGGCAAGAAGATAGCCGCCAAGATATGAGTGTAGATCATCGGTTGATGTGGATTGCGGCTGATCATGATCTGGCCGCAGATCGACAAAGCCACAAAAAACAGGGTTGTTCTGCAATGCCATCAGGCGCAGCTGATCAAGCGCGGTTGCAAATAGTCTGGCCTCAAGCGCAGCAATAGAATCACAATCAGCCGGGGCGATACGCCGTATCATCAAGCCGATGCTTTCTTTTTCGGCCCGAGGCGCGGATCGGCGAGATAAAGCGGTGTTAATGGTGCGGCAATGCCTCTGGCAAGGTGATGCGCGGCAAGTCTGGCAATCATGCCAGCATCGACAAATAAATCATCAAGATCCTGATCAACCGCATCATCGCAAATTGTGCTACCACCCGCCAATTGAACCCGCCTGCCAGCGGCAACAAAGGCGGCAATGACGGCTTGCCTGTCATGGCCGGCAAGCAAAATAGCCTCTTGGCCAAGCGCCGAAGGCACAAGCAATGGCAATTGTTCGATCTGCGCTTCAAAAATATCACCTTGCGGTGTCATATCGGCGGCAAAAAATTGTGCATAGACATTGCCACGGCGCGTATCGGCAAGACAAAGCATTGGCAAATCGCCATCTTCACCACCACAAGAATAGGCAAGCGCCGCAAGGCCAGAAATACCAAGCCCGGGCAAATCATGCGCCAGGCAAACGCCTTTTGCCGCGGCCAATGAGACACGAAGGCCGGTAAATGACCCGGGGCCGCGCCCCGCGGCAACATGGCTGATCATGGAAAAATCAATATCTGCCTCGGCCAATGCCGAAACCGCCAATGGCACTAATGATGCGGCCTGCCCAAAGCTGGCCTCGGCCGTTTTCATGGCGCGGATCACCCCATCGGCATAGACGGCAACTGACAGTTGATTGGTGCTGGCTTCAAAGGCTAATATCACCGGCAAGACATCGGGGCGTTTCGGCGTTTTCAATCGGCTTATCCTTTTGTCCAATTCAGGTTATCCGGTTGCATCACGTTACCAAGATGCGTTAACTAAGCGCGCTCTATCATCGACAACGCCGCCGGTAAAGTCAGGGTTGTATCATTTTTTAGGTGAAAAATCTGCTATGGATATAAGGCATTATCAAAATGTTTGTCATTGGCTTGCCTATCTTGGCGCCAGATCTTTGGCCGTGTTGGTTCTGATGCTGTCTTTTCTGGGGTCGGCCTTCGCCGCGGATCATGCTGTCATTTTAATGTATCATCGGTTTGGCGAAGACCTACTTCCAAGCACGAATATCCGCCTTGATCAATTTGATGCGCATCTTGAAAAACTATCAAATGGCAATTATTCGGTCTGGCCCCTGGCAAAGATTGTCGATCATTTGCAAAATGACCTACCGCTTCCCGACCGCACTGTCGCGATTACCATTGATGATGCCTATCTATCGGTTTTCACCGAAGCGTGGCCTCGGCTAAAAGCAAAAGGCTTTCCCTTTACCGTTTTTGTCGCCACCGATCCGATTGATCGCAATCATCGCGGCTATATGAGCTGGGATCAGCTTCGGCAATTACAGGCTGATGGCGTTGGCATTGGCAGCCAGACCGCCAGTCATCCGCATATGCATTTATCAAGCCTTGCCGATATTGACGCCGAATTACAAAATTCAAACCAGCGGTTCCTAACCGAACTTGGCCTTCGTCCAAATCTGTTTGCCTATCCATATGGCGAATATAATCTGGCCGTTATCGAGCGCGTTAAAGCCGCTGGTTTCATTGCCGGTTTTGGTCAAAATTCGGGTATCGCGCATGGCTATGATGGCTATTTCGAACTGCCACGTTTTGCCATGAATGAACGTTTTGGCGCGGTGGATCGTTTGTCATTGGCGATTGACGGCCTGCCCCTCAAAGCCAGTCAAATTCTGCCTGCCGATGTTGTGATTGACAAAAACCCGCCTGCCTTTGGCTTTACGCTGGCGCCAGAGATTGCCACAAATAATCAATTGCGCTGTTTCAACAACACCTATGACCAGTTGAAAATCAGCCGATTAGGGCCGCGGGCCGAAGTGCGGTTTCCCGGCCCCTTGCCATCGGGCCGTGCCCGCGTTAATTGCACCATGCCCGGCCCTGATGGACGCTGGCGCTGGTTTGGCAAACAGTTTCTGGTGCCGTAAAAGCGGGGGCAATTCTAACTTAAATACGCCAAGGCAAAACGACCAAAATCATTGCTTTGGATCAGGACTTCCAGCTTGTTCACATAGGCTTGACCAATTTCGGCATAGCGATCGAGATATTTGACCAGAATATTGGCGTCATCAGCTTTTGGGTGACGACGCAATTCTGAACGCGCCTGGCGAAATTCCTGATAATGAGAATGCGTATTCAGGTTATGCATATAGGCACGAACCGAGCCAAGCAAAGATCCAAAACTGCGCACAACGGCACGGTCATTGCTGGCATCAAGCGGCCTGATGCCAGCATAATCACGCCATGCCCATTGGCCAAATAGCGCATTGCCCTGAATGGCAAACCGTGATGTTCCCCAGCCTGATTCAACCGCCGCCTGCGCCAATGCCAATGCCACCGGAACCGTATCAACCCGCTCTAGCAATCGCGTCATCAAGGCGTTGCTATCCTGATCGGTCACGTCAATTTTATAAAGCTGCGCCCATTTTTCCAATGTCGCCCGATGCCCATTGTCAAAGGCACGCTTAATTGCCTCGCGGCGTTTGGTGATTTCCTCATTGCTCGCCAAAATAAGCGGCAGCACAATTTTGATGAAAGAATCCTTTTGCGCTGTGCCAGATAAAGCCAAATGCGAGTCAGGAATATGGGGGGGGAAATCGCGTGGAACCAAAATTGGTTCTAGGGCTGGAACCAGCTTTGCTGATTCAAGTTCAATATGGCTAGTATTCGGCCCTTTTAACGTTTTCGGAGCCTTTGCCAACACTGATTGATCAGGCGCATCGCGCGCCGCGACATCAACGCCAGATTTGGGTGAAGCCTCGATTACCAGTGATGGGTCTGGCGGTGCCCCGTTTGGATCAATGACAGGTGCAATCATTTGCCCAGATGGCAAATCGGCTGTCTTTGCCTGTTCGGTAACAGGGTCATGGGTATGAAAAAATTGGGGGGGGGATAGCCCAAAAAGACCGGGGCCGGTAAAGCCGAAAAACGCAATAGCTGCAGCGATCCAGACGATCCGCCTGTTAGTCAGCCAGTTGGAAATCGACGATATCACGACCTAAGCCCTATAACTGAACATCTATAATTGGCGCTGTTGTGACTTTTTTAAAGCTCGGCCGCACGAACCTCACGCACTTCAGGGATGTAATGACGAAGCATATTTTCAATGCCCATTTTCAATGTTGCTGTCGAGCTTGGGCAGCCCTGACAGGCACCGCGCATCTGCAATGTGACGACACCATCATCAAAACCCTGAAACACAATATCGCCACCATCCATTGCCACTGCCGGACGAACGCGCGAATCCAAAAGCTGTTTGATCTGCTGAACCGTATCGCTGTCATTGTCTTCGGCATGCGGGTCAGCAAGCTGGGCATCTTTTTCAATGACCGGCATGCCCGATGCGTAATGTTCCATAATGCCAGCAAGAATGCCCGGCTTTAGCGCAAACCAGTCAAGCCCTTCAGCTTTGGTCACTGCAACAAAATCAGCACCAAGAAAAACCGCTGTTACGCCATCAACTTGGAAAAGGCGGCGTGCCAATGGTGATGTGTTGGCGCTATCAGAATCGGCAAAATCAGCAGTACCCTGCGCCATCACCGGAACACCCGGGATGAATTTCAATGTTGCCGGATTCGGCGTATCCTGTGTTTGAATAAACATCTAATCATTCCTTTTCGATGCGATAAATTTACCATCAGCAAGGCCCATTTCAGGGCAACAACAGATTAATCTTTCGTCATTTAAGCTAACTTCGTAATCCTGGCGCAGACAGATTGATCGCCAGCCCAAAATCATTTTCATGCCATCGCATAATTTGCGTCAGCCCCATAATATCCATATAGGGATTTCCGGTAAAACTACAACCCGAAGCCATGCCAATATCGCATATCTGCACCGATCTGGCTAGTGATCAGCGCATCCGGCCATTATGCGGCCCTCTAACGATCGGTGCTAGATCCTAAAAATCCAACAATATCACGCACCTCAGCAAGAATCGGCCGCGCAATGGCCGCGGCGCGTTCGGCGCCATCGGCAAGAATCGCGTCAATATCGGCAGGATTTTCAAGAAGCCGCCGCATTTCCGCACCAATAGGCGATAATTTGGCAACAGCCAGATCGCCAAGCGCGGGTTTGAAATCACCAAATCCACGCCCGCCAAATTCGGCAAGAACATCGTCGGTGCTGCATGCGGCAAGCGCCGCATAGATACCAACAAGGTTGCTGGCCTCAGGCCGATCAGCAAGGCCGGCCACTTCAGATGGCAAAGCATCAGGATCGGTTTTTGCCTTGCGGATTTTCTGCATGATCATATCGGCGTCATCGGTCATATTGATCCGTGAATTATCCGACGGGTCAGATTTGCTCATTTTGGCATTCCCATCGCGAAGACTCATAACGCGTGTTGCGCTGCCGAAAATTTGAGGTTCGGGAAGCGGAAATACGTCTTTATCATAGATTGAATTAAAGGCCTGCGCGATATCACGGGTTAATTCAAGATGCTGTTTTTGATCTTCACCAACCGGAACATGCGTTGCGCGGTAAGTCAGGATATCAGCTGCCATCAGGGTCGGATAGGCATAAAGACCAACCGACGCATTTTCGCGGTTTTTGCCTGCCTTTTCTTTGAATTGCGTCATCCGGTTCAGCCAGCCAAGACGAGTCACACAATTGAAAATCCACGCCAGTTCGGCATGTTGCGGCACGCAAGATTGATTGAACAAGATCGATTGTTCGGTTGAAATACCAGCCGCGATCAGACTTGCCGCCACTTCGCGTGTACTTTTCCGCAAATCTGCCGGATCCTGATGAACGGTGATTGCATGCAAATCGACAACGCAATAGATCGATTCAAAATCATGCTGCAAGGAAACCCAATTGCGAATGGCACCAAGATAATTGCCAAGATGCAAATTGCCGGTTGGCTGGATGCCGGAAAAGATACGGCCTTTTCCGGCGGATGTTTGCGCGGTTGAATCGGTCATTTGGTCTATCCATCAAGCCTGATCAGATGAGGGCGGGCCGGGGCCAAACCATCACATCTGAAATTGACATTACATCCGAGCGTTATCCCCGCTTGCGCGGCCGCGGTCAAGTCTTTCGGTTTCCAAAGCGGCGGACAAATCCGGCTGGAATTGCCCGAAAACACCATGCGGCGACCAGAAACCCGCCACCGCCAACAACGACCAAACAGGCAAGCCAGCCTGCCGCGGGCAGAAGCTGTCTTATCCCCCCCGCCAGCGAAACCATCGCCAAAAGCAAAATCGCCATTACCAAGCTAGCAAGAAAAATCCGGCCAATCATGCCAAGCGAACCACCACCAAGACGACCCCGGCGGTGCAACAAAACCGCCATGGCGATTGCGGCTATCAATCCTGATAATGACGTTGCCAGCGCCAGCCCGACATGCCCAAAAATCGGCATCATCAATAATGATCCCGATATATTTATCACCACGGTCATGATTGATATTTTCAAAACCGTACCTGGCTGGCCTGCCGCATAAAAAGCCGGTTGTAAAATTTTCACCATGACAAATCCGGGAAGGCCAAGCGCATAAGCCGATAATGCCATTGCCGCCATCACCGCATCGTCAATCGCAAAAGCACCATAGACAAACAACCCCTCAATGATCGGCCCCGCAAGAAGGATCAGGGCCATGACCGCTGGCACGACAAAGAACCCGCCAAAGATAATCGCCTCATCAAGCGTTTTGGTTATTTCGTCTTTTTGACCAGCCGCCTCGGCACCCGATAATCGGGGCAGCAATGCCGTGCCAAGCGCAATGCCAACAATACCAAGTGGCAATTGCGCCACACGATCAGCATAATAGAGCCAAGAAATCGCCCCAACCGGCAGCATTGATGCCAAAATTAAATCAACCAGAAGATTAAGCTGCATACCGCCAGCGCCAAGCGCCGCAGGCAAGAATTTGCGCCACATGTTTTTGCCCGAACTGGATAGGCGCGGCCATTGCAATTTTGGTACTGCTGACAGGCGGCGTAGAACAAAAAACAAAAATACCAATTGGCACAATCCAGCGACCAACAGGCCAATGGCAATTGGCAGCGCTTTGAAAATGCCCAAATCAGTCGCCAAAATCGGGATTGAAACCGCCCCGGCGATAAAACAGATATTCGCCAGAATCGGCGCGGCGGCAGCCGCCATAAACCGGTCATGCGCATTGGCGATTGCGCCCCAAAGTGCAACGATGGAAATCATCGGCAGATAGGGCATGGTCACCCGAGCCAGATCGACCGCCGCGGCCAAACGATCAGGCGTCGCTGCAAAGCCTGGTGCAAGAAGCGCAATGACTTCGGGCATGAAAATTTCGGCAATCACAACAAGACCAAAAAGCGTAATGATAAGAAAAATCTGCGCCTCAGACGCCAGCCGAAGCGCGGCATCACGCCCATCAGTTTCGCGTATTTTAGCAAAGCTGGGAAGAAAGGCATTTGTCATCGCGCCTTCGGCGCTAAGGCGGCGAAACATATTTGGCAATTTCAACGCCACCAAAAATGCATCGGCGGCAGGCCCTGCACCCAGAAAGCTGGCAAAGGCGATATCGCGCATGAATCCGACAATGCGACTTAACGCCGTCAGGCTGCCAATCTGTTGAAAGGCGCGGCCAAGCGAGGTGGCCTTTGCTGGCTTTGACGCATTTGTCTGATCGGTCATACCGCGTCCTCATCGGCATCATCAAAAATCGCCAACAACCGGTTGCGGATCGTTTGCTGACGCGTTTCACTTTGAATTTGCAGGCCGAAAATATCTTTTACATAAAACACATCGACAACACGCTCGCCATAGGTCGAAACGGTAGCGGTCTGGATTTGCAATCCGAGGCTGGCAAGACAAAGCGTGATTTTATGAAGCAGGCCCGGAAAATCGCGGCCATTAACCTCGATCACACTATGTGTATTGCTGATCTTATTCGACAATAGAACGCGTGAGGGAACAGGCATTTGCCTGACCCGAAGCGGGGTTTGCTGCCAGCGCGCCAACAGCGCCTTCTCAAGTTTCATTGACCCTGTTAGCGACTGTTCAAGCGTCGTGCGGATACGCGCTAATTCTTCCTTACCTTCAATCGCCTGATTGTTCATATCCTGCAAAAAGAAAACATCAAGAACAGTGCCATCATGACAGGTCGTAATGCGGGCGCCGACAATATTCGCACCGGCCGCTGCCACCGCACCAGCAATACGCGCAAACAGCCCCGGATCATCAATCGTTAAAATGGTCAATTCGGTTATGCGTCGGCCCGGATCAGGCTTGAAATCAATCAATAGAAGCGCATCCTGATTGGCAAATTGATCACAAAGCCGCGCATGACGAACCTGACTTTCGCAATCAAACCCTGTCCAGTAGGTCAGGGGCAAATTCGCCGCATGAGCCGCGAACCGCGCCGCATCCCAATCGGCTAGTTTGGCTGCCGCCTCATGGCGCGCCTCTTCGGCATTGCCAAGCGCAATCACCGCCGGATCGGCACCGCGCAAAACCGCATCACAGCGATAATAAAGATCACGCATCAATGCCGCTTTCCAGCCATTCCAGATATTTGGCCCAACCGCCCGAATATCGGCCACGGTCAGAACCAAAAGCAGTTTCAACCTCTCGGGCGATTGGACAATACTGGCAAAATCCTCAATCGTTTGCGGGTCATTCAGATCATAACGAAAGGCAATTTTGCTCATCAGCAAATGATGCAGGATCAGCCAGCTAACCGTTTCGGTTTCTTCATGGCTTAGACCAAGACGCGGGCAAACCGCCAATGCCACCTCGGCGCCCAGAATCGAATGATCGCCACCGCGGCCTTTGGCAATATCATGGAGAAGCATGGCAACATAAAGCGCACGCCGCGACCCAATTTCAGGCATAACCTCGGTCGCAACCGGCGCGGCTTGTTGTAGCGCGCCGGTTTCAATCCCATGAAGGATCCCAATCGCCTTCAGCGTATGTTCATCAACCGTATAGCTATGATACATATCGAATTGCATCATGGCGACGATCCGTCCAAAATCGGGGAGAAAACGGCCAAATACGCCGCTTTCATTCATCAGACGTAGCACCCGTTCAGGGTTTTTGCGCGAGGTTAGAATATCCAGAAATAACTGGTTCGCCTGCGCATCATCACGCGTTTTTGAATCAAGCGCCGATAATGCCCGGGTAACGCGTTGAAGCGTGCTTGGATGAACATCAGCATCATGTTTTTGTGCAATGGCAAATAATTCGATCAGCCTGACCGGCGCATCACGGAACAAGGCGTCATCAACAAGCCGGACACGCCCGCTTTCAATGTGAAACGGATCAAGCTCATGGGTACGCAAAAAATCAGGACGCCAATTGATCAGGCTTTTGCGGAAATCCGTTTCCATCGCCGCGCAGAAAATACGCGTTAAATTGCCAACATTCCGCGCCGCCAGATAATAGCGTTTCATAAAACGTTCAACACCGCGAAGCCCGCCCCGATCGGCAAAGCCTAGACGCGGTGCAATGATCATCTGCGCCTCGAAATCAAGCCGTTCTTCAGGCCGGTCAGCATGAAAATGAAGATGACAGCGAACCGTCCATAAAAACCGCTGGGCCAAGGCAAATTTCCGCGCCTCGCCATCACGAAGAACACCTTTTTTGACAATGTCGATAATGCTGTTGGCACGATAGGCATATTTGGCAATCCAGAACAGGCTGTGAAGATCCCGAAGCCCGCCTTTGCCATCTTTGACATTCGGTTCAACAACATAACGCGTATCGCCAAACCGTCTGTGGCGAAGGTCACGCTCGCCAAGCTTTTCTTCAACATAGGCAAGCGGTTTCTGTTTGGCAATTTTGCGCTGAACTGCCCGATTTAATTTGACCCACATCGAATCATCACCAGCCACATGGCGCATTTCAAGAAGGCTAGTCAGTACTGTCTGATCGTCGTTTGCCGCATCAATTGATTCGGCAATGCTGCGGGTTGAATGGCCGATTTTCAAACCAAGATCCCACAGAATATAGAGCATGAATTCAATAAATTTCGTATGGGTTTCTGTGGCCTTTTTTGGCATCAAAAACATGATATCAATATCGGAAAATGGTGCCATTTCACCACGCCCATAACCGCCAACGGCAATCAGCGCCAGCTCGTCACCACCCGCACATTGTTTTTGCGTTTGCGCGTAAAGGCTTTGCAGCAATATATCAATGACCCAGGCATGCATGCCAACATAAACAGCGCCATCATTGCTGTGATAAAATGAGTCGCGAAGGCTGGTCTTTGCCTGATCAAGACGGGTACGCAAACAGCTTAACAGCTTGGCGCGATCTACCGGTGTTTTGCCAGTGGCATATGATTCAAGCTCGGCCTCAATCGCCATCCGGTCAAGCGGTGGTTCATGGACTTCCATTGCGCCCTGCAAGGGCAACAACCAACGATGCCATGCAATGCCATCTGGCATAGTGATTGGGGCGGCTTTGGCCGATTGCGATTTTGACGGTGCCAGATTTGACGTCTTTGTCATTTTTTGTCACCTGATCGCAGCGACGACGAAGCCAGATCACGGCGCAATGCCTTTAACCGGTAAAGCATATCCAGCGCGTCACGCGGGGTCAGACTATCAGGTTGCATCTCATCAAGCGCCACGCCGATTTCATCCTGCGTCATCGGCATTTCTTGCCTTTTGCTTTGATAGTCAAATAGCGGCAAATTATCGGCCATCATTGCGGCATCAACCGCACCATGATGACCGGTTTCAAGTTCCCCCAGAATTGTTTCGGCGCGGCCAAGAACCGCGGCTGGCAATCCGGCAAGCCGTGCCACATGAACGCCGTAAGACCGGTCAGCTGAACCGGCAACAACCTGATGCAAAAACACAATTGACCCCTGCCATTCGCGAACCTGCATCGCATGGCAACGAAGCTGATCAAGGGTTTTTTGAAGATGCGTCAATTCATGGTAATGCGTTGCGAAAAGCGTTCGACAAGCGCTGGCATCATGCAGATATTCAAGCGTCGACCAGGCTATAGCCAAACCGTCATAAGTGGCCGTGCCACGACCAATTTCATCAAGAATAACCAATGAGCGATTGGTGGCCCGATTCAAAATCGCCGCCGTTTCAACCATCTCAACCATGAAGGTCGAGCGGCCGCGTGCCAAATCATCGGCCGCGCCAACACGGCTGAACAAACGATCAACAAGACCAATTACCGCCTTTTCGGCAGGGACGTAAAGCCCCGCCTGCGCCATGATGGCAATATGCGCATTCTGTCGCAAAAATGTTGATTTTCCGGCCATGTTAGGGCCGGTCAAAAGCCATAATCGTCCATCATCCAGATTACAATCATTGGCGATAAAAGGGGTTTGCGAATCAAGCATCGGCTCGATCACCGGATGACGACCCTTGGTAATGTTAAATACCGGTTCGGCAACCATTTGTGGACGGCAATAATGGCTCGCTGTCGCTAGCTGGGCTGCAGCTGTCGCAACATCAATTTCGGCAAGCGCACGCGCCGCATCGCCAAGATCAGGCGCCGCTTGCATAACCAATGACCGCAAGCGGTCAAATATATCCAATTCAAGCGCCAGCGCACGATCAGCAGCGCTGGCCATATCGCGTTCCATTTGCGCCAGCTCGGTCGTGGTAAATCGCACTGCCTGCGCCGTGGTCTGTCGATGGATAAAGGTTTCATGATCCATCAATTTACCAGCATGGTTGCTTCGTACGTCAATATGATAGCCAAGAACATTGTTATGTTTGATCTTCAGCGAGGCGATGCCCGTTTCATCAGCATAGCGGCTTTGCAACGCGACAATTAACCGGCGGCTTTCATCACGCAGACCGCGCAAATCATCAAGGGCAAGATCATAGCCTTGTCGGATAAAGCCACCATCGCGCGCCAAAAGTGGTAATTCATCTCCCAAGGCAGGCGCCAATTCATCGCATAAACCGCGCGGACGTAACATCATATCAAGGCAATCTGGCAAGCCATCAGGCAAAGCAAGTCCACCAATGCCTTTTGCTGCAACCGCCTTTATCTGCGAGGCGATGTCGCCAGCGCTATCAAGACCATTGGCAATATTTGCCAAATCGCGCGGGCCACCATGACCAAGCGATAGGCGCGATACAGCGCGTTCAATATCGGGCTGAATCCGAAGCTGGGATCGTACCTTATCACCGCAAGCAGTCTCGGCCAGAAACCAGCTAACCAGATCAAGCCGTGACTCAATCGCCGAAACATCAAATAGAGGCGCGGCAAGCCGTTCGCCAAGAAGCCGACCACCTGCCGCGGTCAAGGTACGATCAACCGCATGAAGTAAGCTGCCCCGCCGTTCGCCGGTCAAAGTGCGCGATAATTCCAAAGACCGCCTTGTTGCCGGATCAATTTCCATAAAGCCAGCATCACTGACCACCGTCAGTGGCAAAAGCCGCGGCATATTGCCAACTTGCGTTGCCTCTAGATAGCCAAGAAGCGCACCGCCGGCTGACAGCATTGCGCGGCTGAAATGACCCATGCCATCCAGACTTGCAACCTGATAGAAGCGTTCAAGTGCCTGTCTGGCGCGAGTCGAGTCGAATAGCGATGCAGCCTGTTCGGTTGCACAGATTTGGCTGGCATGAAACCAGTCGGGAAGATCGAATCCCTGCGGATGGATCAATTCAGCTGGATCAAGACGCGCAAGCAAGGTTTCAAGACCATCATCAGCCATTTCTTGAACCAAAAAATCGCCTGTAGACATATCAGCCCATGCCAAAGCTAGCTGGGTTTCTGCCCGGCCAAGCGCAACAAGATAATTGTGCGCCCGCGCTGGCAGTAATTCATCTTCGGTTAAGGTGCCAGGGGTTAGCACCCGCACCACATCACGTTTTAGCGGGCCTTTGCCGCCACGTTGTTTTTGTTCTTGCGGATCTTCGGTTTGCTCACAAATTGCCACCCGATGACCCGCGCGTATCAACCTTGCAAGATAGCCATCAACCGAATGAACCGGAACGCCGCACATTGGCACATCAAGCCCGTCTTTGCTGCCACGTTTTGTGAGCGTAATGCCAAGCAGCTTGGCGGCAATTTCGGCATCTTCAAAAAACATCTCATAGAAATCGCCCATCCGGTAAAAAAGCAAAGAATTAGGGTAGGATTCCTTGACGCGCAAATATTGCGCCATCATTGGGGTCGGCGCTTTTACTTTTAGCGCATTTGCTGTAGAAGATTGAGATGTCATAGCATTTTGACATTGCCCCAACTTGATCTTTAGAACAAGATCGAACCGGTTCTGGTAGGACGTTATAACCAATTATTCTTGCGTTGGTTCGTACCAGAGTGAAATTTTAACCCACATGGCCGTTTTTTCGACGCCGTGACAAAGTATTTGAGACATGACAGATAAAGATAAACTCCTTGATGCCGAAGCCCTTGCCTTTCACGCCAACGGCCGCCCCGGAAAATTCCAAATTGCCGCCACCAAACCGTTGACAAGCCAGCATGATTTGTCGCTTGCCTATTCGCCGGGTGTGGCAGCGCCATGTCTTGAAATCGCTGCTGATATCAATACGGCTTATGATTACACCAATAAGGGCAATCAGATTGCCGTCATCTCGAATGGCACGGCGGTCCTCGGCCTTGGCGATATTGGCGCGGCTGCAGCCAAACCTGTCATGGAAGGCAAGGCTGTTCTATTCAAGAAATTTGCTGATATCGACGGTATTGATCTGGAATTAAACACAACCGATACCGATGCTTTTGTCAGCGCGGTCGAGCTGATGACGCCAACCTTTGGCGGAATCAACCTCGAAGATATCAAGGCACCTGAATGTTTTGTCATTGAACAACAGCTTCGTGACAAGCTGGATATTCCGGTTTTCCATGATGATCAGCATGGCACCGCCATCATTACCGCTGCGGGTCTGATCAATGCGTTTCACCTGACCGGTCGCGACATGAAAAGCGTCAAGATTGTTGGCAATGGCGCCGGCGCCGCATCGATTGCTTGTGTTGAGTTGCTGAAAGTCATGGGAGTTCCAGCCAATAATATTATCATCTGTGACCGCGCTGGCCCGATTTACAAGGGGCGCGAAGGGTCGATGAATCAATGGAAATCGGCGCATGCCGCCGATACAGATGCCCGAAGCCTTGAAGAAGCGCTTGTCGGGGCGGATGTTTTCCTTGGCCTGTCATCAGGCGGCGCCTTGACCAAAAGCATGGTTGAAAAAATGGCACCACGCCCCATTATCTTTGCGATGGCCAATCCAGTTCCTGAAATCTGGCCGGCCGAAGCCAAAGAAGTGCGCCCCGATGCAATTATCGCAACCGGACGTTCCGATTTTCCAAATCAGGTGAATAACGTCCTTGGCTTTCCTTATATTTTCCGCGGCGCGCTTGATGTGCGGGCCAGCAAAATCACCGAAAATATGAAAATCGCTGCGGCAAATGCGCTGGCGATGCTGGCGCGTGAAGATGTGCCTGATGCGGTGGCTGATGCCTATGGCGGTCAGTCACTTGCCTATGGTGAAAATTATATCATCCCAACACCTTTTGATCCGCGCCTGATTGTGGCTGTGTCTTCAGCCGTTGCCGAAGCGGCAATGAATGATGGTGTTGCCCGCAGGCCAATTGACGATCTTGATGAATATCGCCGTTCATTATCGGCGCGTCTTGATCCAACCGCAGGGGCCTTGCAATCTATTTTTGAACGCGTTAGCGCTCATAAAAAGCGCATCGTCTTTGCCGAAGGTGAAGAGGAGCGGGTTATTCGCGCCGCACTTGCGTTCCGCAATGCCGGTTATGGATATCCAATCCTTCTTGGTCGCGAACACCGGGTCAAGGAAACGATCCAGCGTCTTGGGCTTGATGGCGCCGAAGATTTGCCAATCACCAATGCCAAGGCTTCAGAGCATCTGACCGAATATACCGATCTTCTTTATAGCAAACTGCAACGCCGCGGATCGCTTTACCGCGATTGCCAGCGCATGGTGAATCTCGATCGCAACGTCTTTGCGGCCTGTATGGTTAGCTGTGGTCATGCCGATGCGCTTGTGACCGGTGTGACCCGCGCTTTCCAGCCAAGCTTGGAGCATATCCGCCGGGTCATTGATGTTGCCGAAGGCAGCAAATTCATGACCACATCGATGATCATTTCACGCGGCCGGACAGTCTTTATTGGAGATGTTGCCGTAACCGAACGTCCCGATGCCGAGGAAATGGCTGATATCGCCATTGCCATGGCCGCCAAGGCGCGTCAAATGGGCCATACGCCGCGTGTCGCCATTTTGTCATTTACCAATTTTGGCAATCCAGAGTCGCGGACAAGTGTCGAGGCGCGTCGCGCAGTCGAAATTTTGCAAAGCCGTGATGTCGGGTTTGAATTTGACGGTGAAATGACCGGCGATATCGCACTTGATTATGATTTGATGAAGTCGCGCTATCCGTTCTGCAACCTTACCGGGCCAGCAAATATTCTGGTGATGCCTGGGCTGCATTCGGCCAATATTTCATTCAAATTGGTGCATCAGCTAGGCAATGTTTCAGTCGTCGGGCCGATTATGATTGGCGGCGCGCACCCGTTCCAGATTGTCCAGATGGGTGCATCGGTCAGTGATATCGTGCAAACCGCCGTACTTGCCGCGCATGACGCCATCCGCTAGCGCAGTTTAACGACAGGCCGTTACAAACTGGCCGCAAGCTGTTTTAAATCGGTTTGCGGCCGTGCGCCGATATGCGAAATGACCTCACCGGCGGCAAGGCTGGCTAGGCGACCTGACTGCAAAAGATCATATCCGTTTGTGCGGCCAAACAGATAGCCAGCGGCAAATAAATCTCCAGCGCCCGTTGTATCAATCACCGGCCCTTGTGGCATTGCCGGTATTTCGTGATGGTCAGCGCCTGCGCCAATAAAGGCCCCAGCTGGCCCGCGGGTAACCACCAGCTCATCCATCTTGCCAGCCAAGGCAGCAATGGCATCTTGGCTGCTAGATTGATACAGGCTGGCGACCTCATCTTCATTGCCAAACAAGATTGACACATGATCAGCAATAAAGCTGGATAGAGCAGCGCGGTGCCGTTCGGCGCACCAAGGATCCGACAGTGATAGCGCCAGCCTGACATCATGCTGTTTGGCAAGACGCGCTGCCTCGGCAAAGATGGCAGGGCCGTTTGGTGCGTCGAAAAGATAGCCTTCAAGATAGATCACTTTTGCCGAAGCCGCATCAGCAAGCGCAAGATCACCTGCTTCAAATTCGATGCTTGCGCCAAGAAACGTATTCATTGATCGCGCCGCATCGGGCGTCACAAGAATGAGTGATGATGCAGTTGGCGATCCGCTGGTGGCTGGTGGTTGATCAAAGCCGACACCTGCGGCTTTGATATCATGCCGGAACGCCGCGCCAAGATCATCATCATGAACGCGGCCAATAAAATTGGCGGATCCACCAAAGGCCGCCACGCCAACCGCCGTATTGGCCGCCGATCCCCCCGAAATCAATTGCGGCGATCCTATCGCACCAAGCGCGGCATAAAGCCGAGCTGATCCGGCAGCATCAAGAAGCGTCATCACCCCTTTTTCAATGCCATTCGCCTGCAAAAATTCATCGTCACATTGGCCAAATATATCAACAATGGCATTGCCAACGGCCAGCACATCAAAAGATTTTACACGCATCACCACATCCTCATTCCAAATTCTGCGACGCGACATTAGGCCGGACATGATCGAAGAACAAGGCCAATGGCAGTCAAAACCTAAAAGAGTTAGTGCAATGATCAGCTTTTTAAGCTAGACCCTAGGCCGTCAATGTCGGTATTGCGGTACGAAAAATGCGTCACTTACATCTTTATCTGTTGGGATTCGCCGCGCTTGTTGCGGCCTGTCAACCAGTGACACCATCAGCGGTAAATCGCGCAGCAGCACCCAATATTGCCGCCGCACCGGAACGCCAAACCGAAATTGACATAGTTGTCAGCGCGGTCACGAAAGACCCCGATAGCGGGGTTGGCACGGGCAGCGGCGCTGGCACCATTAACAGCACACAAGAAACAGCAACAGCCGTCATTCCGGCGACGCCGCCAGTTCAGCCAATGCCTGTAAAGCCGCCTTTTCTTCCCAAAACGATGATCGGGTCGGCATCAGTCATACTGATGCGCGATCTTGGCATTGCCACGATGATCCGGAAGGAAGGCCCGATTGAAATCTGGCAATATCGCTTTGCCGAATGTGTTGTTGATTTCTTTTTCTATCCAGCAAGCCAAGGATCATCGCAATTGATCATCAAAAATTGGGATATGCGAAGTGCGGTCATTGGCAGCAGAATTAACGAAGGCAAGTGCCTTGCGGCGATGGATCGCCATCATCAAAAGCTCGTCGCTGGATCATAGACAATAGTTTGCGCCTGATCATATGCGCTGGCCTATAATGTCTTGGCTTTGAAAAGGCATAAATCGGCAATCACACAATCGGCACAATCAGGCTTGCGCGCCTTGCAGACATAACGCCCATGAAGGATCATCCAGTGATGCGCGCCTTTTTTCCACCGGTCGGGAACACGGCGAAGCAATTCCTTTTCAACCGCATCAGGCGTTTTGCCGGGTGCCATGCCGGTGCGATTGCCAAAGCGAAAAATATGCGTATCAACGGCAATTGTCGGCTCGCCAAAAGCTTCATTCAAAACCACATTCGCCGTTTTCCGGCCAACCCCGGGCAAAGCCTCAAGCGCCGCACGATCCTGTGGCACCTGACCATCATGCTTATCAAGCAGGATTTGCGACAATTTAAAAACATTTTTGGCTTTGGTATTGAACAGGCCAATGGTGCGGATATGGTGGCTTATTGCGTCACTGCCAAGCGCCACCATTGCCGCTGGTGTGTTGGCGGCGGCGAACAGGCCTTTGGTTGCTTTATTCACCCCAACATCCGTTGCCTGTGCTGATAGAACAACAGCAACAAGAAGCGTGAATGGATCGGTGAAATCAAGTTCGGTTTGCGGATCAGGTTGACGTTGCGACAAACGCTCAAAACAAATATCAATCGCCGCAAGTTTCATTTTTACAGGCATGATCAGCCTTTCAGCACATCCGTCATATCGTAAAATCCAGATGTGGCGGCGGCGGCAAACCGTGCGGCGCGAATGGCACCACGGGCAAAAATAGCACGGTCAGTGGCCCGATGCGAGATTTCCACACGTTCGGCATCACCATAGAAAATCACCGAATGTTCACCCGCAACATCACCGCCCCGCAAAACAGCAAAACCGATATCACCCTGTTTGCGCGCACCGGTCTGGCCCTTGCGAACCATATCGGCAACATCGTCAAGCGCAACACCACGCCCTTTTGCCGCAGCTTTGCCAAGCGCAAGCGCCGTTCCTGATGGCGCATCAACCTTATGATGATGATGCGTTTCCAAAATTTCGATATCCCATCCGTCGGTTAGCTTGGCCGCGACGTCTTCGACCAGCTGGGTCAGCAATGTCACGCCAACCGATGTATTGGCGCAATAGATAATCGTATTGTCTTTTGCCATTGTTTTCAGGGACGATTCTTCAGCGGCGCCAAGACCCGTTGTGCCAATGACCATGGCGGTGCCTTTTGCCGCCGCAAGGCTGGCATGATGAAGGCTTGCCGCCGGGCTGGTGAAATCAATCACAACATCGGCCGCGCCAAATAGCGTTTCAGGATCACTGCCAATCATCACCCCATTGGCACCAATTTGCGCCACCTCACCGGAATCATGCCCTATAAAAGGGCTGTCAGGCAGGTCAGTCGCCGCAACAAGCTCAAGATCGGGCGCGGCGGCAATGGCACGAATCAACATCCCGCCCATACGCCCAGCGCTTCCCGGAATTGCAATTTTAATCATAATCCTGCCTCTATTCCTGACGGCGGCGCCTTATCGGTCGCTTTCTGTCTTTTGCCTGCTGTCGGTTATCATTATCGCCTTCGATATTATAGGCGGCTTCACCCGCACGCCGCCAGCATATAAATAGCAGGCCCGTTTGGGCAAGCCCCCAAATGACATTGCGCCCGACCGGGTTCAAATCAATATGGCAAGATTGCTAGATTAGGGAATGGTTGAACTGGCGGGGCTAGCCATCAGCCCAGATACGTTTCACCCGTTCCAAAAAGCTTGATGCTTCAGGGCTGGTATTGCCTGAATTTGAAAAAGCTTCAAGAAGCTCTTTTTGCTTTTTGTTGAGATTGGTTGGTGTTTCCACCTGAACCTCGATGATCTGATCACCCGGATTGCCGCGCCGCAGGGCCGGCATGCCTTTGCCCCGCATGCGGAATTTGCGTCCTGATTGTGTACCAGCCTCGATCGTTAACCGCGCCATTTTGCCTTCAAGCGTTGGCACATCAATGCTGCCACCAAGGGCGGCAACGGTCATTGGCAGGGGAATACGCGCATGAAGATTGCCGCCATCACGGGCAAAAATCGGATGGGGGTCAACATTGACGAAAATATAAAGATCACCTGCTGGCCCACCACGAAGCCCTGCCTCGCCCTTGCCCGAAAGACGAATCCGCGTTCCGGTATCAACACCGGCCGGAATCGAAACCGCCAATGTTTTGGCACGCTGCACACGGCCTTCACCGCCACAACTCCGGCAAGGGTCGGAAATGACCTGACCCATGCCCTGACAGGCGTGACAGGTACGTTCGACAGCAAAAAAGCCCTGCTGCGCCCGAACCCGACCAGCACCGCCACATGTTCCGCATGTGCTTGGCTTGCTGCCATCAGCAGCACCACTGCCCGAACAACCATCACATTCAGACGGAACAGTGATTGAAATATCCTGCTGCAATCCGGTAAAGGCATCTTCAAGCGAGATTGACATATCATAGCGAAGATCGTTGCCGCCCTGATTGCGCTGCCGTCCACCGCCACCGCCCGAAAATTCGGAAAACATTTGATCGAAAATATCGGAAAAACCGCCGCCGCCAAAGCCGCCGCCGCCAAAACCACCGCCGGCACCGCCAGCCGATTGGTCGAAAGCGGCATGACCCATCCGGTCATAGGCAGCGCGTTTTTGCGGATCCTTTAAAATGTCATAGGCTTCATTGGCTTCACGAAACCGGTTTTCAGCCGCATCATCGCCCTGATTACGATCAGGATGATTGGCCATCGCAAGCTTGCGAAATGCCGCCTTGATAGCTTTGTCGTCAGCGTTTTTTTCAACGCCCAATACGTCATAGTAATCGCGTTTGCTCATGCCTGCCACTTTTGCCGTGAAAATTCAAAAAACCGGAGCCAATCAAGGCTCCGGCTTTTACTGTTTTTGGCTTATTTGCTTTTCTTTTTGCCGTCATCTGAATCGGCATCAACCTCTTCAAATTCGGCATCAACAACCGATTCATCATCACTGGTTTCGCCAGCATTGCCATCGGCATCAGCTTCGGCCTGATAGGCAGCCTCGCCCATCTTCATCATCACTTTTGACAATTCGGCTGATTTTGATGAAATCGCTTCCATATCGTCGCCATCAAGGGCTTCACGCAGCGCCTCAATTCCGGCTTCGACTTCGGCTTTTGCTTGTGGATCAGCCTTATCGCCAAGATCATCAATGGCTTTTTCGGCACCATGAACCAAAGCTTCACCCTGATTGCGGGTTTCAACTTCGGCACGGCGTTCTTTGTCGGATTCGGCATTGGCCTCGGCTTCGGCAACCATCCGTTCGATTTCGCCATCGTCAAGTCCGCCAGATGCCTGGATCCGAATTTCCTGCTCTTTACCAGTAGCCTTGTCCTTGGCGCTGACCTTTACAATGCCGTTGGCATCAATATCAAAGGTCACCTCAATCTGCGGCACCCCGCGTGGGGCAGGCGAAATACCTTCAAGGTTAAACTGGCCAAGCGCCTTATTGTCGGCAGCCATTTCACGCTCACCCTGACAAACCGAAATGGTCACCGCCGATTGATTATCATCGGCTGTTGAAAAGACCTGGCTTTTCTTTGTCGGGATGGTTGTATTGCGATCAATCAAGCGGGTAAATACGCCGCCAAGTGTTTCGATGCCAAGTGACAAAGGCGTGACGTCAAGCAACAACACATCTTTTACATCACCTGTCAAAACACCTGCCTGAATCGCCGCGCCAGAGGCAACAACTTCATCAGGATTGACGCCGCGATGCGGCTCGGTACCAAAAAAATCTTTGACCTGTTCGATGATTTTCGGCATGCGGGTCATCCCGCCAACAAGAATCACCTCGTCAATTTCTGACGCTTTAATGCCAGCATCTTTCAGGGCCGCTTTACATGGCTCCATCGTGCGGGCAATCAAACCGCTGACAAGCTGTTCCAGCTTTGCCCGGGTCAATTTGACATTCAAATGTTTTGGCCCTGTCGCATCGGCGGTGATAAATGGCAGGTTCACATCGGTCTGAATCGAAGATGACAATTCAATCTTGGCTTTTTCAGCCGCCTCTTTTAGGCGCTGTAATGCTAATTTGTCACCGCGAAGGTCGATACCGTCACTCGATTTGAATGAGTCAGCCAGAAACTCAATAATGGCATGGTCAAAATCTTCACCGCCAAGGAATGTGTCACCATTGGTTGATTTCACCTCGAAAACACCATCGCCAACCTCAAGGATCGATACGTCAAATGTACCACCCCCAAGGTCATAAACCGCAACAATGCCTGATTCCTTGCGATCAAGGCCATAAGCAAGCGCTGCTGCTGTTGGCTCATTGATAATCCGCAATACTTCGAGACCGGCAATTTTGCCAGCATCTTTGGTGGCCTGACGCTGGGCGTCATTGAAATAGGCTGGAACCGTGATCACGGCTTGTGTAACGGTCTCGCCAAGATAGGCCTCGGCATCTTCTTTCAGCTTGCGAAGCACAAAGCTGGAAATCTGGCTTGGTGAATATTCTTCACCCTCAACCTTAACCCATGCATCGCCGTTTTTGGCGCCAACAAGTTCAAAAGGCACCAGATCGGCAAATGCCTTTGTCGATTTATCTTTGAACCGGCGGCCAATCAAACGTTTGATCGCAAAAAGCGTATTTTCCGCGTTCGTGACACCCTGCCGCTTTGCGGCTTGGCCAACCAGACGCTCACCATTTGCAAAGGCCACCATCGATGGTGTGGTCCGTGCGCCTTCGGCGTTTTCAATCACCCGCGGCTCGGATCCGTCCATAACGGCAACACAGGAATTTGTTGTTCCCAAATCAATACCAATAACTTTCGCCATATCTAAAGCTCCTTTCCCTGACCACTCACTGTCTTACCTTTGGGGTGACGTTGATTGAGTAGCCCTTTAAGACATTCCGTTCCCTTAAGGCGATCTTAGGGGGGCGCAACCGGACTTTGGCTGACCGGTTATGTCACTGCTGTTCAACTATCTATCGTCCATATAGGATTTATTATTTCGGTTACAAGAGGGAGATCATCCGGCAGCCAAAGCCGTCAAAAAAGGATCATTGCCGCGATTGCGGCTAACCCCTATCCACCCCCATTTATGCATCGTTAGTCTCGTCTTTCTGCGCCAAAATCATGCGTCGATTCTGGATCTTATTTCATGTCTATTCGTCGGTTTTCGCTTGATCATTACTGGGTGCAACAGCCGCATCACCTGCTTTTGAAACACCAACCATTGCCGGGCGCAACAGCCGGTCATGAAGAACATAGCCGTGCTGTACTACCTCAAGAACCATGCCGCTTGGCTGGTCATTGGTTGGCACCTCAAACATTGCCTGATGCAGATTATAGTCAAATTTCTCGCCAAGCGGCTCAACGCGTTTAATTCCATGTTTTTCAATAACTGATTGCAGTTCGGTCCAGCTAAGCTGGATACCGGTAATCAGCGATTTCACCGTTTCATCGGCCTGATCAAGATTTTCTGGCGCAGATTCGACAACACGCGCCAGATTATCAATGGCGCCAACAAGGTCACGCGCAAATGGCGTATGGCCATATTTACGAACATTGGCAGCTTCGCGCTCGCTTCGGCGGCGCATATTTTCAGTATCGGCCAATGCTCGCAATAGCTGGTCTTTTAATTGGTCACGTTCGGCAATCATCGCTGTTAACGGGTCTTGCGATCCGGCATCACCATTGGTTTCGGCACCAGCGGCGGCAAGCACATCATTCAGAACATCATCAATTGACCCATCATTGGCAGCATTGTCCGATCCGGCCTGATCCTGCGCGCCAGTTTCGGCGGTCTGGTTTTCGGCGGTCTGGTTTTCGGCCGGTTCATCATTGGTGGTTTTTTGATCAGTCATCCTGGTTTCCTTTTCGCTTCCAATCACGGAACGCCAGCCTTATCTAGTGATCATTGGCGACTTCGCCAAGAGCAAAACATCAAAAATATGTCTTTTTGCCTTGATCCGATATTGAATCACGTCAACGACATAGATACCGATAACGACATTTGATGAATCCTGACAAGATATTGTTTCTTTTGCTGACTTATGAGACATTAAAATCCGTCATCAGGATCACGCCAGCATGATCATCGGGCATGAAACCAAGATGGAAACAACTTTGCCAAATAATGGTTGGACATGCCTGCTATGCAAAATGCGCAAATCTGGAAATCAATCGAAGCGCTGTGCGACGAAGCCGAAGCCGTTATCAAAGATGGCACGCCAATGATGGCTGTAATCAAATCAACCGCACCGCCGGCAATGGCGCGCGAGCAAATTACGGAACCGGCGGCAGAAGATCAAAATGAAAAACCGGCATTGGCTGTTTTGCCAAGTCAGGCGCCGCCACCTGCGGTGAATATTGTTGGCAAGACCGATCTATCGGCAAATGCCGAAGATGTATCGCTTTCCAACGCCACAATGGCCGAAATTGCTGCTGCCATTGATCGGGCTGGCAAAGCCCCAAAAACCCAGATTATCGAACAACAGCCGCAAATCATGTCGGATCAGCTTCGCCATGATTTGCTGACCGAAGTTGGCAGTGCTGTCCGCAATGTTTTGGCAAATGAATTACCGCATATGGTTCGCCATGCCGTTTCTGAATCACTTTATGAATTGCTAACAACGGCGCCGCCAAAAGAAGCCACAAAACCGGATTCGCCACAGAACCAAGCCATCGAAGGCAAACCGGCAAACCAAAAAGCATCGCCTAAAAAAGCAACTTCGAAAAAAGCCGCCAAAAAGGCAGTCACCAAAAAGGCAGTCACCAAAAAGGCAGTCACCAAAAAGACCATGGCGAAAAAAACGGTGGCGAAAAAAGCAGTAGTCAGAAAAGCCACACGCAAAGCCACAAGCCGGACATAACCACCCTATCGGCACGCCCCCTTTCGCGTTTGCAAGCGCGACATGATGATGCATTGTCATGAACTCGGTTTCGAAGGCATCTAAGCTCAAAAACAATCATGATTGGCGGTTTTCGCCCTCGCGCTAACGATTTATTAGCCATATCAAACTATGCTGTTACGAAGCGGATATTTCATCCTCGCGACCATGATGGAGATCACACGCATGAGCCAAACCTGCCCGCATTGTCAGGCACTCGTTATTTTGCCTGAGCTGGTTCGCAATTATGGTGACATGCCAATCTAATGCCATGATTGCGAAAATTCGTTTTTTCTGCCAGCCGAACAATTAAGCAAAACCATGGGCGGGGTGGAACGGCGGCGCTGTCGATCCTGCAAATTGGCGCTTTATCTGCCAAAGATGAACCATATTCCTGCGCCTTGGCGCTTTATCTGCCCGAATTGCACATCACCCTTGCCAGCACGCCATTGGCGGCGCGTGCCAGGCTGGCGCGGCATTATTCTGGCCATTGGCATCGGGCTTTTTATCGGCGCGGTCGGATTTCAATTAGAACCAGCCTCTTTGATTACGCTCAAAGCGGCATTGGCGCAGACTCAAACAATGGCGATCGATATTTTTGACGCCATTCAAAGCTGGGCCAGATCGCTTTATAACGCGCTGTAAGTCACGAAGCTGGGCATAAGATCGTTACCGACCCAAAACGCGGTCTATCGCCTTGCTTGTATAATCGACCATCGGGATAATCCGCGCATAATTCATATGCCGCGGCCCTAGAACGCCAATCGCCCCGATGATCGATCGGTCATTATTTCGATAAGGCGCAATCACTAATGAACAGCCGGTGCTGGCAAAAAGGTTGTTTTCAGCACCAATGAAAATTTTCACCCCATCGCCATCGCGTGTTGCATCTAAAAGCCGAAGCGCATTTTCGCGCGCCTCTAGCGCATCAAACAGCCCACGAATTTCGGTAAGGCCTTCAGCCGCCTGAATATCATCAAGAAGATTGGCCTGCCCGCGCAAAATAAGGGCTGCATCGTCACCACCAATACCATCTGACCAGATGCCAAGCCCCTGTTCGACAAGAACTGTGGTCAGCTCGTCAAGCTCGGCCTTATGTTGGGCAATTTCACTTCGGATCAGGCTTGCAGCATGGATCATGCTATTATTTTTCAACTTGGCATTCATATAATTGGCAGCGCGCGTCATCGCTGATGCTGGCACGCCGGCTGGCAAATCAATTAACCGGTTTTCAACCTGCCCGTCCGACCGCACCAAAACCGCCAAGGCGCGATCAACACCGATTGGCACAAATTCAAAATGCTGTAACTCGGCTTCGCTGCTTGGCGATAAAACCAGACTAGCGCAATTCGACAGACCCGATAGGGTTTTGCTGGTTTTATCAAGAAGATGATTCAGGCTGATTCCGCGGGCTGCGCATTCGCTGTCAATCGACTGGCGCTGCTCTGGTGGAATATCGCGGTTAAATTCCATCAATCCATCAACAAAAAGACGAAGGCCGGTTTCGGTTGGCACGCGGCCTGCCGATGTATGCGGGGCAAATAAAAGCCCAGCATCTTCAAGATCGCTCATCTTGCTTCGGATCGAGGCCGGCGAGACATCAAATTTGCCCGATCGGGCAAGCCGGCTTGAACCAACCGGTAAACCATCTTCCAAATAGGCCGAGACCAGCTCATGGAAAATTTCCAAGCTGCGCGGCTTTAAGTCCTTTATACTAGCATCTGTCATTCGGAAAATTTAGGATAGGCCAAGCCATTTGGTCAATCGAAGAAACGGTGATGCGGCAAATTACCTTATCCCTTTACTTCACTGGCATATCGCTTTAACCAGCTCAAACGCTGCAACATAGGATATTTATCATGACACGCCCTTCCGGCCGCGCCATTGACGCGCTTCGCTCTGTTTCACTTGAACCATCTATATCACTTCATGCCGAAGGATCATGCTTTGCCAAATTTGGGAATACGCATGTTCTTTGCACAGCATCGATTGATGAGCGCGTCCCACCATTTTTGCGCAATAGCGGCAAGGGCTGGGTAACAGCTGAATATGGTATGTTGCCGCGTTCGACCCATAGCCGTATCGACCGCGAAGCGGCACGCGGCAAACAGGGTGGCCGCACTCTTGAAATTCAGCGTTTGATTGGTCGCTCGCTTCGCGCTGTTACCAATCTTAGCGCACTTGGCGAACGCCAGATCAAAATTGACTGTGATGTGATTCAAGCTGATGGCGGCACGCGTACAGCGGCCATCACCGGCGCATGGGTTGCGCTGCGGATCGCCTGCGAACGTTTACTTTTGGCAGGCGCGATCACGCAATCACCCCTAACCGGTCAGGTGGCGGCCATTTCATGCGGCATCTATCAAGGCCAAGCCGTTCTGGATCTTGATTATGACGAAGATAGCGCCGCTGAAATTGACGCGAATTTCATTCTAACGGCCGATGGCCAGCTTGTTGAAATTCAGGCAACTGGCGAAGAACATCCTTTTTCACGGGCAAGCTTGAATGAAATGCTCGATCTGGCCGAAACCGGATGCAACAGCCTGTTTGACCTGCAACGCCGTGCGGTTCAAGACGCCGGTTTTTAAACAGGCTTAACCAGAAAGAAAGATCCGATCATGGCCGATCGCCAATTCACCGAAGATACGCTTGTCATTGCCACGCATAATGCTGGCAAGATGCGTGAAATTGGCGCGCTATTCGCCGGTTTTGACATTCATATTTTATCGGCTGCTGATCTTGGTCTCGCTGAACCGGATGAAACCGAAACCAGCTTTACCGGCAATGCAATTTTAAAGGCTCGCGAAGCGGCAATGGCCTCTGGCAAGCCCGCACTTGCCGATGATTCGGGTTTGGCGGTAACAGCCCTTGAGGGCGCGCCAGGAATCTATTCGGCACGCTGGGCCGGGCCGGATCGTGATTTTAGCCTTGCCATGAAGGCTGTTGAAACCGCGCTTGCGAAAACCAACTGCGCTGATCATAGCGCCGAATTTATTTGTGCGCTTGCCATTGTCTGGCCGGATGGGGATGTGGTTTGTGTCGAGGGCAGAATTAAAGGCCAAATCACCTTTCCCGCCCGCGGCACAATGGGATTTGGCTATGACCCGATTTTTCAGCCCGATGGTCACAAGATCAGTTTTGGCGAAATGAACCCTGATGCCAAACATGCCATTAGCCACCGCGCCGACGCGTTTGCGCAATTGCTATCACGCTGTTTTGGCAAAGCCGATGGCCGGTAAAACAAAATCGCTGGTTTTTGATCAGGCCAGCAGGCCTTTTGCGCTTTATCTTCATTGGCCTTTTTGCCGCGCCAAATGCCCCTATTGTGATTTTAATTCGCATGTCAGCAATGATGTCGATACCAAGATTTTTGGGGATGCACTTTGCACCGAAATGACCCATATGGCGTCATTGATGCCATCACGCCCGCCCGTATCAAGCCTGTTTTTTGGCGGCGGCACGCCATCATTGATGCCACCTATACTGGTTGAAAGATTGATCCGCCATGCCGAAGATTTATTTGGCTTTACCAACGATATTGAAATCACCGCCGAAGCCAACCCAACCTCGGTTGAAGCTGAGGCCATGCTTGGATTCCGCAAAGCAGGCGTGAACCGTGTTTCAATGGGGGTGCAATCGCTTGATGATGCCGGTCTGAAATTTCTGGGCCGTGAACATTCGGCCATAGATGCGCTAAAGGCGCTAGATAAGGTCAGCAAGGCCTTTGACCGCGTCTCGATTGATTTGATTTATGCGCTTCCAGATCAAAGCCCGAAAGCATGGCAAGCCATGCTTGGTCAGGCATTGTCGCTTGGACTTGGGCATTTGTCTTTATATCAATTGACGATTGAAACTGGAACCGTTTTTCATACAAGACAGCGGCGTGGTGAAGTGATGGCGCTTGATGATGATCGCGCTGCCGATCTTTATGAAATGACCCAGCAAATGAGCAATGCAGCTGGCTTGCCAGCCTATGAGATTTCCAATCATGCGGCCATTGGTCAGGAATGCCGGCATAATCTAACCTATTGGCAGGCTGGTGACTGGCTTGGTGTTGGGCCTGGTGCGCATGGGCGGTTTGCATTGTTTGATCCAGCTGAAAATAGGGCGATCCGCAACGCAACTGTGACAAGGCGCAGTCCGGCAGGATGGTTAGATGCGGTGACCACAAATGGGCATGGCATTGACGAGACGCAGATTGACTCACCGGCGGATTGGGCCAGCGAAATGGTGATGATGGGACTTCGCCTGACAAGCGGTATTGATCTTGGCGTGATCGAAAATCTTTGCGGGCCATGTGATGACTGGCTTGATGGTGATGGCGTTGAACAGGCGGTTGCGGCTGGCTGGCTGCGGCGCATGCCAAATCAATCCAAATTGATGGCCAGTGATGATGGGCGGTTGCGCCTGAATCATATTTTATCGACAATTCTGCGCTAGCCAAAGCGGCGATAAAACCCGTGCCGGCCCGATCAATGGCGGCAACAATTTTGACTGTTAAATCTTGTTTGGCGCCGGGCGAATGATCTTGGCCTCACCCTTATCGATTTTGCGCAATTCAAAACTGCGGATATTGCGACCATTTGGCAGCAGACGAAAGGCACCGCTATAGCCTTGAAACCCGCTATTGCTGACAAGCTGTTTTGACCAATCCCGATTATCCGATTTTGCCAAGGCCGCCACAAGCGCCATCGCATCAAACCCCACCCGCGCCAACTGGCCTGCCGGTTCCGGCCAGATTTCAGTCCAATCGGCATCAAAGCGCGCATCAAGATTGCTTGGCCGTGTTGAAAACAACCCGCCTTGAAGCGATGGTTCGACCAAAAGCTGGCGTTGATTCCATAAGGCATTACCAAGATAAAGTGCGCGATCCGGCCCCACATCGTAAAAGGCAAGAACCGGCGCGGTGCGAAGCGCAAAAGCCGGATCACCCGCAAAAATTACCGCATCAAACGGGCTGTCTTTGGCAAGCGGTACGTCATCAATTGGCGCTGTATAGCGGGTAAAAGCGCGAATGGCATTTTTCAGGTTGGTTTCATCGGCAAGTTCATCATCGCTAAGCACGCGCACCGCTTCGGGGGTTAATCCGAAATCGGCCAAACGTTGGCTTGCATGCGTCAATAGACGTTGCCCAAAAAGCGAGTCTTGCGCAATCAAGGCAAAGCGGCGCTTGCCAGTACTGACCGCATGACCAAGCAAACCATCAAGCTGTTGTTCGGGAAGATAACCCATCAACCAGCGATCGGCGCTGGCAACATCGACATTATTTGACAGCAATAGCATTGGTGGCCGCGAACGACCATCGCGCATTTGATCAGTGACGGCGCGTGCCTGCGTGACCGCATCGGTGAAAAGCGGGCCAATAAAAATATCAACATCACTGTTCAGGCCGGTCATTGCCGCATTGCCAGCGGTTTCACCACCCTTTGTGTCGAGAAACACAATTTCGATCTTGGGATTGCTGATTTTGAATAATGCCATTTCAACGCTTCGCCGGATTTCCATGCCAAGCGCCGCATATTCACCACTTAACGGCACTAAAAGCCCGACACGAATAACCCCGTCACCTTTTGGCGGCATTTCAAAAACCGGCGCAAAGCTTTGCGGCCGAACCCGGCTTGATAAAAGCGCAAAAGCCGCGTCAAGCGCATCATCACTTAGCGACGGATCAGCGCCAATAGGTATTGTTGCCTCGTCGGTTTCAAGCACCTTATCATCAGTCTGAAACTGCCAAATGATCGAATCCATAATCGCATTTGCCGTGGCAAGATCAGTTGCGCTGCCCTGATCAGACATTTTCGTATCAGGGGGGTTGTTTGGCGCTATCCGACTGGTGACCGATCCGGTTTGATTTGATGTTTCGGCTGATGCTGGTTTTGTTACGGGTGACACTTGTTGAATTTGTGATGATGCTGCTGCTGCTGCGGCGGCCGGGAGAGAAGATGAGGACATGGTTGCCGGTTGGCAACCGGCAAGCGCCAACATCGTAACAGCTGCCACAAATCCTGTGATCTGCCGCCAGCATAGGTGACAATCCGTAATCAAGCTTTGGCTTGATTGATTTATCCGGTCATTTTCAAACATATCTTGCATATCCAGATATTCCCCATAGATTCTGGCATTTTTTTGTTCAGGTTTTCTGCAAATTTCACCCAAGATTTATCTTCGTTTCACCCAAGGTTCATATTGGCTGGTTTTGCCCAGCTTGTCATTATCGCAAATTGTGATCTGGCATCATTCACCGTCAAACCATGATTGCATCGCATTATGCGCTTGTGAGGCTTCTTGCCATCGCCCTATACTGCCCATCTTATTCATGCAGTTCAGGCGGTCAAAAATCATGACGCAAAGCGCGGGACAATTGGTGGTCATCGCAACACCGATTGGCAATCTTGGCGATCTATCGCCTCGCGCGGCCGAATGGCTGCAAAAAGCCGATATTCTGGCATGTGAAGATACCAGAATGACGCGCAAATTACTGGCACTGACCGGTTTGCGCACCACGGCAAAATTCGTGCCCTATCATGATCATAACGGGAAAACCATGCGGCCAAAGCTGCTTGAAGCCTTACAAAGCGGCAAGAAAATTGCGCTTGTTAGCGATGCTGGTACGCCACTTGTTTCCGACCCCGGATATAAGCTTGTTGCCGCTTGCCACGATGCCGGGATTTCTGTCACGGCGATCCCCGGGCCAAGCGCTGTCTTGGCTGGCCTGGCCGCCGCAGGCCTTCCAAGTGACCGGTTCTTATTCGCTGGATTTGTGCCACATGGCCAAAAGGCCGCCATAACAGCCTTTCGTGAATTTGCCAATCTTAGCGTGACAAGCATCTGGTTTGAATCACCACGCCGTCTTGGTGCAAGTTTGCAAATCATGCATGAGGTATTTGGCGAACGGCTCGCCGTCATCGCGCGCGAATTAACCAAATTGCACGAATCCTATCACCGTGACACGCTGGCACTGCTTGCCGAATTTTATCAAAAAGCCCCACCACCCAAGGGCGAAATTGTCATTTTGGTCAGCGGCATGACAGCAAGCGATGATACATTCGACACAGCCAAATTAACCGCAATGCTGCGGGAGGAAATGCAGGCAACAAGCCTTCGCGATGCGGTACAGACGGTCAGCCAGATTTCTGGCCAATCGCGTAAAATCATCTATTCATTAGCCATTGATCTTGACAAGGAAAATTGATCGCTAGCCAAATAGAGCCATGATACCAAAGCCACCGGCAAATCATCGTTCGCTATCGGCCAATGCCGAAACGAAGCCTGCACCAAATCGGGCAAATCCAAATCGGGCAAATCCAAATCATCAGCGCCGCCGATTGGCCGAAAAACGCGGTCGGTTTGCCGAATGGAAAGTGCGCTGGTTTTTATGGTTCAAGGGCTATCGGCTCATTGCTCGACGATGGCGTTGCGCCGCTGGTGAGATTGATCTGATTTTGCGGCATCGCAATCGGTTGATTTTTGCTGAAATCAAATATCGCCAACATGGCATGACCAACCAGATTTTATCCCGACGCCAACAACAGCGCATCACCAAAGCGGCATCATTATTCCTTGCCAAAAATCCGACATTCACAACTTTTGATTGCCAATTTGATTTCATTATCATGCAAGCCGGTCAAAACTTTGGAATTGGCAAGATTACCCATATTCGTAATGCATGGTGATTTACCGCAAATGACCTTGACCGATGATTCGCAAAGCGTCACATTAGGGAAATTAGACCTCAAGCGATTAGGAATGCACATATGCCAGCTGTTCGTCGGGCGCGTTTCGTGCCAACTGCCATTTTTCTCTTGCTTGCCAGCATTGGCCTTTCGGGATGCGCCAGTGCCCTTCTTGGCGTTGGAACGGCTGCCGTTGCTGCCTCATCTACCGAAAAAGGGCTTTCCACATCGGTTGCTGATACCCAAATTCATGCCAAGCTGACCGATCGGTTTATCAAAAACAACTTTTCGCTTGTGACGGCAGTTGATGTCTCGGTGAATGATGGTGCGGTTCTGCTGACCGGCAAGGTAAAAACACCAGAAGAAAAAATATTGGCAACAAAATTGGCATGGGAAATTCGCGGGGTTCGCGAAGTGGTCAATGAATTGCAGGTTACCGATTCATCTTCGATCAAAGATATTGCCAAAGATCTTGCGGCAAGCGCAACCTTACGCACCAAGCTCATTACTGACAGCGCTATTTCGTCACTGAATTTCAGCATCGATGTTGTCAATGGCACGGTCTATCTATCGGGCGTTGCGGCAAATGCGGACGAAATGAACCGTGTGGTTTCGCATGCGCGTGATGTTCGCTTTACCCAGCAGGTGGTGAATTACATCATCCTGCAAACCGACAAGCGGCTGTAATTCGTCCGATGAGCCTTGCAATCGCCATTCAGATGGATCCGGTCGAAACACTTCACATTGCCGGAGACACAACTTTTGCGCTTGGTCTTGAAGCACAAAAACGCGGCCACAGCCTTTGGTATTATACAGCTGACAGGCTAAGCCTTAATGCGGGCAGAATTACCGCCCGCGGACAGGAGGTCACTTTTTATGATCAGGCTGGAGCGCATTTTAAAACTGGCAAATTAGAAACACGGTCATTGCAGGAATTTGACGTTATTTTGATGCGTCAGGATCCGCCATTCGATATGGCCTATATCACCGCAACACATTTGCTGGAAATGCTTGGCCCGCAAACGATGGTTGTCAATAATCCAGCCGAAGTCCGAAACGCGCCGGAAAAGCTGCTTGTCACGCTTTATCCCGATTTGATGCCACCAACATTGATCAGCCGTGACCCAGAAACGATTATGGCGTTTCGCCAGAAACATAAAGACATCATCATAAAGCCGCTATTTGGCAATGGTGGCGCCGGTGTTTTCCGCTTGCAGCCAAATGATCAAAATTTAAGCTCGCTTCTTGAAATGTTTTTTGGCACCAGCCGTGAACCCGTCATGGTTCAGGCCTATCTTCCTTCAGTTCGTGATGGCGATAAGCGCATTATTCTGGTTGATGGTGAAGCTGTTGGCGCGGTAAACCGGATTCCCAATGAAGGCGAAGCGCGGTCAAATTTTCATGTTGGCGGCAGCGCAGCCAAAGCCGGATTAACCGATCGTGACCTTGAAATCTGTGCCGCCATTGGTCCCGAATTGCGCCGACGCGGCTTGTTATTTGTCGGTATTGATATCATTGGCAATTATATGACTGAAATCAATGTAACCTCGCCAACCGGCATTCGCGAAATTCAACGGCTATCAGACATTGATATTGCGGCGCTGACATGGGATGCAATTGAGCGCAAACATCCCACCTATGCAAGCAATGGCATTGCCCGATAGGCCAAGGCTTCGGCAAGCGCGGCGCGCCCAACCCTGTCATCACCAGCAAGATCGGCAATCGTGCGTGAAACCCGCATGATTTTATGATAGGCACGCGCCGATAAATTGGCCTGATCCATTGCCGTTCGCAAAAGATCCTGCGCCGCATCATCCATCCTGATTTGCTGATCGAGCTGGTCAATGCCGATATGGGCATTGGCACACATAACCCCCTTGTTGCGAAGCGATCCGAATTGACGTGCGGCGGCAACCCGTGCGGCAACGATCTGGCTTGATTCACCTATTGCCTCTTTGAGTAAAATATCGGCGCTGATCTCAGGCACTTCAATGATCAGATCAAAACGATCCATCATCGGCCCGGAAATTTTTGCCTGATAATTTTGGCCGCAGGCTGGCGCCCGACTACAGGCACGCGCCGGATCGCCAAGATAGCCACAGCGACAGGGATTCATTGCCGCAACAAGCTGAAACCGCGCCGGATAGGTGACATGATGATTGGCTCTGGCAACAACAACCGATCCGGTCTCAAGGGGCTGACGAAGCGAGTCCAGAACAACGCGTGAAAATTCAGCCAGCTCATCAAGAAATAAAACACCATGATTCGCCAATGAAATTTCACCCGGCTTGGCGCGTAAACCGCCACCAACAAGCGCCGCCATTGACGCCGAATGATGCGGTTCACGAAAAGGCCGGTTCCGGATAAGGCCCCCCTCGGCTAGATTGCCCGCCACTGAATGCAACATCGTAACCTCAAGCGCCTCGGCCGGACTCAGGGGCGGTAATAGGCCGGCAAGCCGCGATGCCAGCATGGATTTGCCAGCACCAGGTGGGCCAACCATCAAAAGATGATGGCCGCCGGCAGCGGCAATTTCAAGAACACGTCGTGCCGTGTCTTGGCCTTTCAGATCAGCTAGGTCTGGCATATTTTGTCTGGCGGGTGCCATCTTTGGCGTTGGCGGATGCAAAACCTGACGGCCATGAATATGATTTAGCAAGCCGGTCAGGCTTGGTGGCGCGATGATTGACACGCCGTCAGCCCATGCGGCTTCACTGCCGCAATCATACGGGCAAATCAGGTCGCGGCCCGCCGCCACCGCGGCAAGCGCCGCTGGCAAGACACCTGATACTGGCTGGATCGCCCCATCAAGCGCCAATTCACCAAGCACAAGCGCATTTTCAACCGCATCCCGCGGCACCACGCCCATAGCAACCATCAGGCCAAGGGCAATTGGTAAATCAAAATGCGCGCCTTCTTTTAAAACATCAGCTGGCGCCAAATTAACCGCGATACGTTTTGGCGGCAAAGCAAGGCCGATCGATGCCAATGCCGCGCGAACACGTTCACGCGATTCGGCCACCGCCTTATCGGCAAGACCGACAATCGCCATGGCGGGCAAACCATTGGCAATATGAATCTGAACCGTGACAGCAATCGTCTCAATGCCCCGAAATGCGATGGTATGAATTTGTGCGTGCATTAATATTGGCCCGACAGATCATCCAAAAGATCAAGTGTCGATTGTGTCGGGAAATATTTTTCGTTTCAAGTATATTAGAAAAAACAACGATTTACATGAAATCACCGCTGATCAGGTCATTATTCCATTTAGACCTAAAGCTGGGTTTTTGCCAAAACCAATGGCCCAACTGGCGCACCGCCAAGAACATGCATGTGAAGATGTGGTACTTCTTGATGGCTGTCCAAACCAGTGTTGGAAATCACCCGATAGCCGGTTTTGCTGATGCCAGTCAATTCGGCAACACGGTGAATGGCTTTGGTAAAGGCCGCCATTTCAGCCGCGCTGGCAGTTGCCGCAAAATCGGCCCAATCGCAATAGGCGCCCTTTGGAATCACCAAAATATGAACCGGCGCCTGCGGGTTGATATCGGCAAAGCTGAGCGTATGTTCATCTTCGTCAATTTTCTGGCATGGGATTTCGCCGCGCAGGATTTTGGCAAAAATATTATTGCTATCATAGGTCATGATTACAGCTCTTTATGATAATAATATCCCGGAACATAGGCGCCATCGACCTTGGCGTAATGATCATTTGTCGCATAGCGTTTGAAATGACGCGCCTCAAATGACTGGATGGCGCGATCCTGCGTTGCGCGTACATCGAGATTAATCATCAAAAACCCTTCAGATTTGGCCAAGGCTTCTGCCTCGGCAACAATCATCTGCGCCAGGCCATGACCACGCGCCCATGGGGCAACGAAAAATGTTGTCAATTGGCAGGCAAATTTCTGGGCTTCGTTGTTTTTTGGTGGACGCACAATCTGACAACTGCCAGCAATCACCTTATCAAGACGCGCCAGAATCAAATGCCGGTCGGGGATCATCTGCACCCCGCGCCAGTAATCTTCCATCACCGATTTTGGTGGCGGTGACAGCCAGCCAAAACCACCGCCTGCAAGGATTGCCGCTTCGGCCGCGTCACTCAATTCATGAATATCGCGTTCGGTTAATTGGTCCACTGTTTCGACCGACAATTTGGCAATATGATCACGAAGCGATTCAGGTGTCATTTGTCTTTCCTTTTTGGCAAGCCAATGAGGCGCGGCACAGGCACGGTCAATTTAAACTTTGAAATACCGCCTGCGGCAATAGGGGAAAATAGGCACTAAATTTATAAGGTCAACCAGCTTGTTCTAGCATAAGAAAGATTTTTCAACAATTGACACGAATTCACAGTTCCGCGAGTCATCACAAAATCGGGCTAGGATGCAATGAGCCGTTCAATTTCATCAATGAATTGCTGGCATTCGGTTGCTGAAAGCCGGTTAATATTTTGTGCCAAAAGATTAGCAAGATAAACCGCTTCGGCTTTTTGATTGCGAACATCAATCGATGGCTTTGGATGCGACAAGCTAGCCAGCCGTTTCAATTCTTCAGCATCATCCCAGATCAGCCCTAGCCAAACACAAATCTGATCAACAACAAGCGGCGATGGCTGGCCACGCGCACCGGTTTCAAGAGCTGATATATAGGCTTTGGAAACGCCCAAAAATTCAGCTTGCTGATGCTGCGTCAGACTTTTCTGTCGTCGCCATTCGCGCATTTTCAATCCAAAGGGCGTCATTGCTAACGGCTCCGTTTGCGGCGCAACAACACATAAAGCGCGCCACTGCCACCGTCATTTGGGCGCGCCTCGGCTAAAGCTAGAATTAGCGGCGACAAAGGTTGGCGCTTTAACCATTGTGGGACATGACCGCGAAGAATGCCCGCCCCTTTACCCGTAATGACAAGAACACAGCGGCACCCATCTCGCGCCGCCGTTTCAATAAATTGCGCTAACCGGCTTTCGGCCCTAGCCGCGGTTAGGCCATGCAGATCAAGACGCCGGTCAACTGGTACATCACCGCGAAACAGCCGCCGCTGGGTACGCCCATCAATGCCCGCCCGTTCGCCTTGACGCAAATCAACAGGATTGGCTTTTTTGGTTGGCGCTGGTGATGTTGCGCCAAGCGGGGGTCGTGCTGGTTTGACCGTTTTGACAGGCGGTTTATGTGTTCGGCCAGACGGCTTTCCCGAAGGTGCCGCCAAATGATCAGACCGCGCAAAAATAGCTGCAAATTCAGCCAATTCGATGGTCGATTTTAGCGGTGTAACTTCGGTAATCACCCGTTGCCATAAAACCGTATCATCGTCTGATTTGATAATGCGTTTCTTGGGCATGTTGGGCCTCGATTAGTCTTCGGCGGACTCGGACTCAGTCTCGACCAGTTTCCAGTTTGGATCGGATAGGGTCAAATCGCGCTCGAATGTCCAGATATCGGTGAATTCACGCGAGCCCGAATCATCTGACTCAATCACTTCGTCATTTTCATCCTTGGCAATGCGTGTTTGCACCGAATGAAAATGTACGGTGATGCTGGCAAGCTGATCGACGATTGAGATATTTAAGATGCTGGCTTCGCGAATATCATCCAAAGTGATGACGAGGCTTTCTTTGGCCTTTGCCCGCGCTTGGATCGATGCGGTAAAGCTTTGCAGCAGATCATAGCCCAATAGCCGTTTCAATTGGGTAAGATTGCCGTCGGCATAGGCGGTCAAAATCATCTCAAAAGCGGCGCTGGCACCGTCAAGGAATTGCGTTTCATTAAAGCTGCGATCGATCTTGCGCATCGCATCAAGGCCGTGAAGCGCAACCGGCGCTTCGCCCGCAGCCTTGGGATGCAGCGGAATGGGTTCATTATCATTCTCGGTTTCTTCAAACCGGTTCGCGCGGCTTTCATCTTGCGGCTGTTCATAGCCAGTGCGCTGGCCAAGAACCGACCGAAGGCGCAGCACTAAAAGAACAGCGATAACGGCAAAAATGATAATATCTATGAATTGCAACTGAGCCCCCATCTAAGGTTTTATATTGGCATTATTTAACATCATTGAGTCTTTTGCCAATGCCGTCATAATATAGATGGCATATGTAGGGTATTAAATCCAGATGCAGCCTGAAATTGTCGGCAAAAATTACCAAAAACCGTCTAAGGGATAGGTCAAATGGGACTAATCATTATTCTTGGCCTGCTAATATGGGGATGGGCCGAAATGTCCGCCTTCATTTACATTGGCAGTGAAATTGGCGGTTTGTTAACACTTTTAGGTGTTTTTGTAACGGCAATTTTTGGCATTGCGCTTCTAAAACGCCAGGGCCTATCTGTTTTAAGTCGTATTCAAGCCGATCTTGCCAAGGGGCGCGCACCTGTCACCTCAATCGCTGATAGTATTTCAATGGTTGTTGGTGGCGCCCTAATGTTGATCCCCGGCTATGTCACCGATGCTATTGGGCTTTTGCTGTTTATACCCGGGATTCGTACGCTTGCTGGTGTATATCTGCTGCAATGGATGGCCAGCAGCAAACGCTTTACCGGCTTTACCCATTTTGGCGGCGGGCCGTTTGGCAATGCCGCATCAGGCAATCCGGCATCGGGTGCCGGTGGCCACCAGCATAATCCCTTTACCAAGCAGCATGATGCAGCAAAGGATGATGATGATATCATCGAGGGCGAATTTGAAGAACGGCCAGACCAAGATCACCAGATTGGTAACAAGAAAAATCACAAGGCCTGAACCACAGGCCATGAAAAGCTGCGGCGGGGTACAGCACCACAAAAGCCTTTTTGACATGGTTGTTTTCAAACCGCTATTTATGCTAGTAGCTGCGTTCAAATTCATACGCGCAATCAGATCATAGCCCTGTTTACGAAGCGCAAAGCTAATCCGGAGATAATTATGGCCAAAGAAACCAAAAAATCAAAAAAAGCCGCCGCCGCCGATACTGGCAACACACAGCCGTCGGGTGACGACGCAAATACCAGCCGCCAGATTGTTGTGCACGCGCAATATATCAAGGATCTATCTTTTGAAAATCCAAATGCGCCACGCGTTCTCATCGAAGGGGCAAGCCAGCCTGATGTTGAAATCACCGTCAATGTTGGCGCCCAGCTTCTTGGCGACAATCAATATGAAGTGACCTTAAATCTGGCGGCCAAAGCCACCGCAAATGACACTGCGTTATTTTTGGTCGATTTAACTTATGCGGGTCTGGTCTCGCCACAAGGCACACCAGATGATGAAATTAATGCTTTGATCATGATTGAAGCCCCACGCCTGTTATTCCCATTTGCGCGCGCGATTATTTCAGATTGCACCCGCGATGGCGGCTTTATGCCTTTGAATATCCAGCCCGTCGATTTTGTTGCTGTCTATCAACATAATCTGGCGCAGCAGGCAGCTGCCCAAACCAATAATTAAAATCATCTCCCGATCGGGCTAGGCATCATTTTGCCAGATCGGGTTTTTTAGCTCTTCCAAAAATTTCGCATGCGCTTGCAACTCTTCGGCGGTTGGCGCATGCGCCCGAATGGGTCGCATTGGTTTGGCGTCAAGATGAAAACTTGGGTCAGGATCAATGCTATTTTCTGCGCCCTGATCGGCAGCTTGGGTCTGGCTATGTGATTCCAGCGACAGGCCCGGTTGCCGGCCCCCCAGCAATTCAATATAAACCGCCGCCAACAGATCGGCATCGACCAAGGCGCCGTGAAGATCACGATGGGCATTGTCAATTTCAAACCGGCGACATAACGCATCGAGATTGGCCTGCGCCCCGGGAAATTTCTTGCGTGCCATCATCAATGTATCAATTGATTGCGCCATTGGCAGGGCTGGTCGGTCAAGCCGTTTCAATTCAGCATTGATAAAGCCCATATCAAAACTGGCATTATGGATCACCATCGGATCATCACCGACAAAGGCCAGAAATTCGTCAACGATATCGGCAAAAACAGGTTTATCCACCAAGAAGTCACTGGTGATGCCATGAACCGCAACCGCACCATCATCAATATCGCGTTCAGGATTGATATAGAGATGCAATTTGCGGCCTGTTGGTAAATGATGCATCAATTCCAAGGCACCAATTTCAATAATGCGATGCCCGTCACGCGGACTAATGCCAGTAGTTTCGGTATCAAGAGCAATTTCACGCATATTTTATCGCTTTCCGCAGACTAGGATTGTGCTTGGTCAGCACCAACCATAGGCACATTAATCGCAGCAAGCCATCTGATTAAATCTTGCCGCGTCTCTTCTGGTTTAAGATCTGAATCAAGACATAGATCAGCCCGCTTTTTTTTCGCATCGACGGGCATTTGTGACGCTAGAATCGCCTCAAGCTTGGCTGGCGTCATACCGGCACGTGCCAAGGCGCGTTTGGCCGTTGTCGCCGCGCTGGCATATATGACGATGATATGATCACAAACAGCATCACCACCCGTTTCAAAAAGCAATGGCACATCCAAAACAGCCGCCGGTGCCGCCATCGCACGATGCTTGTCCAAAAAAGCATCCCGATGTTGACGTACAAGCGGGTGAAGGATCGATTCAAGCTGTTTTCGCGCCTGCGGCTTGGCAAAGACATAATTGCCAAGCGCCTGCCGATTAATGCCCGCTTCTTTGCTGCCAATATCGTGACTGCCAATGTCTTGGCCCGCCAAATCTGGCCCAAATTCAGCTAAAATCGCATCAACCGCCGCTCCTTGAGGCCCAAGCAATTCATGAACCGCAGCATCAGCGTCATGAATGGCAATGCCAAGATCGCGAATCCAGCCAGCAACCGTTGATTTCCCTGCCGCAATCGAACCTGTCAGACCAATGATTTTCATTGGCCCGCGTCCACTGGTTTCAGGCCATGTTCACGCAATATGCCAAGCAATTCGAGAAGCGGAAGCCCAAGAATGGCAAAATGACAACCATCGATCCGCGATAATAGCTGGGCACCAATCGTTTCGATTTGATAGCTTGCCGGTGAGCTAAAGGCGGCCGCACCGAGCCGGTTGAGATAGGCGTCAATAAAGCTCTCATCAAGACGGCGCATGGTGATATTGGCAATCGCCAGATGATGCCAGATCCGCGCGCCTTGGCGATATAAGACAGCGGCGCTGAATAATTGATGCGTTTTCCCCGACAAGGCCATCAGCTGCGCCTTGGCCATGGTTTGATCCCGCGGTTTGCTGTAAATCACCTCATCACAAGCCAATATCTGATCACATCCCAAGATATAGGCTGGCGATGGGTCGGTTTCGAGTGCCAAACGCTGTACCGCGGCGGCGGCTTTCATTTCGGCAAGCATAATGGCGATATCGCCAATTGGAACCGCCTCAGCGCTTGCCGACGCACGAACCGAATCTTCATCAATCGCAACAGGATAGCAACGATAGCCAAGACCAGCATCATGCAGAATTTTGGCGCGGATCGCGCTTGCCGATGCCAGCACCAGATCGCCAGCAGGTAATTGTGCAAAAGCCGGAAGCGTCATGATCTGGTCTCGGCCCATTTTGTGTAATATTGCAAGATTGCCGCAGCGGTTTCTTCAACCGACCGGCGCGTGACATCAATCACCGGCCAGCCATTACTGGCAAAAAGTCGCCTTGCATTGCGCACTTCATCGGTGATCTGGCCAATATCGGCATAATCCTCATTGTCTTTATCCTGCATTGCGGTTTGTCTTGTGCGGCGAATCTGGCTAAGGCGTTTTGGATCATTTGTCAGCCCAACAACAAAAATATCCAACCCATCAAGATAATGCTGGGGAAAAGGTACTTTTGGCACAAGTGCGTAATTGGCAACTTTATAGCCACGATGCGCCAGATACATTGATGTTGGCGTTTTCGAGGTGCGAGAAATGCCAACAATAAGCATGTCGGCCTTTTTCAAATTGCCCATATTCATGCCATCATCATGGCTGACGGCAAAATCAACAGCGGCCATACGCGCAAAATAAGCCGTATCAAGACGGCGCTGGCCACCTGGCAGATTGGTCATCGCCTGCCCAAGAACAGCGGTCAGCATATTCACCACCGGATCAAGAACCGATACGGCGGGAACGCCTTTGCTGCGACAGGCCTGTTCAATGCTAGACCGCAAATTCTGATCGATGATGCTCATCAGCAAAATGCCCGGATTGCGATCAAGACCTTCAAAAAGCGCCTGTAAATGCGCTGGCGTCCGCACCAAAGTCCACACATGTTCGATTGTTTTGACATCGGCAAATTGCGCAAGACAGGCACGTGCCACCTGATGAACGGTTTCACCAGTCGAATCTGAAACAAGATGGATATGTAGGGTTTGTTCTGGCATCACCTGACAAGATGTAGCTAGAAATCACCAATTTGTCATCACTTTACATCGGCCAAGGGCGTGTAATCTTGCCATAATGCCAATCACTATTTCGATGCTTAACCCGGCTGATAAGGCTGTGCATAATTCTTGCCTCATTGGGGGTTGTTTTTCAAAAGCCGCTAGCTGCTGCCGGTTATGCACAATTTCGCAGGTTTAATAAACATCGGGATAAATGCATCTGCTTTACTTGGCCATTTGGTGGGTAAGTCGGCAAGCCACTGAAAGAATAGCCTGAAAAACATCAGAATATCGGGATAAAACTGTGGATAACATTTGAATAACAGCAAAGATGCGGTTACACACAGGCACTACTAAAACAACTACCTTTTTTTAATATATATATAATGTTAGAGAACAGAATGGCCGATCAGTTATTCCTTTCGACGCTCAAAGGCACGAAATCACGCACGACACCGATTTGGATGATGCGTCAAGCTGGGCGCTATCTTGAGGAATATCGCAAGATACGCGCAAGCCAGACAGATTTTATTTCATTTTGTCTCAATCCTGAACAAGCCTCAGCTGTCACCCTACAGCCTATTGCTCGTTATGGGTTCGATGCGGCAATTATATTTTCGGATATCCTGATGATTCCGTGGGCGATGAACCGAAATGTAAGATTTCAAACAGGTATCGGGCCTTTGCTTGATGCAATGGATCAGCCTGATGATATTGATGCATCTTGCCTTGCCGGATTAAGCCAGAAACTGGCGCCTGTTGGAACAGCATTGGCTTTGACCAAGGCCGCCTTACCGCCTAAAACAACCTTGATCGGGTTTGCGGGCGCGCCCTGGACGTTGATTACCTATATGGCCGAAGGCAGCACATCGCGTGATTTTCCCAAAGCACGGCAATGGGCATGGCAACATGCAAAAGCCTTGGATGGTTTGTTGGAAATTCTGGTTGATGCGACGATATCGTTTTTGTCACTTCAGGCGCAATCAGGCGCACAGACATTGATGCTGTTTGACAGCTGGGCAAGTGCCGTTCCCGCGGCGCAACGCGATTGGTTGGTAACAAAACCAGCCCGGGCCATTGTCGGAGGCGTTCGTAAAAACGGCCATAACCAGCCAATTATTGGATTCCCAAAGGGAATTGGTGAAGGTTTAATCCGTTATGCCGATGAAAGCGGGGTCGATGCGATTGGTCTTGATCACGGTGTTGATCCTGTGTGGGCCGGACAAAATCTGCCAGCTGGAATGCCAGTACAAGGCAATCTTGACCCGTTGAGCCTGTTAAATGCTGGCACAGAAATGTTTCGGGATATTGATCATATCCTTGACGCGTTCCATGATCGCCCGCATATCTTCAATCTTGGACATGGCATTACACCGCCAACGCCGGTGGAAAATGTACAAAAGATGATTGATCACATTCGTAACCGATAGGACAGATCCATGAGCTATGAAATTATCAAATCGCTTCACATCATTTCTGTAATTGCATGGATGGTCGGATTATTATATTTGCCAAGATTATTTGTATATCATGCTGATGCGCCAACAGGATCGGTTCAGGCCGAGACTTTCAAGGTGATGGAACGTCGATTGTTAAAAGCGATTATGACGCCAGCGATGGTAGCCAGTTTTATTTTTGGCCTGTGGATGTTGGCTTTAAACACTGAATTATTCAGCGAGCCATGGTTTCATGTTAAATTTGCGGCGGTGTTTCTAATGGCTGGCGTTCATGGCAAATTTTCCAAGATGCGCCGCTTACTCGAAAATGATGAAAAACCACTATCGTCAAAAGCCTATCGGATTTGGAATGAAGTGCCGACCGTTTTGATGATTGTTATTGTTGTTATGGCTGTTGCCAAACCAATCTGAATGTGACAAAAGACGTGAAATTCAATACCAGTAAGAGTTTCACTATTTTAGATTCATTGACTTTTCTGGTTAACAACCTCATGATGACATCATCTGCTGCGTACCCAACCGCATTTCTTGTCAGCTTATTTTCCCCTTTAGAGTAAAATCATGCATTTACAGGAACTCAAAGCGAAGTCTCCAGCCGATCTTTTGGCTTATGCTGAAGAACTGGAAATTGAAAATGCCAGTACGCTTCGTAAACAAGATATGATGTTTGCGATTCTGAAACAGCTTGCCGATAATGAAGTTGCGATTTATGGCAGTGGCGTTCTTGAAGTGCTGTCAGATGGGTTTGGTTTTTTACGCGCCCCTGAATCAAATTACTTGCCCGGTCCTGATGATATCTATGTCTCGCCAAGTCAGGTACGGCGCTTCAGCCTTCGCACCGGCGACACGGTTGAAGGTGAAATTCGCGCCCCCAAAGATGGCGAGCGCTATTTTGCCCTGTTAAAAGTTGAAACAATCAATTTCGAAGAGCCAAATGCGGTTCGTCATCGGATTAACTTCGATAATCTGACGCCGCTTTACCCTGAAGAAAAATTAACCCTCGAATTACCGTTCAATCCAGATAAAAAAGACAATACACCACGCGTTATCGATTTGATTTCGCCAATGGGTAAGGGCCAGCGCGGGCTAATCGTCGCGCCGCCACGCACAGGTAAGACAATGATGCTGCAAAGCATCGCCCATGCCATTTCCGAAAACCATCCAGAAGTCTATTTGATCGTTCTGTTGATTGATGAACGGCCCGAAGAAGTGACCGATATGCAGCGCTCAGTTCGCGGTGAGGTGATTTCGTCGACCTTTGATGAGCCAGCGTCACGTCATGTGCAAGTCACTGAAATGGTTATTGAAAAAGCTAAACGCCTTGTCGAGCACAAGCGCGATGTGGTGATTTTGCTGGATTCGATTACCCGTTTGGCGCGGGCCTATAACACGGTTGTGCCATCATCGGGAAAAGTGCTTACCGGTGGTGTTGATGCAAATGCATTGCAGCGGCCAAAGCGCTTTTTTGGTGCCGCCCGAAATATTGAAGAAGGCGGGTCTTTAACGATCATTGCGACCGCCTTGATCGAAACTGGATCACGGATGGATGAAGTGATCTTTGAAGAATTTAAAGGTACCGGCAATAGCGAAGTCATTCTTGATCGTAAGCTTTCTGACAAACGTACCTTCCCGGCGATTGATATCACCAAGTCGGGAACACGCAAAGAAGAGCTGCTTGTCGATAAGGGAACGCTTGCGAAAATGTGGGTGCTTCGTCGCATCTTGATGCAGATGGGCCCGGTTGACGCGATGGAATTCCTTGTTGATAAGCTAAAGAATTCAAAGAGTAACGACGAATTCTTCGATCATATGAATAGCTAGGCTTAGGCTGCGCTCGTCGCAAGATTCGCCTCAAATTTTAATAAATTACCTTTCCGCGCTAGATTATCTGGATGCGTTGGATGGTGATTACTTCCTCCGCCATAATTCCCAAGACTGCCATCAGCGCGAACGACACGGTGACACGGATAGATAATCGGGATCGGATTGCTGGCGCAGGCCGAACCTGCGGCGCGGGCTGCCTTTGGCTTTCCCGCTAAAGCGGCAAATTCGCCATAGGTCATCACGGTTCCATAGGGAATCCGCATCATCACCTCAAGCCATTTTTTGCCAGCGGCGCTTTTGCCAGCCGGGGCAAGGGGAAGGCTAAATTGACGGAGACGGCCGGCGAAAAAAGCGTCAAGCTGGTTTTTTGTTTCACGTGAAACATTATCAGGATGATCAGCGTCTTCCCAACCGGTCTGGTTCCAGTCTAGCCGGATCAGGCTTTGGCCATCGCTAATTGGCCGAATCCAGCCAAAATCGGTTTTTAGGCTGGTAAAATAAAGCGGCGCAAATTTGTCATTGATTTGGGGCATAATCTCTCCTTCTGGTTACTGGTGAGACCAACCGTCAGTAACGGACAAAAAAAAGAGACTTGTTGTCGGTAGTCTTTCGCTCTAGGAAAACTCTATCAGAGAATGGAATTATTGAAAAGATTATGAGCCAAGCCGGATATCAAACGATTTTTGCCATTGCGACGCCGCCAGGCCGGTCAGCCATTGCGGTGATCCGTATTAGCGGCCCTACGGCGGGCGATGCACCAGCGTTATTTGGTGCCACCTGTCCAGCGGCGGGCCAATTTTCAGTGGCGCGGCTGGTTTTGGACCAGCGCGTGATTGATCAGGCCATCCTGCTTTTTATGAAAGCGCCCCATTCAAGTACCGGCGAGGATGTTTGTGAAATCCATTGTCATGGCAGCCGCGCCGTCATTGATGTTTTATTGGCGCGTTTGGGCGCTAGTGATGGTTTTCGCATGGCGCAGGCTGGCGAATTTACCCGTCGCGGCTTTATGAATGGCAAAATGGATTTATCCGGCGTTGAAGGGCTTGCCGATTTGATTGAGGCTGAAACGTCAACGCAGTTGCACCAGGCCTGGGCGCAGATTGACGGTGCCTTGCGTGCGCCGGTCATGGCATGGCGCGGTGAATTGGTACAGCTTGCCGCCCAGCTTGAAGCTTTGATTGATTTTGCTGATGAGGATTTGCCGGCAATGGTTGAAACCGCATTGCGGGAAAGCACGGGTGATTTACGCGCCGCCTTGGCCAGTCATCTTGATGATGGTGGTGCGGGAGAATTGGTCCGTGATGGCGTGACAATTGCGTTGATTGGGCCGGTAAACGCCGGAAAATCAACGATTTTAAATGCTTTGGCTGGGCGTTCGGCGGCGATTGTTTCAGAAGAAGCTGGCACAACACGCGATATTATCCAGATCCGACTGGATCTCGGTGGCATCCCTGCCACGATCTTGGATACGGCTGGTATTCGCGATGAAAGCGGCACGATCGAGGCTGAAGGGATCCGGCGGTCGGTTGAGGCAGCCGGATTTGCCAATCTGGTGCTGGTCATTCTCGATGGAAGTGATCCTGCATGGCCGGAGGCGCGGCAAAAGATCGATCGGCTGACCAGCCAGCCCAAATTTTACCTTCTCAATAAGGCCGATCGCGGCCTATCAGCGGCACATGCCGGCAAATCCGGCCAAATGCTGTCCATATCAGCCAAAGACCCCGCTGATATTGAAAAATTGATCGAAACATTGGCAAAATTGCTCGTTCCGTTAAATCATGCTGATGCGAGCGTGATTATTACGCGCCAGCGCCACCGCGACGCGATGCAGGAAGCACATGACGCATTGGGCCGTGCTTTGGGCCATGATTTTCATCACGGCCCTGAACTAGCGGCTGAGGATTTCCGTGTTGCGGCAGTGGCGCTTGGCCGGATTACCGGTGAAATTGATGTTGAAGAGCTTTTGGGAAGCATCTTTTCGGCCTTTTGTATTGGAAAATAGGCAAAAACGCGGCATAACGGCAGCATGAGCAGAATTTTATTGAAAATGGGCAAAGCGTGACCAGCCAGTTCGATGTCATTGTTGTTGGCGGCGGCCATGCCGGCTGTGAGGCGGCGGCGGCGGCGGCACGGATGGGTGCGTCGGTTGCGCTGATTACCATGCGCGCTGACCGGATTGGCGAAATGTCTTGTAATCCGGCGATCGGCGGGCTTGGCAAGGGTCATCTCGTTCGTGAGATTGATGCGCTTGACGGCATAATGGGCCGTGCCATTGATCGCGCCGGCATCCAGTTTAGAATGTTGAATAAATCACGCGGGCCTGCGGTTCATGGGCCCCGCGCCCAGGCTGATCGCAAGCTATATCGCATGGCGATTCAGGATTTGCTGGCCGAAACGCCGAATATTCAGATTATCGAAGCCGCTGTTGGCGATATTTCGGTTAGTGGAACGGAAGATAGTCGCCGGGCAACAGGCATTATAACCGAGGATGGCCGTCAGTTTGACTGTGGTGCGGTTGTTCTGACCACGGGCACATTTCTGGGCGGCTTGATTCATCTTGGCAGCGAGCGGACGCCCGCCGGCAGGGTTGGTGAAGCGCCGTCAAACCAATTGGCGGCAAGGCTCGCCGCCCTTGATTTGCCGCTTGGCAGGCTGAAAACCGGCACGCCAGCGCGGCTTGATGGCACCAGCATCGATTGGGCCAGCCTTGAAATGCAGCCAGCTGATAATCCGCCAGTCCCCTTTTCGACTCTGACCGAAAAAATAACCGTTCCGCAAATTTCATGCGGGATTACGCGGACAACGTCCGAAACGCACCGTATTATTGCCGAATCAATCCATTTATCGGCGGTCTATAGTGGGCAGATATCGGGAACCGGGCCGCGCTATTGCCCGTCAATCGAGGATAAGGTGCATCGCTTTGCCGATAAAAGCTCGCATCAGATTTTTCTAGAGCCTGAAGGGCTTGATGACCCGACTGTTTATCCAAATGGGATTTCGACAAGCCTTCCGCGCGATGTGCAAAGCGCGATGATTGCCTCGATTCCCGGGCTGGAATCGGCCAAAATTCTGCAATTTGGCTATGCCATTGAATATGATTTTGTCGATCCGCGGGCGCTTCGCCGGTCTTTGGCGTTGAAAGCGCTTCCCGGATTATATCTTGCTGGTCAGATCAATGGCACAACGGGTTATGAAGAAGCCGCAGCACAAGGGCTTGTTGCGGGCATTAATGCCGCGTTACTTGCTGCCAATGGCGCTGATTACACGCCATTTGTTCTCGATCGTGCTGATGCCTATATCGGTGTTATGGTCGATGATTTAATCACCAAGGGCGCGCCCGAGCCGTATCGGATGTTCACCTCACGCGCTGAATACCGGCTATTGCTTCGGGCTGACAATGCCGATCAACGTTTAACTGATCGTGGCTTGGCCATTGGCTGTGTTGGATCGGTTCGCGAAGCCGCGTGGAGCGAAAAATCGGCCGCGTTGCAGGCGGCGCGAACCAAGCTTGAAACAAGTATTCAGCCTGCCAAAGCCGTTGCGGCTGCTGGTCTGCCGTCGCCACGCGATGGTGCGGCGCGCAGTGCTGCTGATCTGCTAACGCTCGAATCGATCGGCATTGCCGAGATTTTGCCGCTTTGGCCTGAGCTTGCAGCAATCTCACCGCGTTTACATAGTCAGCTTGAGGCGGATTACCGCTATTCGGGCTATGTTGAACGCCAGCAGGCCGATATTGATGCGCTTCGCCGTGATGAAGCTGTGGCCATTCCGGCGCAAATTGATTTTGCCGCTGTTGGCGGGCTGTCGGCCGAATCAAAAGATATCTTGCGGCGGTTTCAACCGGAAACAATTGGGCATGCGAACCGCCTTCCCGGTTTGACACCGGCGGCGGTTGTGGCCGTGCTTCGCCATATCAAGCGTCAGCAAAAACAGGCCAAAATAAGAGTCGTATCGTGACCCCTGATCATGTTGGCGAATTGCTAAATGTTTCACGTGAAACAATTGATAAATTTCAGGCCTACTTAACCTTGCTGGAAAAATGGCAACGCCGGATCAATCTTGTTGCCAACAGTACGCTTGCCGATGCGTGGCAGCGTCATATTCTCGATTCGGGTCAATTGGTGGCCTATTATCCACCACAGACACGGCATATTCTTGATGTTGGCAGCGGTGCTGGCTTTCCGGGGCTTGTTCTCGCTATTATGGGCGGCGTTACAGTTGATCTGGTTGAATCTGATCAACGTAAAGCGGTGTTTTTATCCACAGTGATCCGCGAACTTGGCCTGCCGGCCAAAGTTCATAATCAACGTATCGAAAACATGCCCAATCTGCATCCCGATGTGATTACCGCGCGTGCGTTGGCACCTGTCCCTAAATTATTGAATTTAATCGAAACTCAGCTTAGCTTTTCGTGCGTCTGTTTGTTTTTGAAGGGCGCATCGGTCGAAGATGAATTGACCAATTTGCAATCTTATTCCACTATGATTCCCACAACACATCCAAGCCTTTCCGGCCCAACTGGCGTTGTTTTAGAACTGAAAAATTCGCGCTAAATTGCGGCGCATGATAACCGGATCTTTTAAAGTCCCAAATGGGCAAGGTTTGCTGAGATGACGTCTTCATTGCGGATTATTGCAATTGCCAATCAAAAGGGCGGTGTTGGAAAAACCACTACATCGGTGAATCTGGCAACAGCTTTGGCGGCGTGTGGGCGGCGTGTTCTGCTTGTTGATTTTGATCCGCAAGGCAATGCCAGCACGGGTCTTGGCGTCAATGAGGATGATCGCGCGGCGAATAGCTATCGTCTTGTTACCGGTGAAGTGACGGCAAAGGCTGCGATTCAATCAAGTAATGTTGCCGGCCTTGATATTATTGCGGCGGTGGTGGATTTATCGGCTGCCGAAATTGAACTTACCACGATTGACCGGCGCGAATTCCGCTTAGCGGATGCGCTTCAGCCAATTGCTGCTGGCTATGATTATATCATTATTGATTGTCCGCCTTCATTGGGGCTGTTAACGGTGAATGCGCTTTGCGCCGCACATAGTGTTTTGGTGCCACTCCAATGCGAATTTTATGCGCTTGAAGGTCTGTCGCAATTAATGCGCACCATCGCGTCGGTTCAAGGCGGTTTAAACCGGCAATTGGTGATGCAGGGCATCGTTCTGACCATGTATGATGGGCGGAATAAATTATCTGAACAGGTCGCAAATGATGTTCGCACCCATCTTGGGAACCTTGTCTATAATACTGTTATCCCTAGAAATGTTCGCGTTTCAGAGGCGCCATCCTTTGGCCAACCTGTTTTGATATATGATTTGAATTGCGCTGGGTCGAAGGCCTATATTGCGCTTGCCGCCGAATTGCTTGAGCAAGAAAAGGAAGCTGCCTAATGTCGCCAAAAACGCCGCCGGCTGCACCATCATCGAAAAAAACCGCAACGCGCGGCCTTGGTCGCGGCCTGTCATCGCTTCTCGGTGATCGCGATATCGCCACCGCAACGGGGACTATGGCATCATCATCGGGCGCAGCCAGTGCGCCATCAGCCTCTGGGTTTCGCGAAATCCCGATCGAATGGATTAATGTTGGGCCTTGGCAGCCACGACGCCGGTTTGATAAGGCTGGTTTGGACGAGCTTGCCGCGTCAATTCGGCAAAATGGCATTGTCCAGCCGATTTTGCTTCGCCCGCATCCCGAAAAATCATCGCGTTACCAGCTTGTCGCTGGTGAGCGGCGCTGGCGGGCGGCACAATTGGCGAAAATTCATCAAGTGCCAGCGATCATTCGTGATTTAAGTGATGCTGAATGTTATGAAATCGCGCTGATCGAAAATATCCAGCGAAGTGACCTTAGCGTGATCGAAGAAGCGCAAGGCTATCAGAAATTGCTTGAGACGAACCGTTATACCCAAGAACAACTATCTGATATAATTGGAAAATCACGAAGCCACATTGCCAATCTTTTGCGACTTTTGCTGCTTTCGCCCTTTGTTCAAAATCTATTGCTTGACCGGAAAATTACCATGGGGCAAGCGCGGCCATTAATCGGCCATGACCAAGCCGAAGCTTTGGCCAAGATGATTGTCGCAAAGGGCCTATCAGCGCGGCAAGTCGAAGCTTTGGTCAAACAGCCCGCCGGTAATGCCGGTCAAAAGCCCAAGCCGCCCGCTAAATCGGCAGATATCAAGGCGCTTGAAAAGCAGGCGGCGGAAAAGCTGGGGCTGGCGTTTCACATTGACTGGAACGAGACAAAAGACCGCGGCAAGGTTACCATTGACTGCCAATCGCTTGATCAGATGACCAATTTACTGGCACAGCTTGGCATTCGCTAGCGCGGTGCGCGAAGGCAGATGCCAAGAAGGCTTTGCGCGGTGCAAAGCTGGTCATTGATGCCGCCAGATTTCAATTGTAATTCAATATCTTGCAGCCTATTTACCACATCCATTGCCACATCTGGCCGCCATCGGCGTAGATGCGCTTGAAGCCGGTCTTGAAGCTTAAAATGTGGTGGTGGGCGCAGGCTGCGAAGCGCATTTTGCGCTGACTGGCCTGCCGCCATGGCGTGACCAGCAAGTCCCAATTGCCGGAAATAGGTTTGGCAACCGCGAATGATCATCACCGCATTGGCATCTTCATACCATGCTTTTTGCAACGCCTGTTGCAAGCGGTCAACCGCACCGCTGGCAAGCGCATCTGCAATATCATCAATCGCTAAAAGCGCGCTATCACCAAGCGCGATGCGAACATCCTCGGCGTCAAGCTTGCCACCTGGCCCGGCCATTAAGGCAAGTTTTGCAATCTCGCTTCGTGATGACGCACGGTCGCTACCAAGCCTTTCGGCAATGATATCAAGCGCATCACGGCTTGCCGTTACCCGATCGGCGGCAAAAATACCTGTCGCCAAGGCGCGGATATCGCCAATATTGTCAGCATAGCAACCAATTGACGCGGCGGTTTTGCTGGTCTCGAAAAGTTTGACAATCGCATGTTTGGTTGTTGTATCACTCGCTTCAACAATGATGATCGTATCGGCAAGCGGCTTGGCCAGCGCCAGTTTACAGGCCTCAAGCAGTTCGGTGCCGCGGCCTTTGACCAGAACAAGTCGGCGATCACCAAATGCGGGGATCGCGGCAGCTGAATCGGCAATTAACCCCGCCTCGCCTGACAGCATATCACCGGTCAGGCGGGTCACTGAAAACACATCATCAAGATTATCGCTGAAAAGATGAGCAAATTGTTTGGCGCGTTCGCTAATCATCCCCAAATCATTGCCATGAAACAGAACCGCGGCAATTTCGGCTGGCGGCTTGGTTAGAAAGCTGGCGATCTGGCGCGGTGCGATTTTCATCGGGTAGCCATGTTGGCTATTGGCTTTGGTTCAGGAAATAAAGCTGTAGCCGCCGCACAACACGCTGTGCCAGTAAGATGGCAAGTCGTTCGCGGGCATGGGTTTCAGATTTATCCTGCCCATAAAGCGATGTTACTGCGCCAAGCGTTGCATCAGCGGTGATGCTATCGGTGATAAGCGTTTCACCGGTGGCCAGGCTGCGTAAATCAAAATTGGCGGTCATGCTCATTTTTTTCAATGTCGAACTTGCGCCCTGAACCGATAATGTGCTGGAAGCGCTAACCGAGATTGATGAAATAAGGTCATAATTTTCAACCGTTTTACCGCCAATATGCAGCAATTTGCGCAATTCGCGGCCATAGAGCTGGCCCTCGCGCCCAGTCGCATCTTTAACTGCGATTTGTTGCAGATTTTGAAGATTTTCGGTGCCAAGCTGGCGAATCGTTACATCACCACAACCAGCAAAAATCAGGCCGCAAAGGATGATGCTGCCAAGCCGGAATGACCGCAAATCAGCGATGGTTTCAAATAGGCTAGATAACCACATTGATAATCCTGTTTTTCACCACAATCACTTTTCTTGGCGCCTTGCCATCAAGATAGCGGATAATCGCTGGTGATACCAGCGCACGGGCTTCGGCATCGCCAGCGTCGCAATCGCGCGGAAGCATGATGGTATCACGAAGTTTGCCATTCACCTGTATGCCAATTTCGATTTCATTATCAGCGGCAAGGCTTGCATCGGCTTGCGGCCAGTCTGATTGCGCCAAAAGCGTTCTATGGCCCAGGGTTTGCCAGATTTCTTCGGCAACATGCGGTGATAAAGGCGCCAATAGTTGGGTTAATGTTTCAATGCCAAACCGTTTGGCTTCGCTGGCGCCCTTGTCGGTGGCTTTGACATCGGCAATGGCATTGGCAAGCATATGAAGCTGCGCCACAGCGCGGTTAAACCGAAAATTCTCAATATCAGCCGACAGGCCAATGATCGATTTATGCGCCATACGCACAAGCGCAAGTGCGCTTGCCTCGCTATCGGCCAATGGGGCCGCACCAAGCGGTGCAAGATCTGGATCTTGTGACATGCGCCAGACCCGCTTTAAGAAGCGTGACGCGCCTTCAACGCCCGATTCAGTCCATTCCATATCGCGTTCAGGTGGCGAATCCGACAGCATGAAAAGCCGTGCTGTATCAGCACCATAATTCTGAATGATCAATTCAGGATCAACGACATTGCGTTTCGATTTGCTCATTTTTTCGATGCGGCCTGCGGTGACTTTGCTGCCATCACCGGTTTGCACCCATGCATCGCCCTGTTTGACAACGTCGGTTGGGAACAGCCATTTGCCTGCCTCATCTTGAAAGGTCTGATGGCAGACCATGCCTTGGGTCATAAGACCGGCAAAAGGCTCGCCAAGGTCAAGATAGCCAACTTGCGACAATGCACGGGTGAAAAAGCGCGAATAGAGCAAATGCAGAACCGCATGTTCAACCCCGCCAATATATTGATCAACTGGAAGCCAGTAAGCCGCTGCTGCACCATTGACGCCATCATCTGATGTCGGATCGGCATAGCGGAGGAAATACCATGAGCTCTCAAAAAATGTATCAAATGTATCTTGTTCGCGTTCGGCATCTGCACCGCATTGCGGACAGGTTGTATATTTCCAGCTTGGATGGTTGGAAAGCGGATTGCCGCTGCCGCCAAAATCAACATCGTCAGGTAAGATAACGGGCAGATCTTTTTCCGGCACCGGTACAGGCCCGCAATCACCGCAATGGATGATCGGGATCGGACAGCCCCAATAGCGCTGGCGCGATACGCCCCAGTCGCGAAGCCGGTAAGTTGTCTCGCCAGTGCCAGCGTCGGCGGCGGTAATTGCAGCAATGGCAGCCGCTTTGCCAGCCTCGATATCAAGACCGTCCCAAGCGCCGGAATTAAACAGCTTTCCAGGGCCAGTATAGGCAGTGTCGGTTATCGTAAAATTGGCGGCATCTTTGCCATCAGGCAACACCACCGGTAAAATTTGAAGCCCATAAGCATTGGCAAAATCAAGATCACGCTGGTCATGAGCAGGACAGCCAAAAATCGCCCCAGTGCCGTAATCCATCAGCACGAAATTAGCGATATGAACCGGCAGTTTGATGGCCGGATCCAGCGGATGGCTGACCTGTAATCCGGTATCAAAGCCTTTTTTCTCGGCTGTTTCGACGGCGGCTTCAGATGTGCCAAGCTTGGCGCATTCGGTGATGAAATCAGCTGCAGCTGGAACATTTTCGCCAATCGCAAGCGCCAAGGGGTGATTGGCAGCGATGGCTAGGAATGACGCGCCAAATAAGGTATCGAGACGGGTGGTGAAGACCTCGATATGATCGGCATCGCTTGGGCTGTTGCCGTCAATCGAAAAGCGGACGCGTGCGCCTTCAGATTTGCCGATCCAGTTTTGCTGCATCAGCCTTACGCGGTCGGGCCAGCGGTCAAGATCGCCAATCGCGGCCAAAAGTTCATCGGCAAAATCAGTGATTTTCAAAAACCATTGTGACAAAAGACGGCGTTCAACCGGTGCGCCTGAGCGCCAGCCACAGCCATCAACAACCTGTTCATTCGCTAGAACGGTGTTTTCAATCGGATCCCAATTGACCCAGCTTTCCTTGCGATAGGCAAGCCCAGCTTCGAGAAATTTCAAAAACATCTTTTGTTCATGCTGGTAATAATCAGGGGAACAGGTGGCAAATTCCCGCGCCCAATCATAGGAAAGTCCCATGCTTTTCAGCTGGGCGCGCATGGCAGCGATATTTTCAATCGTCCATTTGCCCGGATGAACACCGCGCTCCATAGCCGCATTTTCAGCTGGCAGACCAAACGCATCCCACCCCATCGGATGTAAAACATTAAACCCCTTGGCACGCCGGTAACGCGCAACAACATCGCCAAGCGTGTAATTGCGAACATGCCCCATATGAATCCGGCCCGAGGGATAGGGAAACATCTCAAGGACATAAAATTTTGGTTTGTCATGGTCGATGCTGGCGGCAAAACAATCAGCCTGCTCCCATTTATCTTGCCATTTTTGTTCAATGGCGGGTGCATCATATTGGGTCATTCAAATCTTCCTTCGATCGTTTTCCGGCTCATCAGTCATTGCGCCACATGTGATGCAAACCAGACTGTATACCGGATTTATGATCAATATTACCATGTAAGATGGTCAATATAACTGTGAACTGGGGGAATGCGGGCAAGCAATATATGGCCGCAAATTAATTAACCGATTCGGCTGTTTCCGCAGCGCGTAATTCGCGGGCGCGGGTCAGTACCAGATCTTCTAGCTTGCGGCCAAATGCTTCATCACGGCCAGCGTCAACCCATTCAGTGCCAAGCCGGTTTTGGATATAGGCGCGAACGGTGATTGCATCTGAACGTAATTCGCGACCAACGACAAACATGGTTAATTTCAGACGCTGATTAGGTCTGTCTTCTGGCTGGTGCCATTCGGTAACGATACTACCACCAAATGTATCGACATCATCCAATGGAACGAATGATGCAATATCAAGTGCTGCCCGCCATAAAAGCGCATTCACTGGTAATTCGTTATTTGTCTCAGTTTTTAAACCAATGTTAGCGAGACTTATACCACCTTCTTTGCCAGAAAAAAATGAAACAGGCCCCTTTTCTTGTTCTGGCTTTTTTAATTCGAGAGATGAACAAGCGGACACTGCCAGTGACAATAAAAATAAAGGCACTATTGCAATACTGCTACACCAGTAGTTGTTTATTTTAGGCATTCACCCAATGTCCCCACGATATGATAGTTAAATGACAATGCAAATAAGTGTTTAGCTTGTAAAGAAAAAAAGGAGGGGAAATCCCCTCCTTTTCTTTAGATTTATTGTGAAATTGACTACCAGCTAAACTGTAATCCAATCGCGTTGTATTGGCTTTCAAGTGCAGCAGTTTTTAGCTCTTCAGTACCACTTTCGACTTTTAGCGCTAGACCAGGAACGATGGTGTAATTTAGGCCGATGTGTGTGTGTGTGAAGGTCTCAGCAGCAGCAAGTGTAACAGTCTCTTTTTCTTCACTAACTGCCCAGTACATTGTTGTGTTTTCAATACCTGAGTACGCAACACCGTATTCGGTACGATCGACTTTATTTGTCTCAACGCCTAAAACGGTTGTGTAATTGGCATCACCGTCAGCAAACCTGACTGTAACGTCGCCAAAATTCATGCCAACACCCATCATTGAAGATGTGTAATCACCAACCGGCTGAGCGCCGTTACCACCGGCTGTGGCAGCTACTGCGGTTGTCAGTGTGTGCTCATCCATACCGTAACCAAAGGAAAACGCGCCAGCGTTTACAACAAATTGAGTTGCAATACCGTCAATACCTGGTGTGGCAGAAGCAGCAAAGTTAAAAGAAGCTGCGCCCATGTTGATTGTTGGTGTACGGTAGCTTGCTTTTACATTGCCATCATGGAGTGAGTGGTTTGTCAAACGAGCACCGGCACCATACATCAGAGTAGGACGGTCCAAAGTACCCTCACCAAAGTTCTCTGGGATTGAGTACATTGTGATGCTGCCATCGATTGCATCAGTCAATGAGTCTGCACCGCCGAGACGGAGGGAACCAAAATCATCTGCAACCTGCACAAAGCTGTCTTCTTCAGTTCCATTAAATGATCCAAGGCTTGTCAAACCAGTAACTGCCAAGCCAGAGTCGGCTGTCATTGTAGCAGTGAAAACGATGTTTCCATCTGCAGCCATTCCGTCGTTGTCGCCGTTTGTTGAATGATCTTCAGCAAAGTAGGCAGTCTGATGGCTGCCAGAAATTGATAGATCTGCAGATTGAGCATGAGCACCTGTGACGCTCATTGCTACAAGAGCAGTAGTCGCAAGAAGAACCTTACGCATAATTAAATCTCCCTCAGAGAAATTATTGCCACCATTGGCAACGAACTCAACATATTCACTATCACTAGATTAGCAAGAACCGATCAATGCAGTGGACCAAGTTTTTGCAAGAATGTGATATTTTTGCAACAGTCTTGTCGATGAAGGCCTAAAGCGTTATAAAAGCTGGAAATATTTTTGCAACAGGCAGCCATGGCCAAGGACAAGCGCAAATCATGTCAGACGAAATTTCAAAGACGCATTCTGTCATTGCCGATAATCTTGCTGCCATCCATGACAAAATTGCCGCTGCCGAATGGGTCTTTAAAACGCAAACGGGGCTTGATCGACCAGTTACCTTGGTGGCGGTAAGTAAACGCCAGCCTGATAACCGGATTGATGCGGCGCTTGTGGCTGGCCAGCGTGTGTTTGGCGAAAACCGCGTTCAAGAGGCCCAAGGCCGATGGATAAAGCGCCGCGATCGACATGCCGATTTGACATTGCATTTGATTGGCCCGCTGCAAACCAATAAGGTGGCTGATGCTGTGGCGCTATTTGATGTTATCGAGGTGGTTGACCGGCCAAAGCTGGCAAAAGCGCTTGGTGATGAGATGAGTCGCCAAAACCGCCATCTTGAATGCTATATTCAGGTCAATACTGGCAAAGAAGCACAAAAATCGGGCATCGCGCCTGAGGATGCGGATGATTTCATTGCCTATTGCCGTGATGAGGCGGGGTTGAAAATCACCGGCCTGATGTGTATCCCGCCGATTGAGGAAGAAGCGGCAATGCATTTTGCGCTTTTGCAAACCATTGCCAAACGCAATGATCTTTCCATTTTATCAATGGGAATGAGTGATGATTTCGAAGAGGCAATTGCCTTTGGCGCAACCGCGGTTCGTATAGGATCAGCCATTTTTGGCGCGCGTGACGGCTAGGGGTTTTTACCCTTTATCCTTATCCGCAATTATATGGCCAGTCCGATGCTTCTTTGTCGCAAGATAATCTTCATTATGCGGATTGCTGGCAAGGGTCAGCGGCACCCGTTCTTCAACCTTGATCCCACATTGTTCTAGCTGGCTGATCTTGTCGGGGTTATTGGTGATCAGGCGTAAACGCGCAATGCCAAGCGCGTCAAGAATACGCGCTGCTGGTAAAAACACCCGTTCATCCGTGTCAAAGCCAAGCGCGTGATTGGCATCGACCGTATCAAGGCCATTATCTTGCAAAGCATAGGCCCGCATTTTATTCAACAAGCCAATATCACGTCCTTCTTGCGCCAGATATATCAGCACCCCTCCACCATTTTCGGCCATAAGCCGCATGGCCGCTTGCAGCTGATCGCCGCAATCACATTTTAAACTTCCAAGAACATCGCCGGTAATACATTGCGAATGAAGCCGCACCAGCGGTGCTGCAAGATCAGCGCCTTTGCCGATTAAAACGGCAAAATGATCTTCGCCACCAATTTCGGCGCGAAACATCACCACTTCGGCATCTTCAGCAACCGCCAATGGCACCCGCGCCCGCGCCGCAATGCGCATCATCGCACCAGCTTGATGATGATAGGATTCAAGATCACGCGCTTCGAGAACCAATATATTATGTTCCTGGGCAAAGCGATCTTGAGCGGCAATATCGCGAAATGGCAACCGCGCCATCAAAGCGGCGGGAAGCAGTTTGGCATTGCGTAACAATCTTGTTGCATGATCGGCAAGTGACCCGCTGCGTTCGGCAACAAGGCTGAAACCATCATCATCACCCAAACGGGTCTGGCCGAAAGCAAGATCAAATATTTGTTCGTAATGGCGGGTGGCAAGCGCGATTGTCGCTGCGGGCCAGCCTTGACGAAGTGATCGTTGAAGGCTTTTTACCCGATTTGCCGTTAGCACCAGAAGCGGGCCAGAACCGGCAAGACGGCTGAGAAAATTGATGTCTTCACCATCGGCAAATTCGGCGCCGCGAAACAGCGCTGCCTCGCCATTATTCAGCCGCAGCATGACATGGCCACCGCGCCGCAATTCCGCACTGGCACGTTCGGCTTTCATATAAGCATTTTTTGCACGCGTATCGTGCATCGTGGCGGCTCCGGTTTGTTTAAGACATATACAAGCAACGATAGAATAAGCTACGCTCGCTTGGTTTATCTGGTTAATTCCCGTATTAAGAATATGCCATTGATGTATTGAGTTGTGATAAAAAATGCAAGTGTTGTCCCCAAGCGACGGTAAAGAAGTCGTCTCTTCGTCGCGTCTGTTAATTGTTGATGATGATGCCTATCTCCGTGCGACATTGCGGCAACAGCTTGCGGTCGAGGGGTTTAATGATGTTTTTGAGGTGGGTGTTGTTGCTGATCTCGACAAGGTACTTAGCCACGCCAACCCGGATTTGATCCTTCTTGATATCCAGATGCCTGATGGTAATGGCATTGATATTTGTCAGCGTTTGCGCCGCAACGGCTTTGCCAAACCCATTGTCATGCTTACCGCCAAAGGAGCTGAGGGTGATATTGTTCTTGGGCTTGAAGCTGGTGCCAATGACTATATTACCAAGCCGCTTCGGCTTGGCGAGTTGATTGCCCGCATTCGCACCCAATTGCGCCAGTTTCGTGCGTCGGATGATGCGCGATTTGAAATTGGCAATCTTAGCTTTGTGCCAGCCAATAAAATGCTTCACGAAATTGGCAGTGAGCGGATGCAGGCCCTAACCGAAAAAGAAGCGACAATTCTGAAATTTCTATATCGGGCATTTCCCAATGATGTGACCAAAGACGAGCTTCTTGCCGAGGTTTGGGGCTTTCAAAACGGCGTGAGTACCCACACATTGGAAACGCATATTTACCGGCTACGACAGAAAATAAGCCGCTTAACCAAAAAGCAATTGGTTCTGACCATTGAAAAAGGCTATCGGCTTGCTGATTAGGCCTGTTCTTATTTAAGCTTGCCATCCATCAGTGACGATAGCGCCAAGGTTACCGCCTTGGTGCCCATCTCGCCGCCAAATTCCATCGGGCGCAAACGGTTTAATGCAAAACCGGCTTCAATGGCCGCATCAAGAATCATAGCTGCATCCCCATAAGCCGGCTGATCCAGCTTTTCAGCAAGATAATCAAGCATAAGCCCTGCACTCAGGATCGCGGCAAGCGGATTGGCTTTATCTTGGCCCATAATATCCGGCGCACTGCCATGGGCGGGCTGAAACAACCCGGTTTGATCGCCGATTTCGCCGCACGCGGCCATGCCCATACCGCCAACAAGCCCACCTGCCAGATCTGATAAAATATCGCCAAACATATTTTCCATCACCATGACATCGGCAGTCCAGGGATTTCGAATAAGATCAAGCGCGGCAGCATCAACATAATTATAGGCTTTGCTGATATCGGGATAATGAGCGCCGACTTCATCAAAAATCTGCCGGAAAAAGGCCATTGAGGTAAAGACATTGGCCTTGTCAACGCATGTGACCTGACCCTTATGGCCTTTGTCTTTGCGCTTTGTGGCAAAGCGAAAAGCGAAATCATGCAGTTTTTCACTTGTCGCTCTTGTAATCCGGAGGGTTTCATCACAAACCGCATTATCAATGATTTTGCTGCGGCCATGCACTGCGGCTGAATAAAACAATCCCTCGGTGGATTCGCGGATAATGACAAGATCGATTTTACTGGCGCGTGGGTCGGCAAGCGGCATTGGCGCATTGGGATAGGCTTTGACCGGCCGCACACCGGCATAAAGCTGATAACGGTCGCGAAGCCGCAGATGTGGTGAAATTTCGGTTCCATCTTCATGTCGGATTTCAGGAAGACCAATGGCACCAAGGAAAATAGCATCAGCCGCACCAGCGGCCGCTTCACCATCTGGTTGAATATCATGGCCGGTTTCGGCGAAATAGCGGGCACCGGCAGAAATTTCGACAATCTTTGGTGCGGGGATACCGGCCTTGGCCATTGCTTTTCCGGCAAGGAACAAGGCGGCTTCACTGACATCAACACCGATGCCATCACCTTTGATCAAGCTGATTGTTGCCTGCATGTCATCACTCCGAATATGTTGCAGATGCCGTGACCCGCAGATTTACCACTGGCGCAAGCGCGCCATATAGGTTGCGGATCACAATTGAAACTTTACGGGAAAACGGATGGCTGGGGCGGTAGGATTCGAACCTACGGTACACGATACCAAAAACCGATGCCTTACCACTTGGCTACGCCCCAATCCGTTGGACGCTGCAATTTAGCGACCAAGTTCCAAGCAATCAAGCCCGTTCTTTGCCGAATGGGCGTTAAAAACACCACAAACCGCCTGATTGTCCGATGCCAGCCGGTTTGCGCCGGTTAATCGGGATGATAAATCATGCTGGCGCACGCCCAATATCCGGCATTTTGAAATTGTCTGGCGGCAATTTCGGCATTGTCGATGTGATCAAACAGCGCAAAACAGCTTGCCCCGCTTCCCGACATGGCCGCGGTGATGGCCCCTTTTAATCCCGCCAGACGATCAAGACAGTTATTTATCGCAGGTGCCAATTCAATGGCAGTTGCGGTTAAATCATTGCCAAGCTCGACCATGCCAGCCGCATCAAGATGCGACAGTGAACCGGCAAAACCGCTTTTGGGGCCGGTAAAATGGGTAAACACATCTTTTGTCGATAGCGGCATTCGCGGATTGACCAGTAAAAGCGACCCATCGAAATCCAGATCAACTGGTGTCATGGTCTCGCCAATACCGGCAATGCGCTGGCAGCCACCAGCAAGGCAAACCGGCACATCGGCACCAAGGCTAGCGGCAAGGCGATAGAGCGCGTCATCGTCAAGCGGCGCTGTTGATAAGCGATTGACCGCACGCAGAAGCGCCGCTGCATCAGCTGACCCGCCGCCAAGCCCCGCCCCGACCGGAATATTTTTTTCAAGCGTGATCGAAAGCCCGCCAATTACGCCGCCAGCAGCGCGAAACCCGGTCAATGCCTTCATCACTAGATTGTCATCACCACCATCAAGCCCGCCGCCAAATTCACCGGTGATTGCAAGCTGGTCATCATTTGCCAGCGCAATCGTCAAATGATCACCGAAATTGGAAAAGACAACCGTCGAATCAAGAAGATGATAGCCAGCATCTGTTTTGCCGCAAATGCGCAGAAACAGATTGATTTTGGCAGGCGCAAGAACCGTTATCATTGATTTAATTTGGTGGTAAATTCGGCTTTGAGTTCGTCTTCGGCGGCAATTGTCAGCGCATATTGCCATTTGAAACGCGCCTCGGCATGGCGGCCAATTTCCCAATAAGCATCACCAAGATGACCCGTAATGACCGCATCCATTGGTTCAAGAATGGTTGCCTGTTCCAAAAAGGCAACGGCAAGATCATAATTGCCAAGCTTGTAATGCACCCATCCAAGCGAATCGACAAAATAGCCGCTTCGAGGGCGCAGCCGCACCGCCTGTTCAATCAGCTTGATGGCGTCATCAAGATTGCGCCCATCATCGGCCCACCAATAGCCAAGATAATTCAGCGTATAAGGGTCATTTGGGTTTTTTTCCAATGCGGCTTTGAAACTATCTTCGGCAAGCTGGTCTTGTTCAAGCTGTTCATAGGCAATGCCAAGATTGCGATCAAGATCACCCGAAGCAAAGCCAAGATCAATCGCGGCAAGATAGGCATCACGCGCTTTTTCAAATTGATCCGACATACGATAAAGATCGCCAAGCTCTTTTCGCAAAAGCGCGTTACCATTGTCTTTATCGACGGCGGTTTGCAGCAGGGCAATGGCGCCGGTCATATTATCTTTGCGTTCAAGATCGATTCGTAACAGCAATTGTGGCTGCCCCCAAGCGCCAGCAACATCAATGTCATCAAGCTTGGCAATGGCGGCTTGTTGCTGCCCCATTTCATTTAGCGCCTGGGCAAGGAGAAAACGGGCGCTGTCGATTTGCGGGTCAAGATATAAAGCCAGACCAAGCCTTGCATTCAACATGCCGCTAGATTGCGACTGGCTGTTGATCAAGCTTGTATCAATGATTCCAGCGGCAATATGGCTTGCAATCTTTGATGGTTTGGTTTGGCTTGAAAGCTGGCTTTGCACCGCCTGCTTGTTAAATCCAGCGGGAAGGCGGTCGATCAATTGCGCCATTTTTGCAGCTTCGCCATGGCGGACATAAAGACTGGCAAGCTGAAGCAGAATTTGGGATGGTAAATTCTGGTGACCGAACAGCTTATCAGCGAATGCACGCATTTCAGCATCATCACCAAGATGCGCGGATAGGCGGGCCGCTTGCATGGTAAAAACGGCAGGCATATCTTGTCCGACGGGCGTGCTGGCCTTGCCGATTTTCAGCAGATGCGACAATCCGGCAGCGCCCTGCCCCTTGGCGGCTAACGCCCATGCCTTGATCACGGCGGCAACGGGCTGGGCATCAAGATTCTCGGCAATATGATCGGCCAGAACCAAAACCGCATCCCAATCTTCAAGCAAAACTGCCTTTGCGGTTGCTGGCTCGCTGGCATAGCTGGTGGTGAGGTTCAGCACTTCCATATTGCGGGCAAGCGCCGCGGCGGCATCAATATGACCAAGCTGATATTGCGTGTAAAAAGCCTGTTGCAACAGATTTGCGTTATTGCGATCAAAATTTAGCGCCGTCAGGTAAAATTCAGCTGATGCATCAACATCACGGAAATACAGCGCTTGGCGTGCGGCCAGAAAATTTGCGGCAATTGTGCCCTGAGCTGGTTCAAATTTTGTTGACGCAACCGATTTTGGCGATGGCATGGTGCTACAGCTTGCGGTCAGGATCATGCCAACAAGCAGCAGCCAATGCCGGTTTTTCAACCGCCGTCGTGACGGGGTTTCGGCCCCCGTTATTTCATTTAGATTGCCCAAAGTCACCCTCACATATTGGGGTAATTTGGCCCGCCTCCACCCTCGGGGCTGACCCACACAATATTTTGTGATGGGTCTTTGATATCACAAGTTTTGCAATGAACACAATTTTGTGCGTTGATTTGCAATCTTGGATCGCCACCATCGTCATTTCTGACAATTTCATAAACGCCAGCCGGACAATAGCGCTGTTCAGGCGCATCATATAGCGCCAGATTATGGCCAATCGGAACAGACGCATCCTTTAAGGTAAGATGGGCAGGCTGATTTTCTTCATGATTCGTGCCAGATAAAAAGACCGATGAATTACGGTCAAAACTGACAATACCATCAGGTTTGGGATAGTCAATTTTCGGCGCGTCGCTTGCCAGTTTTAAATTGTCATGGTCGGCATGATGCCGCAATGTCCATGGCGCCTTGCCGAAAAACAAATAGGTGTCAATCGCCGCATGGGCAAGGCCAAGCCAAAGACCCTTGGCAAATCCTGGCCGGATATTCCGAACCTTGTAAAGTTCGGCCCAAAGCCAGCTATCTTCCAACCGGCTTGCATAGCTTGTTGGCTCATCACCGGCCTGCAATGTTTCAAGAGATTCAAAAATGGCTTCGGCGGCAAGCATGCCCGATTTCATTGCCGTATGGGTGCCTTTGATTTTCGGAACATTCAAAAAGCCTGCGGTACAGCCAACAAGACAGCCGCCCGGGAAGGTTAATTTCGGTACAGATTGGAATCCCCCTTCATTTAGCGCCCGTGCGCCATAGGAAACGCGCCGCCCGCCAATAAATATATCGCGAACCGCCGGATGATTCTTGAAACGCTGAAATTCTTCAAAAGGCGAGAGATGCGGATTGCTGTAATCAAGCCCAACAACATAGCCAACAGCAACCTGATTGCCATTGAGATGATAAAGGAACGACCCGCCATAAGTATCGCTTGCTAATGGCCAGCCAACCGAATGCCACGCAAGGCCAGCTTTGGCTTTTTCCGGATCAATATCCCATAATTCTTTAATGCCAATGGCAAAGGTTTGCGGGTCTTTGCCTTCACGAAGGTCAAATTTGTCAAACAGGTTTTTGGTTAAATGGCCACGACAGCCTTCGGCAAAAATTGTCTGTTTGGCGTGCAATTCCATTCCGCGCATATAATTGTCGGTAGGATTGCCATCCTTGCCAATGCCCATATCGCCGGTTGCCACGCCTTTGACCCGGCCTTGATCATCATACAGGATCTCGGCTGCGGGAAAGCCGGGATAGATTTCAACGCCAAGCGCTTCGGCCTGTTCACCAAGCCAGCGGCAAAAATTGCCAAGTGAAATAATGTAATTGCCATGATTATTCATGCTTGGCGGTGTTGGCATGCGAAAGCTGCCAGTTTCGGTCAGAAACATGAATTTATCGGCGGTGACTGGCGTGTCGAGCGGGGCGCCGCGTTCTTTCCAATCGGGAATAAGTTCATTCAGGCTTCGCGGTTCAAGAACGGCACCTGACAGAATATGGGCGCCAACTTCGCTTCCCTTTTCGATCAGGCACACTTCGATGTTTTTGCCAGCCTCATTGGCCAGCTGTTTCAGCCGGATCGCCGCTGACAGACCAGATGGCCCGCCACCAACAATCACAACGTCAAATTCCATCACTTCGCGTTCCATCTTTATTCCCATCTATGTCTACATAGTTTTAAAATTCAGCCAGCTTTATGATACCATAAGAAGCCTTAAAACAGGCTTCAAGCCAATTGATCTCATTTGATGTCCATGCAAGATTGATATTGCGCATTTTTGCCCTGATGAAACAACCAAAATTCGACGGATTCTTATATGTTGGCACAAATTGATGACCGAAATGAATTGATTGCAATGCTTGCATGGCAATTGGATATCGGCGTCGATGAGGCTTTGCTTGATCACCCCAACGCCGATGCGGTGCCATTGCGGCTTGATCAGCTTTTGGCTGTTGCCGCACCGGTTACCAATCAAGATGCCAGCCAAACAGTGATCAGCGATGCGGCGCCGCAACCGCCGATGAATGCCCCAATGGCAAATTCTTTAGGGGCAGCCCCCTCCTCGGCAAACCCCGCCGATAAAATCATTGCCGATGGCGCTGCGCTTGCTGGAATCACCAACCTTGCTGATCTGCAATCAGGTCTGTCCAGGCTTGATGATTGCCCATTGAAACATACCGCCAGCAATCTGTGTTTTGCCGATGGCAATCCGGGCGCGCGCCTGATGATCATTGGCGAGGCACCTGGGCGTGATGAAGACCGGATGGGAGTGCCATTTGTCGGCGCCGATGGCCAGCTTCTTGATAAAATGATGGCCTCAATTGGCCTTGATCGGGCGTCGGTCTATCTAACTAATCTTTTGCCATGGCGACCACCTGGCAATCGCAGCCCAACCGCTGAGGAAACGGCGATGTTGTTGCCGTGGCTGTTTCGCCATGTCCAGCTTGCCAAGCCTGAAATTATTCTGCTTTTAGGTGGGGCGGCGGCTAAATTGGTATTGGGCAGCCATGATGGCATCATGAAATTGCGCGGTCATTGGCGCGATGTTGATTTTGGCGATGGTATGCCGCGTCCGGTTCTGGCCAGCCTTCATCCGGCTTATTTGCTGCGTTCGCCTGCGCAAAAACGCCTTGCGTTTGAAGATCTGCTTTTGTTGGCAAAACGGCTTGCTTCCACTCAGCCAAATGACGAATCAGGTTGATCCGCCAGCGCCTGCAAGGTAGGACATAAATGTGGGTTTAATTGACGATGATGATTACCAGCCAACGCCATAACGCAAGGGCCTTACCATGAGTTTCAATGCACCCGCCGATTTTGCAAAAAAGATGTTTCGGGTTCCGCTGCCCATCATGACACTTCGCATGATGTTAAGCCGCCGCCATGCAAATAATGCCGGTTCAAATGCGGTTGGCCGCTATTATATGCGGCTATTTTTGCCGGTGATTGCCATGTTTGTTTTCATGGGGCCAGCGATCGCCCTATCCCTGCCAGAACCGTTGAATGCAGCCGATGTTATTCAATATAAGCGCCTTATTGAATTGCAGAAAAACGGCAATATGAAACAGGCAATCCGCGAAATGGGCCGATTGAAAGATCCGGTTTTAAAAGGTCATGTGCTGGCGCAGCGATATCTTCACCCAACCGCATGGCGATCAAGCTATAAGGAGCTATCCAGCTGGCTTGCCGCCTATAATGATCACCCGGATGCAAGCCGTCTTTACTGGCTCGCCAAGCGGCGTAAACCGAAAAATGCACAAAGCCCGAAAGCGCCAAAACCGGGTTATTTGAATGGCTATGGTCAAGCTGGCGCGCATGGCTATCGGCCACGCATTCCGGCAAGCAATGCTGGTCGCGCCTCGCCAACGCGAACCGCGTCGATTGCCCGTTCGATCCGGCGGGCAATTCGTCGAGGCTGGCCATCGGGTGCGCTGGATATTGTCAATGATCCACAGAATAAACGCTATTTGACCGGTGCCGAAGAAGGCCAGCTTCGTGGTGAGATTGCGCATGCCTATTTTATTTTTGGTGTTGATTCAAAGGCCATCCGACAGGCCCGCTATGCGATTGGCATTGGACGGGAATATGCACAGCTGGCTTATTGGGCAGGCGGTCTTGCATCATGGCGAAGCGGTCAGATTGATCTTGCTGGCCAGTTTTTCCGTACGCTTGCCAATCTTGCCGAAGCCAATCCGGGCGAGCGCAGCGCTGCTGCCTATTGGGCGCACCGTGTTGAAATGCGCCAAGGACGCCCACTTGAATCGATTCGTTATCTTGAAGTTTCAGCGCGTGAAATTGACAGTTTTTATGGTGTCGTTTCGCGTCATGCGCTTGGCCAGCAAATTAATATTTCTTTTGACCTGCCTGAAATCGACGCCGGTTTTTACAGCTGGCTTAGCGCCCGCCCGGGTGGAAAGCGTATTTTCGCCCTGTTACAGCTTGGCGAAACCCATTCGGCCGAGCGTGAATTGCGCTATCTCTGGATGGAAATGCCCGAACAATATCGGCTTGGGGTGATGCGCTTTGCGTCTGAACAAGGCATGGCGGGGCTGTCATTTCGGGTCGCTGAAATCATTCGCAAAGATACGGGCGTTAGCTGGTATGGCGCGCTTTATCCGCATCCGCAATTTAAGGTCGATTATGATATTGACGAAGCGCTTGTTTGGGCGATTTCACGCCAGGAATCAGGCTTTAATCCACGCGCCAAAAGCAGCGCCAAGGCCGCTGGCCTGATGCAGCTTATGCCCGCGACAGCTTCATTCATTGCGCGCGATCGGGGTTATCGTGGCCGCAAAAAACACCAGCTTTTTGAACCTGAGCTCAATCTTGAGCTTGGTCAAAACTATATTCAGCATCTGCTTGATGAACCGCTTGTCGAAAGCTCGCTAATCCGGCTTTTGGCGGCTTATAATGGTGGGCCGGGTAATTTGCGCAAATGGCTTGGTAAGGTTGATCATCAGGATGACCCATTTTTGCTGGTCGAATCAATGCCAGCGCGTGAAACGCGTTACTATGTTAAAAATGTCATCTCCAATCTTGGCATTTACCGGCAACGTTTTGGCGAGACAACGCCTGCCTTGTCAGGTCTTGCTGCTGGCAATGGTGGTACATTCGTGCCAAGTGCGGCGATTGACAAAGCTCTGGTGAATTAGCTGACGCGATAAATCTAACATGCTGGCAAGGCCGGACGGACGGCCACCAGATGATGAAAGGCAAAATAAATGGATCATGATAAGCGAATTGATAAATCGATCACATTTGTGCCGGTGAATATAGCCATTTTAACGGTGTCGGATTCGCGCAAAGCCGATGATGATCGTTCGGGTGATCTGCTGGTCGGGCGGGTTCAGGAAGATGGGCATAATCTGGCCGGACGCGCCATTGTAACCGATGATTTTGACGCAATCACCGAACAGCTGGGCCGCTGGGTTGATGATAAAGCTGTCGATGTGATTGTGGCGACCGGCGGTACCGGCCTAACGGGGCGTGATGGAACGCCCGAGGCGTTTCGGGCGATTTTCGAAAAGGAAATCGAAGGTTTTGGCGAATTATTTCGCTATATTTCCTTTGCCAAAATTGGCACATCAACGGTGCAGTCACGCGCCGTGGCAGGTGTTGCTGGCGGTACTTATTTATTTTCGCTTCCCGGCTCTCCGTCGGCTTGCCGCGATGGGTGGGATGAAATTTTGCGCTATCAGCTGGATATTCGTCACCGCCCCTGTAATTTTGTTGAAATCATGCCGCGCCTTGCTGAATCGCCAACCCAGCGCCGTGGTGGCTAATGCCTGATCTCGACCATGAACGGCAATTCAACGCGCCGGTCATTGGCATTGATGAGGCTGGACGGGGGCCGTGGGCGGGGCCGGTTACGGTAACCGCAATCTGGCTTTGCCCATCTGCCTATGCTGCGCTTCCTGTCGGTATTGATGATTCCAAAAAAATAAAGCCGCTGCGCCGCGCCAGCCTTGCCGCCGCCTTGATGGCACCGCCACATCTTTATCATACCGTCTCGATCGAGGTTGGGCAGATTGACCAGATGGGCATTTTGAAGGCTACTTTTGCCGGCATGGTGATGGCGGCATCGGAACTGGCCGATAAGATGGTCAAAGCCGGATTGGGTGCGCCAGTTCATGCGCTTGTTGATGGTAACTTACTGCCCCCAGACATGCCGTTACCTGCAACCGCGCTGATTAAGGGGGACAGCCGGTCACTATCGATAGCGGCAGCGTCGATCATTGCCAAAACATCGCGCGATCAAATTATGCAGGACCTTGCTTTGGCATATCCTGAATATGGCTGGGCAAGCAATATGGGTTATGGCACCAAAGCGCATCAGGCCGGTCTTGATCAATTTGGGCTGACGCCGCATCACCGGCACAGCTTTAAGCCGATCCGCCGCTATCTGGATGCTGGCGACTAGCGCCGCGACACAGCTGTCACTTTTGATCATTTTTCCGCGCCAAGGCCAGCTGGGCGGCTGCCAAGCAAGATGCCCCTATCACAAGATAGGCATGTTCAGAGGCATTTCAGCCACAATATATTGATATCGCTTTAAGAAAGCCTGATAAGTGGTTGACTTATATTGATTCTGTGATTCTTTTAGACGCATAGCGTTGGCGTCTGGCTGGCGAAAGATGAATGAAATGGGCTTGGTCTGGTGAAAGTGAATCAAATTCTACAGGGCGATTGTATCGCCAAATTGCGCAAAATTGCCGACCAGTCGGTTGATTTGGTTTTTGCTGATCCGCCGTATAATCTTCAATTGGCAGGTGATTTGTCGCGCCCCGATCAAACGCATGTCGATGCGGTCACTGATGCGTGGGATAAATTTGATTCTTTTGCGGCTTACGATGCCTTTACTGCCGCTTGGTTAACCGAGGCGCGCCGGGTGTTAAAGCCGGATGGTGCCATTTGGGTTATTGGCAGTTATCACAATATTTTCCGCGTTGGCACGATTTTGCAGAATCTTGATTTCTGGGTCTTGAATGATGTGATCTGGCGCAAAACCAATCCAATGCCAAATTTCCGTGGGCGTCGTTTTACCAATGCGCATGAAACGCTGATCTGGGCAGCAAAATCGCAAAAATCGCGTCATGTATTTAATTATGAAGCGATGAAGGCATTGAATGATGATGTCCAGATGCGCTCTGACTGGGAATTGCCCCTTTGCACCGGTAATGAACGGATCAAGGAAGATGGCAAAAAAGCCCATCCAACACAAAAGCCCGAAAGCTTGCTAGCGCGGGTCATTTTGGCCTCGACACGGCGTGGTGATGTGATTCTGGATCCGTTTTTTGGGACTGGCACAACGGGCGCTGTTGCCAAAAGGCTAAACCGGAATTTCATTGGTATTGAACAAAATGCTGGCTATGTCAAAATTGCCAAAACAAGATTGGCTGCCGTCACGCCAATTGCCTCGGATGATCTGTTGGAAACAACCCCGCGGCGTGCCTTGCCAAAGGTGCCGTTCGGCAATTTGATTGAACATGGATTATTGAAGCCTGGTGATCGTCTGTTTGATGCCAAAAAACGGTTTCAGGCCAAGGTGCGCGCCGATGGATCGCTATTTACCGACCAGAAGCAAACGGGGTCAATTCATGCCCTTGGGGCACAGCTTCAAGGGCTGCCATCTTGCAATGGCTGGAGTTTCTGGCATGTCGAGCGTGACGGTAAACCGGTTTTGATCGACCGGCTTCGTGAAAAGCTGCGCGAAGAAATCTACCCGTCAAACCCGCAATCTTAACTGGCCTTTATCGGGCATGAAAAAGGCCGCGACGCGTTGCCGCGTCACAGCCTGTTTCTCAAAGTGCCACATGATTTAGGCAGCTTGGGCTTGTGCCTTTTTTTCCAGTCGGCGAGCATGCAAAACCGGTTCGGTATAGCCTGATGGCTGTTCGATGCCCTTAAAGACAAGATCAAGCGCCGCCTGAAAAGCAATGGACTGGTCAAAATGCCCAGCCATCGGTTCATAAGATGCGTCAGCCGCATTTTGCGCATCAACGACCGCGGCCATTTCCTTCATCACATCCATAACAAGACCGGCATCACAAATTTCATGGTGAAGCCAATTGGCAATATGCTGTGATGAAATCCGCAAAGTGGCGCGGTCTTCCATCAAACCGACATTGTGAATATCGGGCACTTTCGAACAGCCAACACCTTGATCAATCCAGCGAACGACATACCCAAGAATGCCTTGGGCATTATTCCGCAACTCGGCGCGGATATCTTCATCTGACCAATTTGGACGGCTGGCAACGGGAATCGACAAAATATCCGACCGGCTGGCGCGTGCCTTTCCTGTTAATTCGGCCTGCCGTTTGGCAACGTCAACCTCATGATAATGCAAAGCATGCAAAGTGGCGGCGGTTGGTGATGGTACCCACGCACAATTTGCCCCAGCCTTTGGATGGCCGATCTTCTGCGCAATCATATCGGCCATCATATCCGGCATGGCCCACATGCCTTTACCAATTTGCGCCTTGCCAGAAAATCCGCAAGCAAGCCCAATATCGACATTCCAATCTTCATAGGCTGAAATCCAGGCTGCGGCTTTCATATCGCCTTTGCGGATCATCGCGCCAGCATACATTGAGGTGTGAATCTCATCGCCGGTGCGATCAAGGAATCCAGTATTGATAAAGGCTACGCGTGACTTTGCCGCCCGGATACATTCTTTCAAATTAACTGTGGTACGGCGTTCTTCATCCATGATGCCAATTTTGATCGTATTGGCCGGAAGCTGTAAAAGCTGTTCGACCATATCAAAGGTTTCAACCGCAAAAGCCACTTCGTCGGGGCCGTGCATTTTTGGCTTTACTACATAGATTGAACCGGCTGGTGAATTTTGCTTGCTGGCAAAATCTGGCAGCGCCGCGGCAACTGAAATAAAGGCGTCTAAGATGCCTTCGGGGATTTCACATCCATCGGATAAAAGCACGGCTGGATTGGTCATCAAATGTCCGACATTACGAACCAGCATCAATGCCCGTCCGCGGAGTGTCTGGCTGCTGCCATCAGCGGCCGTAAAGCTTTTATCCGCATTCAGCTTGCGATTCATGATTTCACCATCCTTGGTGAAATTTGCGGTCAAGGTGCCGCGCATGATCTTGTTCCAATTGCGATAGGCAAGAACCTTGTCTTCAGCATCAACCGCAGCAATCGAATCTTCAAGATCAATGATGCTTGTCAGTGCTGATTCGACCATCACATCATTAATATGCGCCGCATCACCGGCGCCGATGGTGCCTTTGGCATCAATGATGATTTCAAGATGAAGGCCGTTCTTGATGAGGATAAGGCTGTTAGGCGCTTCGGCTTTGCCGGTATAGCCGACAAATTGGTTATTATCGGCAAGGCCTGTATGGCCATCACCCATCGCCACGGCAAGCGATCCATTGGCAATGGTAAAACCGGTTACATCATTCCAGCTGCCAGTTGCCAGCGGCACTGATGTATTCAAAAGATTGCGGGCAAAGGCAATGACCTTGTTGCCGCGAACCGGATTATAGCTGTCTGTTTTTCCGGCACCATCGGCGTCATTAATGGCATCGGTTCCGTACAGCGCATCATAAAGGCTGCCCCAACGCGCATTGGCGGCATTCAGTGAATAACGTGCATTGGTGATTGGCACGACAAGCTGTGGGCCTGCAATGGTAGCAATTTCAGGATCAACATTGCTGGTTTCGATTTCGAAATCGCCACCATCGGCATGAAGATAGCCAATGTCACTTAAAAATGACTCATAGGCGACAGGATCAATGCCGTCATCGCTATGCGCCTTTAGCCAGTCATTAATCTGGTTTTGCAGCGTTGCTCTTGTTTCCAAAAGTGCCTGATTTTTTGGCGCGAGATGATGCGCCGCCTGATCAAAACCGTTCCAGAAATCCGTAGGCGTAATGTTGGTGCCAGCAAGAATTTCGTCATTTACTAAATCATAAAGAACCGTGGCAATGGTTAAATTGCCATGGATGGTAACATCTGACATTATTTGCTCCGCTTTAGCAGGCAACCCGTGACTTTCATCGGGAAGGGGGGCATGGATGAAATTTTGTCTTTTTTAACCGAAGCGGCTTGTTGTTTCAAGTTGCAAGGCGCGTGTTTTACCGGAAATTGCTATATTTCTGGGAGTCGCTTATCTGTGTTTGGCTGTTGATGGCCAAGTTGATCAAGATTGCTGGTTTTAAGGCCGCTGCCATTTCAGCCCAGCGCCAGCCAGCGCGTCTTCGATTTGACCAACAAGCCGGTTTAGAATTGCCGGCGTTTTGCCTTCGGCGCGGGCGACAAGTGCGGCCTCGGTATTTGAGGCTCGGACAAGCCACCAACCGTCATCGGTTCGCACTCTCACGCCATCAATCAGGCTTAAGCTATCGTCGCCAAACCGCGTTTTTGCTTCATCGGCCAGCCGGTCAATGACACTAAATTTTTGATCATCAGGGCATTCAATGCGTAATTCAGGCGTTGCATGCTGCGGCGGCAAAGCATCAACAAAATCGGTAATGCTTTGTCCGGTTCTGGCCATCTGACCAAGAACGCGAAGGCCAACATAAAGCGCATCATCAAATCCGTAAAACCCGTCCTTAATGAAAATATGCCCTGACATCTCACCAGCCAATGGCGCCTCAATTTCAGCCATCCGCGTTTTCATATGGCTATGTCCGGTTTTCCAGATTTGCGCATCGCCACCAGCCTTGGTAATTAATTCCAATGCCATATCAGATGATTTCACATCGAGAATGACCGGCGCACCGGCATGTCGCGCCAAAATATCACGCGCTAGAAAAGCGGTTAAGAAATCACCTGGCACTTGACGCCCTTTGGCATCGACAATGCCAATCCGGTCGCCGTCACCATCAAAGCCGATGCCAAGATCGGCGCCAGCATCGGCAACGGCTTTTCGCAAAATGGCCAATGTTTCGGGATCAACAGGGTTGGGGTGATGATTGGGAAATGTGCCATCAATATTGCCAAACAGAACATTATGGGTGCCGCTTATTTTTTGTGTTGCTGCAATCGTCGCTGGTCCTGATGCGCCATTGCCACAATCCCAAATGACGGTGAAATTGCCGGTTTCGGCATCGGCGGTAAGGCGGTTGATATAATCGTCAAATACCGGCACCTCGCTTTGGCTGCCACCATCTTGAAGGTCGGGGCCATTTGCGCTGATGGCGCCAAGCTCTTGAATATCATCACCAAAGAAAACCGTGCCATTCATCACCATTTTAAACCCGTTATGCGTTGGCGGGTTATGTGATCCGGTCACTTGAATGGCGGCGTCGGCGTTAAGGGTAACACCAGCATAATAGAGCATCGGTGTGGGGCCGCATCCGATATCGCTAACCCGGGCGCCGCCTGCAACCAGACCATCACAAAGCGCCGCTGCCAATGCCGGTGATGATAATCGTCCATCACGGCCAACCGCGACATGATTGCCATAGCCGCGTTGGCGAAGACAGGCGGCAAAGGCAATTCCGATGGCCTTGGCATCATGCAGATTTAATGTTTCATCGATAATGCCGCGAATATCATAGGCGCGTAAAATGCTTGGATGAAAATCATGCTTCGTCATGTGAATGCCTTTGATAGAAATCTTTGCTGATGGGACTGGCGATAGGGCAATTTGTGAGGCTGTTATGTTGTGCCAAGCGATTTAAGATATCGCCATGCGGTTTTTAATCCAGTTTGCAAGTGGTTCTGCCAAATCATCGCGCGACATGGCAAAGGCGATATTGGCCTGTAAAAACCCAATTTTTGATCCGCAATCAAATCGCTCACCCGAAAAACGGAATCCATGAAATGGCACTTTGCCAATCTGGCGCGCCAGCGCATCGGTTAATTGTACTTCGTTACCAGCGCCGCGTTCTTGATTGCCAAGCTGGGCAAAAACCCCTGCTTCGATGATATAGCGGCCGACAACACCAATGGTTGATGGGGCATTTGCCGGATCAGGTTTTTCCACAAGCCCCGACACTTCGACAAGCTGTCCATGATCGGCGCCAGGGGTGATGATTCCATAAGAGCCGGTTTCGGATTTCGCAATATCCATAACCGCAACCATGTTGCCACCCTGATATGATGCGACCATTTCAGCCAAACAGCTTGGCCCAAGAATCAAATCATCAGCAAGAAGAACGGCAACGGGTTCATCATGAATCAAATGACGGGCGCACCAGACAGCATGGCCAAGACCGGCGGGTTCTTGCTGGCGAACATAGGCCACGGTTCCCGGTTCGTGAATCATGCCGCGCACGGTTTCAAGCGCCGCTGCCTTGCCTTTGGCAAAAAGCGTTTCTTCCAGTTCAAAAGAATGGTCGAAATGATCTTCAATGGCGGTTTTGTTACGGCCGGTCACAAAGATGAATTCCTCAATACCGGCAGCAGCGGCCTCTTCAACGGCATATTGGATTAACGGCTTATCAACAACGGGAAGCATTTCTTTTGGAAGCGCCTTTGTGGCCGGCAAAAACCGTGTGCCAAGTCCACCAACGGGAAAAATCGCTTTTTTGATCATTCGTGCTGTTCCTTAAAATCTGGCCGATCGAAATGGTGAAGCCACCATCACCAAGGCTTACTCTGCGGCGATAAAATAGGTCAAGTCACCTTTGATCGAAACCTTGCCATAAAAAAGGCCTAAATCCCAACTGGAGATGAATTTTGTGACCTGCCCGAACTCTTTGATTGAACAAATTTTGCCTGCCTGTTATCAAACCATAGGGCGATCATAGGAATCAATATTGTGAAAATTGCGGTCATTGGCACTGGATATGTAGGTCTCGTCTCGGGGGCATGTTTTTCTGAATTCGGATTTGATGTCACTTGCATCGATAAAGATCCGGCGAAAATTCAGAAAATCAATCAAGGTGATATGCCGATTTACGAGCCCGGTCTGGTCGAGCTTGTTGCTCGCAATGTCAAGGCTGGAAGGCTGCATTTTGATCTTGATCTTGGCGCGGCGGTTGCCGCAGCCGATGCTGTCTTTATTGCTGTTGGCACCCCGACACGTCGCGGTGATGGCCATGCTGATTTGTCATTTGTTTATGCCGCAGCTGAAGAAATAGCCAAGCATCTGTCAGGCTATACGGTTGTCGTGACCAAATCGACCGTTCCGGTTGGCACGGGCCGTGATGTTGCTGGCATCATTGCCAAAACAAACCCGGATGCAAAATTTGACATTGCTTCCAATCCTGAATTTTTGCGTGAAGGCGCAGCGATTTCTGATTTCATGCGTCCTGACCGTGTTGTTGTTGGTGCCGAAACTGACGCTGCCCGCGATGTGATGCGCGCGCTATACCGGCCGCTATTTCTGATCGAAACGCCAATTTTATTTACCAATCTGGAAACGTCTGAATTGATCAAATATGCCAGCAATGCATTTTTGGCGGTAAAGATTTCCTATATCAACCAGATGGCCGATCTGTGTGAAAAAGTCGGGGCCAATGTCCATGATGTTGCCAAGGGCATGGGGCTGGATAAACGGATTGGCAATAAATTCCTGCATCCGGGGCCGGGTTATGGCGGGTCCTGTTTTCCAAAAGATACATTGGCGCTTGTCAAAACAGCCGAACAGCATGCAAGCGATCTAAGCATTGTTGATGCCGTTGTCGGCTATAATCAGGCGCGGAAAATCGCCATGGCCGATCGTGTTATTGCCGCCATGGGTGGGTCGGTTGCCGGCGCAAAGATTGCCATTTTGGGGTTGGCCTTTAAGCCGGAAACCGATGATATGCGCGATAGCCCATCGCTTGATATCATTGATGCCCTGACCAAGGCAGGTGCGATTTTGCGGGCCTATGATCCAAAATCGATGGATGAGGCGCGCCATCTTTTGCCGCAAACTGTCACTTTTTGTGATAGCGCAACCGATTGCCTGAATAGCGCTGATGCCGCTGTTATTGTTACCGAATGGAACGAATTTCGCGCTTTGACGCCAGCGCAATTTGCCGCCGCAATGACGGGCCGCGTTCTTGTTGATTTGCGGAATGTTTATGAACCAGATGCGATGCAGGATGCGGGCTTTACCTATCTGTCGATTGGCCGCTAGCAGGCCGAAATAACGAAAAAGGTAAAATATGTTTGGGTGTTTTTGAGGAAAATAAAATGCAAAAGCCTGAAATTCAATCGATTGACCATATCGTTATGCAGGCGGCCGATCTTGCGGCCACGATAAAATTCTATACCGAAATTCTGGGCATGGATCATAGTTCATTTCAGCCGCCAACAGGGGGGCCGGTGCGCCAATCTTTGCATTTCGGATTGCAAAAGATCAATTTACATGATGCGGCATCGCCCTTTATTCCGCATGCCAAAAATCCGGTGGCAGGCAGTGTTGATCTGTGTTTCATCACAACGCAGCCACTTGCCGATTGGCAAACGCATCTTGCCGATCACGGCATCGAAATTGACGATGGGCCGGTTCGTAAAACCGGCGCAAATGGCCCGCTTTTGTCAGTCTATATTCGCGATCCCGACAAAAATCTGATCGAAATTTCCAACTATATCTAACCAGAAAAACGCTATTCGGCGGCCATATCAATTGGTGGTGGAAGCGTAGAAATTTGCCCAATGATTGCGATGATTTGCGGCGCATAGCGCGTATGGTTTTTCGCCTGGACATGACCATAGCCGCGGATATTCAGCATCAGGTCAAGCGCCGTTTTGATTTGATCCTGCTGGTCAGCCGATGCCGCATCGCCAAGCGCGCCAAGCCAATCAATGACCGTGTCACGATGGGCGCGTTCGGCCCGCCGATCGGTTGCATAGCCAAAAGGATCAGCCCAGCTATCGCGCAGCCATGACAAGCGCGCAAGACCGCGCAAATAGGGCGTCAACCAGCGGCCAAAGCGTATCTTGCGCGGGGCACCATCACGCGCCTTCAGCCATGCCAACATCGGCGGGGCAAGATGGTATGAAATGGCGGCATCTTCACCACCAATCGCGGTAATCTTTGTGGTAAAATCAATGCTGGTTAGATGGCGTGCCACTTCATATTCATCCTTGATTGCCATCGCCCGATATAGCGCCCGCGCCGCGGTTACGCCAATGTCGTTTGATACAATGTCGCGGCTTTTTAGCCGTGTCATAAATTGTGTGATGATTGTTTCATAGCGTGCCGCATAGGCGGCATTTTGATAGCGTGTCAATTGCGCGGCAAAATAAGCAATGGCCATATCGGGATCAGTCATTGCCGCATCATTTTGCGGAATCGTCTTTATCGCGTCAAGACAGGCAAATAGCTTGTCTGGCGCATGCGCCAGCAAACGGCCCCATTGCAAGGCGGCAAGATTATTATTAAGCGATGTGCCGTTCAGCCGCAAGGCCGCCTCAACCGCCTCAACGCCAAGCGGAATAAAGCCCTTTTGAAGCGCCCATCCAAGCATGATGATATTGCTTGATGTCGTGCTTCCCAAAAGCTGATTGGCAAGTGATGAAATGGCAAATTTGACGATGCGCTCTGGATTCATGGCCATGCCAAGACGGGACATTACAAGCGACATATCAACAACGCTTCCAATCCCGACGCCAGCGACACCCACCGGATCAATATTTTCATTGAGAATGGCACGGCTTTGGGTTTTGTTGAGAAGGCCAAGAACTATATCATTTGCCGCCACCACCGCATCACAGCCAATCAGCAAATCAGCTTCATGGCTTGGTAGCCGCACCATGCGACCATCGAGTGATTTATCGCGTGCCAGCCTGATCTGCGAGGTAACGCCACCATTTTTTTGTGACAGGCCGGTTTGATTGACGGCGGTGCCGGCAATGCCGTCAATTCGCGCTGCCATAATCAAAATACCGGCAAGCGTCGAAACGCCGGTGCCGCCAATACCAGCTATGAAAATATTACAGATATCTCCTGCTGCTTGCGGCGGCATTGGCAGTGTTATATCTGTTGGAAAGGCAGGCTTGATATTTGTCTTTGACGGGGTTGATGCATCGCTCCCACCCGCTTTTTTGACCGTGACAAAGCTTGGGCAAAACCCATTGAGGCAAGACATATCTTTATTGCATAGACTTTGATCGATCTGGCGTTTTTCACCTTCGGGCCGCATCACCGGTTTGACAGCAACACAATTTGATTTGACGGCACAATCGCCACAGCCTTCGCAGACAGCGTCATTAATCACAATTGTTTCAGGTTTGTCGGCAAGAAGACCGCGCTTGCGTTTGCGGCGTAATTCGGTTGCACAGCCCTGAATATAGATGATTGCGGTAACGCCTGAAATCGATTTGAGTTCCTGCTGCACTGTCACCATATCTTGACGATCATAGAACTGGCAATTACGGGCCCAATCGGCGCCAGTGAGCAATGCCTCGGGCTCGTCACTGACAATTGCGATTTTGACGACGCCTTCGGCGGCAAGCTGGCGTGAAATAACCCATGGTGGCTGTCCACCTTCAACCGTCTGGCCGCCGGTCATTGCCACGGCGCCATTATATAGAATCTTAAAGGTGATATTGACCCCGGCCGCCACCGCGGCGCGAATGCCAAGATAGCCCGAATGGGCATAGGTGCCATCACCGATATTCTGGAAACTATGGCTATGGCTAGAAAAGGGTGCGCGCCCAATCCAGAATGCACCCTCACCACCCATCTGGGTGTAATTGGTGATGTCGTCAGGCGTTAAAAACCCACTGATTGCGTGACAGCCAATTCCCATCCCCACTATTTCACCTTCGGGAAGCTTGGTGCTGGAATTATGCGGACAGCCTGCACAATACCATGGCGTGCGTGTGGCTATTTTGGGAAGATCTGGTTTGGTGATGTTTGGCTGTTTCATGGGGCGCGTTGCAATGCCATGCGCTTTGGCGCGTTCGCTTATCGCTGCCATCAAAATGGCATGGGTAATTTCGCCGGTTTCGGGCAAAAGGCGCGATCCATCTGGCGCTAATTTGCCGGTGATGACCGCGCGTTCGGCAAGGTTGACCACGGCGCGCGCCAATTGATCTTCAACAATGGGGCGCTTTTCTTCAACGACCATGACTTCGTCATAATATTTCGCAAACTCAACAAGGCTTGCCGGATTAACTGGCCAGGGCATAACGACAGAAAATAAGCCAATGCCCGCTTTTGCCGGATCATCAATGCCAAGGCTTGCAAGCGAGTCATTGACCTCACAAGTCGTTTTGCCAACCGTCATGATGCCCAGCTTGCCATTGGCTGGCTGGCTGGCGATCACGCTGTTGATATTCTGTGCTGTTTGAAAGCGGCTAACGGCCGGAAGACGAAGATTGAACAGCCGGTCTTCACGAAGCAATGCCGGATCATGGCGGCCAATATGAACTGGCCCTGATTCATCACTTGCGGCGATTTCAGGGCGAATCTGGTCAAGATCAATAATGCTGCTGGCATCGGCTGTATCAACAACAATTTTCATGCCGACACAGCATCCCGCCAAACGCGATAATGCAAAGGCCTGTAGCCCCATTGGAATAATGTCATGGATTGATCGCGGATAGAAAAATGGCACACCGGCGGCAATGAATGTCTGTTCGGATTGATAGGCAAGGGTTGATGATTTGCCAGTGGCATCATCGCCAACCGCCAATACCATGCCGCCATATTTGGCAACGCCGCCCATATTGGCGTGACGAATGGCGTCAAGCGCGCGATCCAGCCCCGGCCCCTTGCCATACCAAAGGCCAAACACCCCATCAATTTCGGGCTGATCATAAAGATGGATATGCTGGCTTCCCCAGATTGCGGTTGCCGCCAGCTCTTCATTGATTGCTGGCTGGAAAGTCACCCCGTCTTTTTCCAGAAGGTCAAGATTGCGGTTCAATTCAAGATCAAGCCCGCCAAGCGGCGACCCCGGATAGCCACTGACAAGACCACGGCTATTGATGCCCTGCTCGCGGTCAAGACGCGCCTGTTCAAGAAGTAGGCGAACCAATGCCTGCGTTCCGGTCATATAGGCCGGACCATGGCGGTTTATATAACAATCACGAAGCCTTATTTCGTCCATCAAACACCTTTTGGCTACATAGATGACTGCCGCCTTTTCAAATTTAGTAAACCATAAAAAACGAGGTTAGAAAAACATGTTTTTGCAAGACAATGGTTTCTGGTTTTCTGGTGGTGACTATTGGTAATGTTTTTGGCCGTAATGTCTTTGGCGATTTTTGCTGGTTATTTTTAAATGCAGTTCTGCTTGGCAAGCCCGTTTTGATTGGCCAATATATCTTGCTGCCTCAAATCGGGTGGGTCATGGTAAGCAACAGTGCAAAAGGCTAATCACGCGCTAAAGTCACGATATAAAGGCAGAATAAATGGCAGACCAGTTTGATTATGTGATTGTTGGCGCTGGCACCGCCGGATGTGTTTTGGCAAATCGGCTGACCGCCTGCGGCACCTATTCGGTTTGTCTTTTGGAGGCTGGGCCGCCTGACTGGAATCCGATGATTCATATTCCAGCTGGTTTTATCAAAACACTGGTCAATCCTTCGGTAAATTGGATGTATCAAAGCGAGGCCAGCAAAGGCACGAATGGCCGGACAATTCCTATGCCGCGCGGCAAGGTTCTTGGGGGCTCAAGTTCAATCAATGGCTTGATCTTTAACCGTGGTCAGAAAATGGATTTTGATGTTTGGGCGCAAAAGGGCAATCGTGGTTGGTCTTATGATGATGTGCTTCCTTATTTTCGCCGCTATGAAAAACATGAAAACAGCGCCGATGCCAGCTATCGGGGGCAAACCGGCGAGATGACCATTACCAATCTTGCCTGGCGTGATCCGCTTTGTGAGGCCTTTATTGATGGTGCTGAAAGCATCGGCATTCCGCGCAATCCAGATTATAATGGTGCCTATCAAGAAGGCACATCCTATGTCCAGCGCACCTCGACTGGTAAATTGCGGATGAGCGCCGCGCGGGCCTTTTTAAAGCCTGCCCGCAAACGGCCAAATCTGCATGTAATCACCAATGCGCATGCAACAAAAATTCTGCTTGATGGCAAGCGGGCTATTGGCGTTGCCTTTCATCGTGGCGGTGCGCAAGGCCGTGCAGAAGAAGTGATGGCAATGCGCGAAGTGATCGTTGCTGGCGGCACCATCAATTCACCGCAACTATTGCAATTATCGGGAATTGGCCCCGCCAAACTGCTGCATGATCTTGGTATTGGGGTAAAGCATGAATTGGCTGGCGTTGGTGAAAATTTGCGTGATCATTATGGCACACGGCTGACGGCACGTGCCAAGAATGTCAAAACGATTAACGAGCTTGCCCGCGGGCCAAAGCTGGTTGGCGAAATTGCCAAATATTTTCTTGGGCGGCGGTCGATCCTCGAATTGGGGCCAACCTTGGTCTATTGTTTCTGGCATTCGGATGAAACGGTTCGCAATGCCGATCTTCAGGTCAGCTTTACGCCGGCAAGCTATAAAGAAGGTTTGCAAGCATGGCTTGATGATGAACCGGGATTTACCCTTGCGACTTGGCAGCAACGCCCCGAAAGCCTTGGCTATGTTCGGGCAAAAAGCAGTGATCCTTTTGCCAAGCCGTTGATCCAGCCAAATTATCTCGACCATGAAGAAGACCGGCGTGTGCTTCTTGCGGGGATCAAGCTTAGCCGCCGTTTGATGAATACCGAACCTTTGGCGCCCTATTTTGATTATGAAGGCTATCCCGGCACGCATATTCAAAATGATGATGAATTGCTGGATGTGGCGCGCCAGCGAAGCACGACAGTTTACCATCTGATGGGCACTTGCCGTATGGCGCCAGCAACGGATCCAACGGGTGTTGTTGATGATCAATTGCGTGTTCATGGCATGCAGAATTTGCGCGTTATTGATGCGTCAATCATGCCAACGATGCTGTCGGCGAATTTGAATGCCGGTGTTTTGATGATTGCCGAAAAAGGCGCTGATATGATTCTTGGCAAACCACCGCTTTAACGTAAATTTGTGGCGCTGATTTCCTTGGCATGTCGCGCTGATATGGCGCCGTGGTGAAGAATAAGTTGTCATGGTTGGATGAGGTGCGCTATGTCTGTAGGCGCAGCTTATTTACCTGAAAATATTGTTTTTGATCCAGTGAAAAGGTTTCCTTATGCGCAGTTTACAACGTCCGGGCCGGTCTCCGGTTCTTGCCCCTGAAGGCATGGCAAGCACATCTCATCCCCTGTCAACACAAGCTGCGGTGAATATTCTGCAAAATGGTGGCAATGCGATGGATGCGGCCCTTGCCGCTTGTGCTGTTCAGGCGGTTGTCGAACCTGAATCAACCGGCATTGGCGGCGATTGCTTTTGCCTTTATTCTGAAGGTGGCAGTGACAAGGTGATTGCGCTGAACGGATCGGGCCGCGCGCCAATTGGGCTTAGCGCCGAATGGCTGATCGAACAGGGCATTCATGAAATTCCGCAGCAATCGCCCCACGCGGTTACCGTGCCAACCGCGGTTGATGCGTGGGTTCAGTTGAACCGTGATTACGGGTCGCGCCCGCTTGGTGATCTATTGCAACCAGCGATTAAATATGCGCGTGATGGCTTTGCCATTGGCCCGCGTGTTGCAGCCGATTTCAAAGCCAGTGCTAACCTGATCAAAGGTGATGCTGATACTAGTGCGCTGTATCTTCGTGATGGCGAAAACTATAAAATGGGTGACCGGTTCTCCAACCCGAATCTGGCCAAGGCAATGGAAGAAATTGCCAAACATGGCCGTGACGGATTCTATAAAGGCTGGGTTGCTGACGATATTCTTGGCAAATTGCAATCTTTGGGCGGGGTGCATTGCGCAGCTGATTTCGATGCAGCGATTGCTGAATATGTGACCCCGATCAAAACCAATTTCAGAGGCTATGATATCTGGGAATGCCCGCCAAATGGGCAGGGCGTGATTGCGCTATTATTGCTGAACATCATGTCGGGTGTTGATAAATTTGGTGATCACCCGATTTCACTTGAACGCATGCATCACGAAATCGAAGCTGGGCGTCTCGCCTATCGCGATCGGTCGCTTTATCTTGCCGATCCGGCTTTTTGTGATGTTCCGGTTGATGATCTGTTGAGTGCTGATCACGCCGCCGCCATTCGGGCGCAGATCAACCCGCAAAAGGCGCTTGAAGATTTGCCGGAAACCAGCCTGCCGCGCCATAAAAGCACGGTTTATATTTCAGTGGTCGATAAGGATCGCAATGCCTGTAGCCTGATCAATACAGTGTTTCATAATTTTGGCGCCGGATATGTTGCGCCAAAATCGGGCATTATTTTGCAAAATCGGGGTCAGGGATTTGTGGTAAAGCCTGGTCATCCAAACTGTATCGAACCTGGCAAACGCCCGCTTCATACGATCATTCCGGGCATGGCCACCAAAGATGGCAAAACGGTAATGCCATTTGGTGTGATGGGCGGTGAATATCAGGCTTTTGGCCATATGCAATTTTTGACTCGTCTTTTTGATTATGGGATGGATATTCAAGAAGCGCAGGATATGCCGCGTTTTATGCCCGATCCCTTTAGCGATGTTGTCGAAGTCGAGGAGCCCATCAGTGATGAATTGCGTGATGGGCTTCGTGCGCTTGGCCATAATATCCAGCCAGCGGTAAAGCCGATTGGCGGGTCGCAGGCAATCTTTATTGATTGGGATACGAATCTGCTTCATGCTGGATCTGATCCGCGAAAAGACGGATGTGCGATTGGCTATTAGGGGAAAAACCCATGATCAAAGGGTTGGAAAATTGATGAAAATTCTTCACTGGATCAAAAGCTTTGGGCGTGTCTTTGTCTTTTTGCCGGTATTCTTATTTTTGGGGGTTAATGTGGGCGCGGCCGATTTATCATATGACATTATTGCCGAAGGCGATGGCGAAACAGCGCAGAATGGGATGCAAGTATCAGTGCATTATCAGGGGCGCTTGACCGATGGCACTATTTTTGATGATTCACAAAAACGTGGCGTGCCGTTCAGCTTTATCCTTGGCAGTGGACAGGTAATACCGGGCTGGGAACAGGGCATTGCCGGCATGAAGATTGGCGAAAAGCGCGTTTTGACAATCCCGCCAGAGCTTGGCTATGGCGCAGCGGGTGCCGGCGGGGTAATCCCGCCAAATGCAACGCTGGTTTTTGATGTCGAGCTTGTTGCTGTCACCATACCGCCGAAACTGGCCGATGCCACACCTGCCGAGTTAAAAGCTGCCCAGAAAAAGGGCGTTGTGGTGATTGATATTCGCCGCGCTGAGGAATGGGCAGAAACGGGAATCATTAAAGGCGCGCATACCATTACCGCCTTTACCCAATCGGGGCAGTTGCATCCTGAATTTCAGACGAAATTCACCGCCATTGTGCCAACGCCAGATACGCCCGTCATGCTTTATTGCCGTACCGGAAATCGAACCGGCGTTATTGGCAATGCGCTTGTCAGCCAGCTTGGTTACAGTGATGTCACCCATTTGAGTGATGGCATTGTCGGCTGGACCGCAGGCGGTGCGCCGGTCGTTCCATTTAAGCCATAGGCAAAGTCTGTTGGTTTTATGTCGTTATTTGCTGGTCAAATTTAACGATCCGGGGCTGGTTTTTGCGCATATCAATTGTGAGTTTGTGAAGATTTTGCCATGCGTTTAGTGACGGGAATGCTGTGTTCATCATTGTTTTTGCTGCTTGCCTGCGCGCCACCAGATAGATCAATTCTCACCCGCGATGGCGATGAGACTCTCGATTGCGCCGCGTTAAAAGCCGAATTTGATTTTGCCGCCGAGCTTGGCGAAAATGCACCAGCACGCCGGCGTCATATCAGGGCGCTTCAAGACGAAAAGCAATGTGTGACGCCGCCAAAAATCTCAATATCAATTGGCGTGTCAAAATCCTTTAACTGATGGTGTTGCCGGTCTGTTGCAATGGCGATATTGCGGCGCATAGATTTTCAATCATGCATCTTGGCAAAGGGGCAAAGCCGTTGACGCCAGACGGTGATTAGATTGCGGTCTAGACGCCAATATCATTGATTCAGATCATATCGCCAATCATGTCTCCTTGGCGCAATCAGCCGTCGGTCATATGCCCGATTGGACACCAAACGCCAATTCCAGAGCGTTAATCGCTTAGACGCCTCCCCTAATGTGCAGGCCTATGGCCCTTGGAACATGAGAAATTGGAGCGGGTGAAGGGTAGTTCGATGCCTACCCACAGCGCCAATTCGTAACTGAATCTAGCTATAACAATAGCTTAGCATATCATCAC